>Ga0302325_10020141_pt1 | contig 13994 bp, 19 predicted proteins | sample Palsa_T0_2_FD_201948 | JGI IMG/M metagenome (GOLD analysis project Ga0302325, IMG submission 201948) | Peat permafrost microbial communities from Stordalen Mire near Abisko, Sweden - Palsa_T0_2 | ecosystem: Environmental > Terrestrial > Soil > Palsa > Peat permafrost | place: Sweden: Abisko... | reverse complement strand
TACTTGCACTATCCTGTAGAACGAAAATCCTTGCCGTTTCCTTTCACGGTTTTCAGATTCTTCCTTAACTTGGATTGAAGCAGCGTCCTAGATTGTTCGCCTCAGAGGGTCTTGGAACCAAATGGCTTGGTTCAACGGATTGAAAAAAGGCCAACTATGTTCTGTTAGCCTTTGAGCAGTTCGAGAACTGCACTTGGCCCATGGTCGCAGGCGTAGTTCAACTTTGGTACCAAGCGCTGCAACGCCTCTTCCAAGAAGCGGGCATCTTTCACGTAGCACGCAATATGGACGATATTGTCGTTCTCATCCTTACAAGTGTTAGGTGAGAACGGCATGAAAGGTTTCTTACAGATTGAGCAGTGTAGTCGCGAATTCGCAGAGCTAGGCATAAGAGCACCTTATGACGCTGACATGTCTAAAGATTTGGAATCTTCCGCATTCAGTCGGCGTTCGCGATGAGATGTTGTACGGGGTTCGCCACTAAGAAGTTGACACTGCTTCCCCGGAGCGGCATCGCAAATCGGACAACGAATCGTAAGTATCTGTTTTGGGCTGAGTTCTTTCTTCACGTCGGAAAAGATAATGCCAAAACTCTCAGGTCCATGACTGTTCAATTTTGAACACTCTAGGACACTACCGGGTGTTGGCGGTGACCATCGAGCTATGCGTTACCACCTAAGAGCCATTTTCCAGTTCTCGGATAGCAGCTACTCTTTTTTCGAGCAGACTTCGGGGAGGGCTGTTCGACGGGCGTCCCATGACTCGAAAGAGTTTTGGGACGTTTTGTTTTGGTGGGGGTAGAAGACTAGAGCCTGCATAAATGAAATTTCAGTGAGATTGAAGCACCGTCAGTGGGCGTCCGGCGCTTTCGACCTCGCCAACGCAATTTCCCGTTTGGCTTGGCACTCGGCTGACGGATCGAACGCCGCGACTCCCACTAGCTCATCTTTGGAAGCGTGAAATTCAAGTGGCGGTCGCTGTACTCGGTCGGGAAGTCCGGCGAACGTCACCTTTCCATCAGAGTTGGTCCCAGCCTCAAGGTCGAGTTTCCGCATTCCACCAAAACCGTACTTGATGTGCACCTTGACGGTGGCTGCGTAGACAGGCTTGCCGTCCGCGCCCCTAACCGTAAGTTTGAGGGAACAGGGACCCGCACCGCCTTGTATGACGGGAACGTTTTCGTCGGGCGCTTGAGCATTAGAAAGCAGAGGGATGGCGACGATGCCAATGGAGCACAGAACACGAAGCATTCTGTTCATATTCTCGTAACTATACGAGCGACAAGAACAGATGCGCTACCGCACATTAACGGCACAACTCACATACGAGCGCGATCAGAGTCGGACATCTTCCGACGTTCTTGAATCCACGGTTATCCAGTACCCGTGGCATCCTTCCCGTGGTTAATTATGTCGTCCACTTTACGCAAGAGTTCTGAAGGAAGAAATGGCTTTTCCAGAATGTCTGCGTCGTATTCAGGCAATTCCGGAAACTGATCACCAAAGCCGCTTACCAACAAGAGCTTCATTTCGGGGTGTGCCGCACGAATGCGCTTGGACACCTCAAACCCGCTGAGATCGGACAGGACAATATCAGTTACCACAATCTCGATAGTCCCCTCATGTCGTTCGCTCCAGTGGAGGGCCTCCGCACCATTGGCGGCGGGAAGAACCGAAAAGCCATAGCCTTCGAGCGACCTTTGCAGGAGCTCTCGAAGGATGTCGTTTTCCTCGACTATCAAGATGGTAACGGAACGGCGGTGGGGCGCTACGAGGTGAAGCCTTGGGTGCGATGATGAAGCGTTTGTGGTGCGTCTTGTTTCCAGTTCACCGACAATCCGTCGAGCAAGAATCTGCAAGGAATCGATTTGCTCCGCTGTCATCTGATGTGGCACTCGGTCCATAACGGCGAGCGTACCTACGGAATACTTATCAGCGGTAATCAGCGGTATCCCGGCGTAGAATCGAATACCGATTTTCTCAACCAAGAAACTGTTCATGAATCCTTTGTCAGAGATTGGATCGGGGACAATCAGGACATCGGATTGCACGATTGCACGGGCGCAGAAAGAGTCATCTCGCGGAATCTCGTCCACTTCAAGGCCGATTTTGGCCTTAAACCATACCCTTTGCTCATCGACGAGAGCGATGACGGCGACCGGGGTATCGCACATAAGAACAGCCAGATGAGCGATATCGTCGAACCCTTGCTCGCAGGGTGTTCCCAGAATTCGAAAGCTATGGAGGCTTTCGATGCGGGAGCCTTCGTTTTCTGGCAGGGGCGACTTCACCGGCGCCTCCAACAAACTTGAGAACATCCCCAAGTTCGCTCGACTACTCAAATCTACTGCCCTATGCGACAGAAAGCAACCAGATGAAGAACTCGGAAGCGAATCGGTGTCGTCAACTACAGCCTCTTACTTACTTTCTTGCTTACTTTGCCAGTGGTCTTGTGTCGGAAGTTCTTGGAACCAGCATGGAAGCGAATCGGGCTTCAAACCAAGCGCCGTCGCGAGAGTAGACCCGTATAGCCCCAAAATTGCGACTGATAGCGAGAAGATATGGTGACGGAGCCTTGCCCCTCGCCTTGGGGACACTTCCTTGAGAGATCAGAGCCAGACGGCCCCAATTGCCGATAGGGGCAAAGTTTGGCCTTAAGCGTTCAAGATACCTGTTCTTGACTGATCCGGGCTTGACTCTCCCGAATCGAATGCTTGGTTCTCGACTGTTTACCGGACTGAAACCTTTTGGCCAGTTCGTCCAAAACCCGGCTTGCATACGCCAAGTCTTGTAATTCTGGTTCGTCGACCGCTGCCTCCCGGATCAAGAGGATCGCGCGTGCCCCGGCAGCTTTGCGTGCTTCCATTAGTCGTCGAGGGACAAGTTCCCTCTTTTTTTCAAGGACCGCAGTCCGATACAACTGCTTCCATAATTCGGCACCTTGGGATCGTGCATCGTTCTCATTCATCGACATTCCTCGTTCTGGAAATGAAGAAAGCCAACTCAATCAAAAGATGGAGAGTATATCAAACCGATTGAGACTGTCGGTACGGTAAGGTACACGAATGAACCAATGTGCTCAAGAGCTATCGCCTATTTATTTCCAAACACACCATGCACACTGTTGCCTTGTTTAGCCTTCTCGCAGACCATCTGGGCATCAACCGGGGACCGACCGATTGACTCCACAAATCTGTGCAGGGCACTTGCCGAGGTTTTACCATCTTCCTCAGTGGTTGAAAAAGTCAAATCCAGAGGTTTATTGTCACGCATAACTTTTATCTCGGTTCCACTGACGATCAAATCGTAACGAACGTCGCCTGCTTGGCCCATCACACTCTCCTGTCGGATTCCCGTACCTTTGGTATGATGCCTCGCCTTGGGCCGGGCAACGCTAAATCAGCTAATCATTTTGTCTTCAGCGATGCGACTCGCTTCAAATTCAAAACGACCCGCTCGTCGTGAAAAAGATCGATGGAATTGGGGGATATATCGGCAGAGATTAGACGACCTTCGGACAGATAACCGCTTTCTGTCGGGCCGCCGCTTCAATGAGACAGGTTTTATGCACCGTAAATCCGAATTCGTCGAAGCACTTTAAATGCTTTTCCGGGGGAAGTGGCTGCCGACACATCCAGCATTTCGTTAACGATAAAGATGCGGGTCATGAGACATCTGCTAAGGTGTCCCATCAAGATACGCTCACTGATAGGTCGGAAATGTGCCCTACCGCACACTTCGTTGCTTGGATATCCTGTGCTTGCGTGTAGTGCGGATCGAACTGAGCCAACTACCCACGGAAGAGTCTCAACAGCTAGGCGTTATGTGCTGCCACGATCAGCAGGTCTAGCCTCTCACTGTGATAAGCCTTGACCGCAAGCATTTTCTCGTCACATTCTGTCCGCATGACCCGCAGTTCGGCCACCAGTTGCATATATTCTTCATGCGCTAACTTTCGGTCTGGACATAGCAATCGACTGGAGGCAGCGTGTTCCTTTGCGCGACACACCTCATAAACTGCGAGCAGACGGCATTCTTCTTCGTTTCGCGAGAGTCTTGGGTCTGATCTCATGGTATATATGATGCTATTCCCACGAACGGACACTCGCAATGCACCGATAGGCCAGTGACCCGGCTAAAAAGCCACTACAAAACTTTCGACATTAGGACACTACCAACAATTCTGTTCGATGCACATCGTTATGCCTCCGCAATTCCAGCCGATCTCACTCGGTCATCCGACTGGCGTCCAATAAATGGGGGCGGCGGGCTTTACGATGGGGCAGCGGAGTTGTCGGAATACATGCTGCCCCACTCTCTACTCGTTAGAGCGATGGTTAACTCCCCATCCTGTGCTTGCATTCGTGCCGGTCGAGCCCATGATCAATGCAGTCTTCGGATTACCGTTTTGGTTTCTGCCGCCGCTTGTCCCAATGCACGTTGAAGGCTGGTGAATTCTCCATAGACCGCTGCGAGTGCAGCAGCAACCCTTGCAGCAGCCCTTGACCTGTTTCCCTTACCAAGTCGGGCCACGCAGCTATTTCTTTGCTTTCGCTGACCCTTTTCTCCTCATCTTGTCGCGTTAACAGGTGAAGGGCAAAAGGAGGTTTGCGATGAAAACCCAACAGGTGATTTTCACGGATCGCCGCCAGCGTCCACGAGAAGGCGTTATGGCCGAGATCGAAAACCTCACGTACAGTGTGCTGCGCAGGTATGGGATAAACGGCCCCACCGAGCAACACAGCCCCAGCAGCATGGTGGAGAAAGCCGCGTAACTGGAAGGCGCCCCTTAACCTGACCCAAGGAGCCAAGATTATGACCTACGTAATGACTAAACCTTGCCCAGTGTGCAAACAGCAATTAGTCAAGCCACGGCCTACCGACACGGTGCCCTGCACCTGCGGTAAACATGTTTGGCAGGGCTAGCGCACTCAATGCGAGCCATATCTGCGAGTGATTTTCAAAGTGACTATCGTTCGTTTGTACACGTCTCTCGTCAGTTTAGGATATTTGCGAGGTACACAAGTTGCGAAGCAAGGGAAATCCAAACTGGGGCAAGTCTTGCGGAGACATCCCCAATACGCCGACTTCGTTTGAAGAGATGGCGCGGAGATTGAAGCTATCAGAGAAGGAATATCTGAATTCGATTCCGTTGAAGGAATGGGCGAAAAAGCATAAAGACAGCAAGTATGTTCCCCAATCTTTGCTGGAAGCGTGGGGAATCGAGGCTAATGTCTGATTCCAGATATTTTCCGCAGTACACGGAACACAGCGTCCTTAAAGTTATTTTCTTCAGACGCCACAGGATAGTGAGCGGGTCGCGACCTTTGCCGGGGCTGATGAGTCCGCGCTGTTCCATCGCCTTGATGGTGTTGCGATTGGCAGACAGAGGGCGTATTTCCTGATTGCCTTTCAAACTCCGAGAACGATCACTGCCGCGAAGATGAACATTTGTCCGTGCGCCAGCGTGCAGACAAAGAGTGATGCTGCCAGTACGCTTTCGTCCATAATGTCGCCTGCATCAATCTTGAAGTGTGCAATTGCAGTCGATCAGTGCCGCTTGAAAGCGCAAGAACGGACAAGTCACGGCCGGGCTGTTCACGAAGGATGTTACACCTGCGCAAGATCATTGTGAGGCGACCCACCCCGGCCCCTGACAAAGCGCTCTTTCGCGGGGGTAGCGTATTGAACGTTCGGCGACGGGTGCGGAAGGCAAGCAATCGCATCGAGCGTCTAGGAAACTAAGGGCAATGGCCAAGAAAAGAAAAGCGACAATGCTCCCCTCGACAGACCCGGACCTTCATTACCCGGTCAGCATGCCTCAGGCAGAAAGAGAAAGTCTTGCGGGAGACGCAAGACTCGCGGAAGAAAGGAACAAGCGGAGAAACAAGCGAAAGGTTTCTAAGCAGATTAGTCCTCTAACAACGCTTTGAGCGTGAAGGGAATCGCCCGCGATTCCCGTTCTATCTTAAAGGGCGGGCTTTACGATGGGGCAGCCGCTCAAGACCATCCTGCCCCATTCTCTACTCGTTAGATCGATGGTTAACCGGCCATCCTGTGCTTGCATTCGTGCCGGTCGAACTGCTCCTGAAGGTGCGCTCGAGCGTCTTTGGTTCGGGTCAACGCCGTCATCGGAACCCTAAACTCTTTACTGCAAGAACTGCACACTCCCATTGCGGGCGTGCTGGAGAGCCATTTGGTCACCCGAAGATTCCGCTTTGCGACCGTGCTTTCCTTATCAGCCTTATTTGCGGCGGCTCGTACGGCTCTCGCCTTCGACGCTTCGGCCTTGGCATCTGCGACCGAAATCGTTGGAAATTCTGGCTCGTCGTTCATACTCAGTGATTTTTGGATGAACTCAGTTCGCTTCTGGTTGCCGCAGTAATACAGCGGCTATCTTTTGTGCTAGGCCTCAGTCGTCTCTTACACACCTCCGCCGCCCCGTTCGCACAGTCGGCTCACCGCCCCGTTAAACGACAAACGGCTCAGCTCAGAAGCCAACCAATCATGCCAGCGCCAGCAATCACCCAAGCTGAGTTGACTCGGAACCGCAGCACGACAATCGAACTTGCAATCAGGATAGTGAAGGTGCGCCAGTCCACGATGGCTGCTCGGCCTAGGTGCCAAGCGACGACAGCCATCAGAGCCAAAGACCCTACCACTACTCCGTCCAACGTTGCTGCTGCCCAGACAGAGCGCCGGAGCTTTGGCAGCAGCCTTCCGCTTAGCGCAACGAGTGCAAATCCCGGTAAGAAGATGCCGAGCGTTGCGAGGAATGCGCCGGGAATTCCGGCAACCAAATAGCCGATAAAGGTAGCGGTCGTGAAGACAGGACCGGGAGTGAATTGCCCAATGGCTACCGCATCAATGAGTTGCTTTTCAGTGAGCCAGTGCAGACGCTCGATAAACTCCGTCCTCAGGAAGGCGAGTAGCACATATCCACTTCCGAAGACTATCGCCCCGATTTTCAAGAACGAGAGAAACAGTCGAAGCATGCTGACCGGAACAGCCACCGCCGCTGTTCCGAGTAGCAACCCAAATCTCCCGAATGCCGGAATAGCAGCTAGAGAAACCTCACCTTGCATTGTGAACCATGCCGCTGCACCGGACGCAATCCCCGCTATCGCAAGAACGATGAGCGGAGAAACTCCAAGACCGTTCAAGACAACTGCGAGCAAGCCAATAACGGCGAGGAGCTTGCTCTTAGTAGCGGTGCGTGCAAGGCTCCACAAGGCTTGCAGGATGATGGCGATCACGGCAGGCTTTATGCCGTACAAAATTCCTGAGACCTGCGGCAATGACCCGAAGCGTGCATAGACGGCAGCGATCAGGGTGACCAAAATAGCGGCAGGAATGATGAAACAACAGCCACCAACGACGAGTCCCGCCCAGCCGCGCTTCGCCTGACCGATGAAGATGGCGACTTCTGTCGAACTGGGACCGGGGATTAGGCTTGCCGCCGCAAGGCGGTCGAGAAACTCCGCTTCAGTAATCCAATGCCGCTTCCGAACAAACTCGTCTTCCATCATCGCGATGTGGGAGGCAGGTCCTCCGAATGCTGTCGTGCCGAGTTTCAAGAAGACGAGCGCGAGTTCAGCCAGTGACGGCTGTTGGTTTGACGGGGCGGTCTGGCTGAACGGCACGTCGTCATGTTAACAAGCCTAGTCGGTTTTATCGCCGGTGTGATGATCCTGAATTTGGAAGGTCAGAAAATCATGGACGGCGTTCAGAGCGTCCTTGTTCGCGGTCTTGATCCGTACGCGCCCACCGTCTGGCAACTCCTCAAAGCTGTAAGAAATCTCAGTCCGCCTGTCCTTCATCTCTGTGACGCCCGGTGGCAGTTGGCTGTGGACGAACATCGGGATGGAGAAGTCGCCATTCGCGAACATCGTCGCTATGTGCGTCAGGTGGGAACGGATTGCCTGCACGTTCTGAGTATCCTTGCCGTCGCTCACCGTGACTTCGATTGTGCCCCCGTCCGGCATTACTCGAAAATGGTGCGTCGTACTGTCGTGCGGGAAACCCATCGCCTCATCGCCGTGCTTCACTACATCGGCTTGATGCGGTTTGTGCATCGGGCAGGACTGCATGTCTTGCGCTGCTAATTGCATCCCCCACAGTAGAGACAATACGATCATCATTCTCATGTTTTTCTCCTCCGAAATTGATTCCTCTTGCGACCGGAATCGCTGATAACTCCACTGAGCGAGTGGAGCAGGTTCGATTTTGTTCCGGGGCTCGCTCGTTGTATTCGATCCTCCCAGTCCGACAAGACCTGCTTTAGATACCGTTCTGTGCGCCTCAGCGCCTCGATGTCTGCTGTGATGCCCTTGAGTTTGTCTTTTGCAAGTTTGTAGACCCGCTGGCATGGAGCACCGCCTGCATCGCGGGTTTTCAAGACCTCAGCCAGTTCTGCCAAGGTGAAGCCAATACGCAGTGCTCTCTGCACGACAAGCACTCGTTCGACCGCGCTCTCGGGATAGAACCGATAACCAGACTCAGTCCGCGAGGCTCTCGGAAGCACGCCGATCTTTTCGTAGTGTCGGATCGTGTCTGGGCTTACCCCCGTCGCTTTCGCGAGCCCCCCGCAATGGAGAGTCTTTTCGATAGTCGCCCTCATAGGAAGTATCAACCCTCGAATGCGTTCCAGAGTCAAGCTCTTTGTGCGTTCGCTTGCAGCGGTAGGCAAGCGGGGGGTAGCATCTTGTCATGGCGCGTTGTCGTTCGATGCTCGTGGTCGGTTTGCTTCTCGTATGGATGGCCGTGCCTGCGCTCGCGTGCCTGCCTAGCTCCCAAATGACGACTGCGGAGATGGCGTGTTGCAAGAAGATGGCAGGTGACTGCCACATGGGGACTGGGCAACATCCCTGCTGCAAGACTGTTTCAAATGCTCCAACGCCCGTAGCGGTAATTCAACCGATTTCACAGGTTCATCCGCATTTCGCCGTCGTAGGTGAGATTGCGATTGTTCACGTCGCGGTCCTATCCGAGCGGGAACCTGAGCAAGTACGATTCGGTCTCCCACCACCTGCCCCGCCCGGTCTCAACCCAATTCTTAGAATCTGAACTCCGCGCTGTCCGCTTCAACACGCAAAGGGTAATGCCCGCGTGTGTGTGCGTATCGCGGAGGGAAAATAATGAAATGTGTAGTAGGTCTGCTCGTTGTTCTTGGGCTGCCCTTGTTCGCCGAAGCTGCGGCTCACGGGCCAGTTTTCGGACTCGCAACCCCTACGAATTCGCAAGGCGAGTGGAGCTTTGATGAAGGAATATTCGGTCGCAGCACGAGTCTCGGTTCGCAAGCATCAGTCCGAGAGTTGATTGGCTATGGCTTTACGCCCCACTTGACGCTTTCTTTAGCACTCCCTGTTGTCGTGGGAGACACCACGCTTCCGCCTACCCGAATCCAGCCGGGCGATGATTTCGACAGCACGGTCGCGTGGCGATTCCAGCACAGGGCGACGAAGGTTGGTACCAGATTTGAAAGCACAGCCTTCGCAGGTCTCGCCGTGCCCGGCCCGCAGTCCGGGTTCAAGGGAATCGCTCACACTACAAACGTCCCCGGCACGATGTTCGGCGTGGTCAGTGGCATGGCCTCTCGCAGTAATTATCTTTGGCTGGGAAGCACATACACGAAGTTTTATGAACACAACGGGGACAAGCGTCCCGATGTACTGGACTACAGTCTGGTTTACGGGTATCGCCCGCCGAAATGGCGCAGACCACCTGACAAATGGGATTGGAGAATGTTTGGTGAACTAGTCGGAGAACGTTCCGACAGGTTCCTTCAGTCCAATGATCCCGTGCCAAACACGCAAGCGCACCAAGTTTTTCTTGGGCCTACAGCACTCGGAATCTTCCACAACTACACCGTAAGCTTTGGCGCTCAGTTACCGATCCATCAGGATGTCGGGTCTGCTTTCCCGAGGGAGCACGTTCGCTTCGCGGCAAATTTCAGCTATCTGCTTTTTCAGCACGGACACTCACACTAGGAGACTCCGATGAAAAAACTATTTACTTTACTCGCTTCGTTCTTGGTTCTTGCCGCTTCTGCTTCGGCAGAAATCAAGTCCATTGACATCAAGATTTTTGGCATGGATTGAGAGGTTTGTGCACATGCCGTGCGCATGTCTTTGAAATCGGTCTCTGGCGTGGACTCGGTTGACGTTAGCCTCGAAAAGGGGCTGGCGGTTGTAAAGATGAAACCGGGCAACACAGCTACGTTTAAGCAACTGAACGAAGCCATCACCAAGAACGGATTCACCATGAAGGATTCGGCAGCGACCGTCGCTGGAACGGTAGTCTCCACAGAGGGGAGGGCGACACTGCGCGTCTCAGGTTCCAACGATCTGCTGCAATTGGTGCCTCAGTCTCTGTCCGCGCCTAACGCGACCTCGATGGTCGGCAAAACTGTTTTGGTGGAAGGCACGGTTCCCGAGGCCGGGAAAAACAAGGCAACCGCCTCGATTCGGTACCAGTCCATCACGGAAGAGAAACCAAAATGAATACTGTCGCAACAACCACGAACGGGCGGTCATCCCTGCTCAACTATTTCTCGCTGTTCACATCACTCAGCACGCTGCTCTGCTGTGCGCTCCCTTCCTTGCTCGTCCTTTTCGGTTTGGGAGCGTCGGTCGCGTCGGCGCTTTCGTTTATGCCGTGGCTGGTGACGCTCTCGCGGCACAAGCAGTGGACGTTCTCAGTCTCGGGCGTCTTGATCGCCCTGAGTTTCGTGAACATGTACTACGTTGCACCTCGACTGAGACCAGCCGAGTGCAGCCCCGACGATCCGTCCGCGTGTGAGGATGCGAGCAAGCTCAGCAAGGTTCTTCTTTGGGTCTCAGCAGGCATCTACGCGGTCGGCGTCTTCGTTGCCTACGTCCTCGGGCCTATTCTGACTAAGCTCGATCATTCGTAAGCACGCGGATCACCAGCGTGGTGAATGGAAATGAAGAATGTTCTCACCTGTGGACTCTATGCCCGCTCAGAATCAGCTATTCTCGTAAGCACGATGACCAACGACGAACGCATGCAGCGAGAGTCCAGCCTAATCGCCACCATCAGAAGGAAGCTTCCCGACTTCGCGAAAGCGTGCGCGGATGACACGGAACTGGTGTTGCTTCACCAAGACTCTTTTGCTGCCGACTATCAAGACGACGAATACGTTCTCCTCGGCATGGCGATCAAGTATGCAGGTCTCCGTGGCAAGGAAGTGCGCGTGATCGGGAAGAACCGAACCAGCTTTGCCGAAGAAGAGAGGGTTCAGTGAGCATGTCTAGTGGTTACTAGGGCTGCTTCTTTTTCAGACGCCACAAGATAGTGAGCGGGTCGCGACCTTGGCCGGGGCTGATGAGTCCGCGCTGTTCCATCGCCGTGATGGTATTGCGATTGGCAGACAGAGGGCGTATTTCTTCATTATCTTTCAACCGCCGCAGAACTGGGTTGCCGCCGAGCGAATCAGTTTCAAGCTGGTATCCGTCTTGAATGTGCGAGAGCAGGTCTTGTTCAGTCTCTGTCAGTTTCGGCAGGAGATTAGCAGTCTTCTTTTTCGTCATTTTTCACCTCTACTCGAGATGAGGCTAGCTCTCGATTTCGCCTAGCCCGAATGTCGGCGACTCGGTTCGGCAGCAGACTCCATACCGTTGCCAAAGCTGAAACCACGGACTATGCGCGAGCATTTCGTCGTGCCGTCGATTCAAAGCCGCGAGGTCGCTGGCGTTCAGCGGCCTAATATCCGGTGTCTCAAACATTTCCTCTAGCTGTTCGATGTCGTCAATAGTGCGCTCAATGTCCATTCCGTCCTAATATCCAACATAAGAACGGCAACCGTCAATCGGAGAGGCATCAATGACTTTTGTTGGACACCGCGCTTACTTGACCTTCTTGCCAGTGATAGTGGTGTCGTAAATCCACAGCACGTATGCGTCTACCTTACCGTCCGGTGACCTCGTAAAGCTCAGAACGCCGGGTTGCTCGCGCTGGAAGAAGGTGCTTGCCGAAAGTGGCAAATCTGCTTCTGGCTTCGGGTCATCAGGTTCCTGTTCGATCAGGCTGTCCCCTTCGCGAGTGATCTTCACAACTTTACCCGGACTAAGCTCATACTCGCCCACGTAGGCGTCCAGAACCTCAGGAGCAACCTTTGCGGGCACGCGATTCGCGTTCGGGATTTCGCTCTCAGCGCGTGCCGTCAGGAGCCAGCGTCCATTCCGTTTTACATAAGTTTCAACAATTCTCAACTCTTCTGTAAACTCTTGACCTGCAAACGGCACGTGTGACGTGGTGCGATAGACCATCACGGCTGCGTCCTTATAACCGTGCACCTGAACATCGCGTGGGTCGCTGCTGGTTTCCTTGTTAGTGCCAGTCCGTTCGATCAAGGTTTTCTTGTCATAGACCAAACCGTTGTCTGGAATCAGTACATCATCGTCGAGAAAGGCACCATACGCTTTCGCATCGTTCCGAGCGAGAGCCGCCCACCGTTCGCGCAAGACGCTCCTGAGTTCAGATTCCAACATTGTTGGTTTCGCCGATTGTGCAGTCGTTGATCCAACAATCACGAGGATGGTAATGAAAATCACAAACATCGTGGCTGATATTCGTGAGCAAGCAAAGGGCAAGGAACTGGATGCTCGAACCGATCTGTTTTCGTTCGGTACCGTTCTGTACGAAATGGCAACGGGAGCGTTGCCATTCCATGGTGAAACTACTGCGCTGATCTTCAATGCCATATTGAATTCCGATCCGCCTCCTGCGATTCGTTTCAATCGCGATATTCCGCCCAAGCTGGAAGACATCATCAACAAGGCGCTGGAGAAAGACCGGGAGATGCGCTATCAGGTCGCGGCGGAAATGCGGGCCGACTTAAAGCGGCTGAAACGGGAAACGGAATCGCGGCACGGCGTACCAGCCAGTTTGGGCACGGTGGCCGTGGCACAGGAAAGCGGCTCTCAAGTTGCAGCCCCATCGCTGTCGCCAGCATCCGGTTCCTCTCCTGCGCTTGCTCCAGTTCCGTCATCGAGCGCGGTGAAAGTCGCCGAGGCTCCTGTGGCGGGCAGAAAACTCTGGAAGGTTCTGGTTCCTGCTGCCGTGATATTGATCGCGGCTGCAATTGGAGGAGCGTTCTATTTCCGTTCGCGCTCGACCAAGCCCGCAACTGCGCTAACCGAGAAAGACACCATCGTGCTCGCCGATTTTTCCAACAGTACTGGCGATGCGGTGTTTGACGACACGCTCAAGACGGCGCTCAGCGTGGCTCTGAACCAGTCGCCGTTTCTGAATGTGCTCTCGGAGAATAAGGTAGCGGCGACCTTGAAATTGATGTCCCGTCCGGCGGGCACGAAACTCACTCCGGAAGTCACCCGCGAGCTTTGCCAGCGAGCGGGCAGCAAGGCTTACATTGCCGGGTCGATTGCGAGTCTGGGCAGCCAATATGTGCTGGGATTGAAGGCGGTGAATTGCCAGAGTGGTGACCCGCTGGCCGAGCAGCAGGTGACGGCAGCGTCCAAAGAGAAGGTGCTGGACGCGCTGGGCGAGGCGGCGTCGAAGCTGCGAACTGAGTTGGGCGAATCGCTGGCGACGGTACAGAAGTTAGATGTCCCGTTGTCAGAGGCCACCACGTCTTCGCTCGATGCGCTGAAGGCGTACAGCCTTGGCATCAAGGCCCTGAACGAGAAAGGCCCCGCCGCAGCCCTGCCTTACCAAGAACGTGCCATCGAGCTTGACCCGAATTTTGCCATGGGCTACTTGGCAGTGGGCGGCGACTACTTCGGTCTCGGCGAGCTAGGGCGGGCCAGCGATTACTTCACCAAGGCATTCCAGTTGCGGGAACATGCCAGCGAGCGGGAAAAGCTGACGATCACCGCCGAGTACTATCTGAATGTAACCGGAGAAGTGGATAAAGCGGCCCAGACGTATCAGGAGGCGATTGAGAGCTACCCGCGAGACCCCCGAGCACATGTCGGTTTGGGCAGTGTGTACGTTGAGCAGGGACAGTATGAA
>Ga0302325_10020140_pt1 | contig 13994 bp, 11 predicted proteins | sample Palsa_T0_2_FD_201948 | JGI IMG/M metagenome (GOLD analysis project Ga0302325, IMG submission 201948) | Peat permafrost microbial communities from Stordalen Mire near Abisko, Sweden - Palsa_T0_2 | ecosystem: Environmental > Terrestrial > Soil > Palsa > Peat permafrost | place: Sweden: Abisko... | reverse complement strand
TGCTTTCCAGCGGATCGTGTTGCTCGGGCCGATGTGGAACGGAGGATTCGAAACGATATCCGAGCCCGACTGACGCATGTGCGCCTGGTCGTACGGCGCAGTGGACGAGTGCGGGTTCGTGAAGAATAGCCAGTCGCGATCGATCTTCGGGTCGACGGTCCCTGTGCCGCCGCCGTACTTATCGTATTCGTAACGTCCCGCGGGCGCATTGTTCCAATGTTCGAAGGTCGACCACACGAGGGACCCTTGACCGTACGCGCTGCCGACTACGTGCATCCCGACGAGCGCCAGTTGCACCGTTTTGTGACCGTTCGGCTTCCATTTGTCCGGGTCGGACTTATCGTAGCTTGGAATCGTTCCGAGCGCCGTAATGTAGGAGTCTTTGTCTTTGAGGCCCGCGGCTTCGACCCACGCCGTCTTCAACTCGATTGCGAGTGCGGAAGCGTCGTGAAATGTTTTCCCGTGATGCTCGGCAAATTTCTTGATCTCGTCGAGATCGTTTTTCGTCGTTGGGAAGCTCTTCGCGTTGAACGCGCCGTTCTTCTCGCCGGTCGCGAAGTATGCGTAGACGTCGTTCACCATGATCGCGAAGTACACGAGCGATCCGTTTCGCGCTTCGAGCACGGCCCCGTCGGCCTGGCCCTGTTCGACCGGGACGGAATGCCCGGATCCGTCAACGTAGATCGGACCTAGGCCGTTAACCGAAATCTTGGTTACCGCAAGGGCACCCAGGTTCGTGCGGGAGCCGGCGGGCCTGATGAGCACCGGGTTCGCGTTCTTGATCGCACGCCCGGCCGGATCGTAAAAGACCGGCGTCTCTCCCGGTCCAACGGAGGCACGGGATATTTCGATCTGCGCTCCCGCGCTATCTCGAACAATGGTATTGCCGTGCGGCCCGAGCTTTGAGGGCTGCACCTCCAGCGTCTGACCCGACGTGCTAAACACGACCGGTAAGCCGTTCGCGTCGGTCTTCGACGTGCGGACTTCCAGACGTCGAATGTGTCCGGCAACGTGCGGAATCAGCGTGCGGCGGCCGTGACCGTCCGGCGGCGAAACGTCGTAGAACTCGGGCGAATCGAACACACGGCCGCCGCCGGCTTTCGATGACGAAGGGGAGGTCACCCAGAGAAACGCCTGCGCCGCCCAATCGTAGAAGGCGCAGTTCGGGATGCTCATGATGATCTCGCCCTTCTGCGCGGGAATGCTATACGGTTTCTCCGGGATCGTAAAGAGCGGGCGAAACGAGAGGCTGTCGGGCCGCTCGAAGACGTGCGTTTTCGTGCTGCCTCCGTAGCCGTAGTAGAGGCCGCTTTCATGCAGGAACTCTTCAGGCTGAGCGTGCTTCCATGTCGTCTCCTCGCCGCACGATGGTTGCGCGTTCCCCGGCAGCACCGAAGCATCGGGAGAAGACAGACCGTTCGACGCGTTCGCAAGCAGCAGCAGAGCGGCGATGACGCTCAAGAAACCGATGGTGCGGAACCAATCTGAAGGTTTCAAACTAATAACTTGCTTTCTGGGACACCTTCGGCGAGAACACCCATACGCGGACGTTTTCGCGCGTGAGCCTTGGATTCCGTGCAGTTGAGGTGTGGTAGAGGCAACGGCTCACGAATAGAGCGGTAGGTTCGCCGCAACGACGTCGCGGTACCGGGCGAGAATCGCACGGTACAGCGTAACTGCGTCCGGGTTCGGATGGTGTGCGTGGACGGGCTGCAACAGTGCGGCGACGGCGCGATCGTCCGCGATGGCGGCCACGGCGATTCCGGCGAGCATCGCCGCGCCAAACGCAGAGGCTTCTTCCTGGTTTGCGAGCACGGCGCCGCAGCCGAAAACGTCGGCGACGAGTTGGCGGACGAACGCGGCGTGTGTCAGGCCGCCGGAGAGGCGAATGGTGTGAATGTCGCCCACTCGTTCGCGCAGCACGTCGTAGACGGTAGCGAGCGCGAAGACGACGCTCTCGAACGCGGCGCGCATGACGTCGCTGCGGGTGTGCGAGAGATCGAGGCCCACAAGTCCGCCGCGTAACTCGGAGAGCCAATACGGCGCACGTTCGCCGGAAAGAAACGGCATGACCGTCAGGCCCTTGGCGCCTGCCTCCGCCTTCTCGGCGAGCGCGACCGCGGTCGAAAAGCGTTCGGCTTGGGGGACGTCCTCAAGGAAGAGCGCGTGCAGCGCGTTCAGTACCGCGCCGGCGGAACTCGTCGGACCGCCCGCGACGAATTTCTTATCGTCGTAGGCGTAGCAGAACGTGCGACCGTTTGGATCGAGCGCGGCCGTATCGACGACCGTCCGGATCGCACCGCTCGTGCCGAGCGTCAGCGCGAGCTCGCCTTTGGTGACGGCGCCGACGCCGAGGTTCGCAAGCGCGCCGTCGTTGGATGCGAGCACGACCGCAGTCGCGGGGTCGATCCCGAGCGCCGCCGCGACGTTCGGACGCAGCGTACGAAGCGTCGTCGACGGCGCTGCGAGCTTTGAGAGTTTTTCCGGAGCGACGCGCGCTTCGTCCAGCGCGTAGTCATCCCACGCTCGCGTCTGCGGATCAAAGAGTCCCGTTCCCGAAGCCATGCCCCAGTCGATCAGCCATTCGCCCGTCCAGCGAAACACGAACAGCTCCTTGAGCGACACGAACCGCGCCGCGCGCTCGAGGATCCCCGGGTCGTTCTCCGAGAGCCAGCGCAGTTTACACGACGGCAGCATCGGATGAATCGGAGCGCCCGTGTTCGCGTACAGTTTCGCGGCGGTGCCGTCGGCGCGCCAGCGATCGGCGACGGAGGCGCTACGCCGATCCATCCACGTGATCAGCGGACCGAGCGGTTCGCCGCGTTCGTCGACGGCGAGCAGGCCGTGCATCGCGCACGAGAACCCGATCGCGAGCACTTCGTCGCCGCGTAGACGCACGTCGGCGAGCACGCCGTGCAGCGTCTTCATGGCGGCTTGATACACGTCGTTCGCGTCTTGCTCGACCCACTGCGGGCGCGGCGTTTCCAGCGGATACGACGCGGATTCGAGAGCGACGTTCGCGCCCGACGGCGTGCAGGCGAGAATCTTGGCGGCGCTCGTGCCGAGGTCGATGCCGATCAGCACCGCGCGTTCGGCGCCTGCGCCGGGCACTATGCCGGTTCCGGAATCGGTTCGATCTTCCCCAGCACGAAGAGATACGAGAGAATGCCGACGAGCAAGAACGCGCCCGCCGCAAGAAACGCGTTCGTGAACGAGTTGGTCGCGCCGACGATGAAACCGGTGATCGTCGGCGCGGCGATGCCCATCAAGTTGTTGAAAAAGTTCATGATGCCGCCGACCGAACCGACAGTGCCCTTCGGCGCGATGAGCGCCGGAATCGACCACCCAATCGGCGCCGACGCGGCGAGCCCCGCGAGCGCGACTGAAATCCACGCCGTCGCGATCACGGGATCGCGCGTCTGCGTCGCGCCGACGATGGCGAGCCCGAGCAGGAGCCCCGCAACCAAGATCGTCTTGCGCACGCGCGTGGGCTCGAAACCGCGTTCGATGAGGTAGTCGACGAGCCAGCCACCGACCACGAGATCCGAGATCGCCGCAATCAGCCAGGGCACGGCGGCGAACCAGCCCGACTTGATCAGCCCGAGATGCAGCGAACCACTCAGATAACTCGGAAGCCACGTCAAGAAGAGATAGAACGAGTAGCCGTATGCGGAGAAGCCGAGCGTCAGGCCCCAGACCTTCCGCTGGCGCAGCAGATACCCGAGTTGCGCGTGCTGGGCCACCGTCGTTCCGCCCTCGGCTTGCGCGCCGCCTTCCGTAATGTAGGCGCGCTCGGGTTCCGACAGCCGCTTGTCGGCGCTCGGGTTGCGATAGTACGCGTAGAACGCCGCGAAGAACACGAAGCTAAGAATACCCGTGAACACAAACGCGCCGCGCCACCCGAAGTGCAACGCGACGATCGAAATGATCGGGATGGCGATCGCCGTACCGAGTTTTGCGGCGGAGTCAAAGATCGCCGTCGCGAGCCCGCGTTCGTTGCGCGGAAACCAGTAGCCGGTCGCTTTTGCGTTCGACGGAAACGTCGGCGCTTCGCCGACGCCGAGCAGCAGCCGCGCTCCGAAGAACGTCGCGAAACTGACCGACGCCGCGGTCAAGAACGACGCGATGCTCCACAACAGTGCGCTCGCACGGCCGATGGCGACGACCCCATAACGATCGAGGATGACGCCGACCGGCAGCTGCAGCGCCGCATACGTATAACTGTACGCGCTCGAGAGAATGCCGAATGCGACCGCGTCGATGCCGAGGTCGTGGTGCAGCGCATCCTTCGCAACCGAAAGATTCACGCGATCGAAGTAGTTGATCAGTACCCCGAACCCGAGCAGCAGCGCGATCCCGTAGCGCAGCTTCGGGATACCCCGCGGACTCGGGGCCGCGCTCACGCGCACGACTCGCTAGGCGCGCAGCGCGAAGCCGTACGCATGCTCGCGAATTTCTGCGCCGCGCAGCGTCCCGGGCTGCGAGGCGACCCGTTTGCCGCCGAGTGCGATGTAGAACGCTTCGGCGGCCTCGTTTCCGGCGATGACCCAAATCTGGAACGGGGCGAGGCCCTGGCGCTTCAAGTAGCCTTCGACTTCCGAATAGAGCATACGCCCGAGCCCCGCGCCGCGATGGCCGTCCATCAAATAGATCGAGTACAGCTCGCCGGGATAGTTGGGGTCGGGCACCCGGTTCGGCCCGCACGAGGCAAATCCGACGACCTCGTTCGCAGCCGAAACGGCGACCGCGACGTGGCGGATGTCCCGCGCGCCGATCAGCTTGCGCCAGAACGCGGCGCTCTGCTCGTAGTCGAAGTTATCGAGGACCGTGCGCGGCAGCAGGTCGGTGTACGACGTGCGCCAGGCCTCCACGTGCCCGCGAGCAATCGCCGGCACGTCGTCGAGCGTAGCCGCGCGAACGAAACTCACCCGGGGCCCTTCGTTCCGCCGGGGAGCGGGGCCCTCCGGGGGTTCTGCGTGCGCCGAGTGCGAAATGTGCCGAAAATATTATGAACGTGCTCGACCGCCTCGAAACCACGCTGCGCGTCCGCGGCGGCCATCAGCTCTCCGGTTCCGTCGAAACGCATGGCGCTAAGAACGCCGCGCTTCCGATCATGGCTGCGGCGCTGCTCGCCCGCTCGCCCGTGACCCTGCATCGCGTCCCGCAGATCACCGACGTCGCGGTGATGTGGCAGTTGCTCGAAGCGCTGGGCGCGCGCGTCCGGTCCGAGGGCAAGGGGACGATTACGATCGACCCGACCGGCGTCTCGACGCACCGCGCGCCATACACGCTCGTGCGCAAGCTCGCGGCATCGTTCGATTTAGTCGGTCCGCTGCTCGGCCGCTTCGGCCGCGCGGAGGTGCCGTTGCCGGGCGGGTGCATCTTGGGCACGCGTGCGACCGACATGCACGAACAGGCGTTTCGCGCGCTCGGTGCCGAGGTGTCGAACGCACACGGCTATCTGATCGCCAAGGCCAAGGCGCGCCGCGGACTGATCGGCGCGGAGATCGAGTTCCGCCAGCCGAGCGTCGGCGCAACGAAGAACGCGATGCTCGCCGCCGCCGCCGCGAACGGTACCACGACGTTGCGCAACGTCGCGATGGAACCCGAAGTCGTCGACCTCGCGAACTTCCTGAACGCGATGGGCGCGAAGATCGCGGGCCAAGGGACCGACACGATCCAGATCGAGGGCGTGCGTTTGCTGCACGGCGTCGAATACGAAGTGATTCCCGATCGGCTGGTGACCGGCACGCTCTTGCTTTCGGGCTGTGCGACGCGCGGCGACGTCACCGTCGAGCGTTGCAATCCGGCCCACCTCGAAGCGCTGCTGGTGAAGCTCGGCGAGTGCGGAGCGAAAGTGACGACGGGCACAGATTGGATTCGCGTCGTCGCGGATCGGGTGACCGGCGGAACCGACGTTCTGACCGCGCCGTATCCCGGCTTTCCGACCGACTTGCAGCCGCCGATGGTGAGCTTCCTGTGCACGGCACCCGGGACCAGCGTCGTCGAGGAAACGATCTTCAACGCGCGCTTTACCTACGTCAACGAACTCGCCCGCATGGGCGCCGACGTGCGCACCGCGACCGACAGCAACACCGCGCTCATCAAGGGCGGCACCGAGCTCTCCGGCGCTCCGGTCGAAGCGCCCGACATTCGCGCCGGGGCGGCGCTCGTCGTCGCGGGGCTCGCGGCGCAGGGCGAGACGGAAATCATCGGTTTGGAATACATCGATCGCGGTTACGAACGCCTCGAGGAGATGCTCTCGGCGCTGGGCGGTCTGGTTCAGCGCTCCAGCGGGATAGCGCCGGCGATGGAACCGCTGGGGACGTACGAGACGACGGCCTATCCGAAGGTCGTGTAGGCCTCGTCATCGCTGTTGATGTCCCGGCTGCGCTTCGACAGGCTCAGCGTGACAAGGGCGGCAGAGGTTCCCCCGCGCTAACGCGCAACAATCTTAGGACTGTCGAGTGCGCCGCCCCGAGCGGCTGGTGCGACTTTTTTCGTAGGGCTTATTTTGGATATTGGAATCGATCTCGGTACGGCAAACGTGCTGGTATACGTCAAGGGAAAAGGCATCGTGCTCCGCGAGCCTTCGGTCGTCGCAAAGGACGTGCGGACCAATCGGACGCTCGCCGTCGGAGAAGAGGCGCGCCAGATGCTCGGGCGCACCCCAAGCAACATTCAAGCGATCCGGCCACTTCGAGACGGCGTCATCGCCGACTTCGAAGTGACCGAAGCGATGCTCAGTTACTTTATTAAAAAGGTGACCCGCAACCGCTCCTTCTTCGACGCGCTGCTGCACCCCAAACCGTCGGTCGTCATCTGCGTGCCCGCGGAGATCACGAGCGTCGAGGAGCGTGCGGTGCGCGACGCGGCCAAGCTTGCGGGTGCGCGCAGCGTGGAGATCATCGAGGAGCCGATGGCGGCGGCGATCGGCGCCGGGTTGCCGATCGACGGTCCCAGCGGCAACATGGTCGTCGATATCGGCGGCGGCACGACCGACGTCGCGGTGATTTCGCTCGGCGGCATCGTCGTCTCGCAGTCGTTGCGCGTTGCCGGCAACCGGCTCGACGAAGCGATCATCCGCCACATCCGCCGCGTCTACAACTTGATGATCGGCGAGCGCACGTCCGAAGAAGTCAAGATTCGCATCGGCAGCGCGTACCGTCTCGAGACCGAACTCGTCATGGAAATTCGCGGCCGCGATCTCATCAACGGCTTGCCCAAGACCGTGAAGATCACGAGCGAAGAAGTGCGCGAAGCGCTCTCGGAGCCGTTGCAGTCGATCGTCGAAGCCGTTAAGGCCGTCCTCGAGAAGACGCCGCCCGAACTCGCAGCGGACATCATCGATCGCGGCATCATCCTCACCGGCGGCGGCGCGCTGCTGCGCGGCCTGGACACGCTGCTCGGCGAAGTCACCGGCATCCCGGTCATCATCGCGGACGATCCGCTCTCGTGCGTTGCAATCGGGACGGGGTTACGCGTTCGGCTCTAGCGCTACGCTAGGAAGCCTGGCAGCCAACTCAGAATTTATGAGGCCCCCAGATGCTTCTCCCAAGGAAGGATCTTGCCGTGCCTTTCACTTCGCCGACGAGCCTGACGCAAAAGATCGTTATCGGACCGGTGTCCCCCGAGATTCTGTTCCTCATTCTGACGGACCCCGACATCACACCGGCCTTTTTTATGCGGTGCTCGTTTCGATGTGAGCGTCTCGAGCCCGGCGCACCGTATTCCTTGGTGGCCGGCGAGCGAGTATTGGCCGACGGCGCGGTCGTCGCGTATGAGCCGGCGCAAAGCAGCATCGAATTGACGTTCGCGCAACGCTGGGACGACGAGATCAAAGATCCGCCCGGCCGCGTACACCTCACGGTGACGGACCGGTCGCCGCTTTGCGAGTTCACCGTCGTTCACGACGGGCTCACCCCGGGCAGCCGGCTCAATGACGACTTGGACGACGCGTGGCTCCTGATCGCGTCAGGTCTCAAGACGCTCGTCGAAGCCGACCGCGGCATGCCCCTTGCAGCCGACGAAGCAGCGGCGCTCGTTCTTGCGGAGGCACTATGAGCTGGTTAGATGACGCGGTAAAAAAGGGCGAGACCGCCGTCGAATGGGCCAAGCACACCGAACTCGCGGCGAAGGCGGTTCACTACGGCGGTGTCGCCGTGCAGACAGTCAAAGAGACGCAGTTTTATCAGGACCTGAAGCCGGTCGAGAAACTGAAAGAGGCGTACGCGGCCGGCAAAGACGCCATGGCGGACGCGAAAGAAACCGGGCTCGGCAAGGCCCTCGATAAGGGCGGCAAGGTCCTAGCAATCGCCGAAACCCTGGTCGATTACGGCAAGGGTGCCTCGAAGGTCATTCATGGCGATGTCGACGGTGGCGGACAAGACATCTCCAGAGGCGTCGCCAAAATCGCGTTAGCCGCGACCGGCCCGGGCGCGCTTGTCGAAAAGCCGTTCACCATGGCCTTGCAGGCGTACGCGAAGCACGATCTGGGGCGGCCGCTGACCGAAAAAGAAAAGAAAGACATCACGTTTACGAACATGGCGGGCGACGGGCTCAACGCCGTGCTCAAACCTGCCGGCGAAGCCTTGGGCGACGCTGCAACGTGGGTAGTCGACAAGACCCCGAAAGCCGCCGCCGCCGTCAAGGACTTCGTGAAAAAAGAAGCCGGCGAAGCCGTGGATCTCGCAAAGAAGGCGGAGGGCAAGGTCGTCGACGGCGTGCACGCGGTCGAAGACAAGGCCGGCGAACTTGCGGCCAAGGTGGGCGATAAGGCCGTCGACCTCGCGAGCAAGGCGGAAGCCAAAGTCGCCGATGTCGCCGCCAAGGTCGTGCCCCCCGCGGTCGCCGATCAAGCGCGCAGCGACTACAAGGAGGCGATGGCCAAGCCCGGAGCGGTGGAGAAGCTCGAAGGCTTAGGGCACGCGGGCCAAAATCTCATTCGCGGAATCGGATCCAACTTTGGGCTCTAAGGAAAAAACCCCGACGCCGCTGTTGCGCTACCTCGAGGGCAACACGCTCAAACTGTGTGCGCCGGGCGTTGCCATCTTGGGCAAACCGGTTCACACCGACGGCGAGGTCGTCATCATCGACGGTGCGCGCCAGCGGCGCTCGGCGATCTATCTCGCCGATTTGGCAGAGCTTACCGAGGCGGTCGGCGGCGAATCAGTAACGCTCGGTCTTTTTCTGGACGCTATCGAGCATGGCGATCAGATCAGGGTCGGCGTTACCCGCGACCGGATTACCTACGACAACCCCGCGCAGATCGCGCGCATCAAGGCGGGCAACTAGCTCGATCAGAGTTGCATCGTGTCGACCGTCAGCGTCGGCGTGCCGAACTCTGTAATGCAGTCGGCGTTGTACTGAGTGACCCTTCCGCGCGCCACGGGAAGCGTCGGGTTCAAGTAGGACGGCGACAACACGATCCCACGGTTGACGGCGCCGGGCTTCGTCCAATCGCGCACGGCTGCGGTCAGGTCGAATCTGAGCGCGGACGCGGTTCCGGCGTGCAGCTTCTTCACGCGATGAAACGGCACCGGAGCATCGAGGCTGGGGTTACCGTCGAGCGGCGTGCCGAGAGTCGTGGCACAATTGACGTGCTCTTCATGCTCGGCGCCGTCGCCGCCGCGCGACGAGCCCGCGTTCCAGGCGCCACGATCGATCGGGACATCGAGCGTCGCCTTTGAGATCGTCTTGCCGGAGACTGTCCCGAGGTCGAAGTAGATGAGCGCCTGGAAGACGTCCCGGTAGTGATTGCACGTATGGTCATTGGCGTGCGAACCGGCCTCGTAGGCCGCAGCAATTTGAGCTGCGGGGTCGAGCGCGTCCGCGAACGCTCCGGCGACGCTGATACCACCGCTGCGCGTAACGTACCCCGCGATCGCCGCATTTCCCCCGCTTCGGGCTCCCGGCGAAAATACGATCGCGTAACCGCCCGGATTCGAGCTCGGGCTCTTGCAGGACGTCCCGTTGTTGTAACTGCCGAAGTGCGCCGAGACCGTGCGGAGCGCGCGCAACGAGTAGCGATGCTTGTCCGTCAGGCAAACAGATTTGCTGCGGCGGCCGACGTCGTCCGCGCCGCGGAAGGGCACGACGTAGAAGCACTCGCCCGCATTTTCGTCGGTGCTCGTCGGCACGACCGTACCGACCATCTGAGCGGCGAGGTCTTGTGAGGCGACCTTTTGCGTCCAGAAGACCGAAGCCGGCCCGCCCCGATACGGCTCGCGCATGACGTTGAAGCCGTCGGGTGCCTGACAGGGCTTGTCGGCGCATCGCTCGGCGTCGAATTTCCAGCCGAGGATCAGTTTACGGCTCTTGATCGCGGAATCGCAGCGGTCGAGCGTGGCCGATGGAAAGTAGTTCCCGCAGTTCGTGCCGTCCGCGATCGTAAGGCCGGTCGGGCGACCGAGATCCGCCCCGTGCATTCGACCCGGGGAGGGCGACGGACCAGCGCCCGCCGTCGCGGGCGCGGCGAGAACGCTCAGCGCGAGGGCGAGCGTCGGCACCGTGCGGATGAGAAACAAACGAAGGCGTGGCATGAGAGAGATCCTCGATGGAAACGGGGGAGTGGGTGGCTCGATCGTGCCACTGCCGCTCGCGTCTCGAAAGCAACATCTTTACGAACCACCTTCACAGTTGACGTGAGGACGCGCGCTCGGCGCGGCGAAACTTTGGATACGTTGGAAAACGAACGGCGGTCGCCGGCTACAACGGCCTTCGGGAAGCTGCTGCGCCGCCATCGCCTCGCGGCCGGGTTGTCGCAGGAAGCGCTCGCCGAGCGCGCCCGCATCAGCATCCAAGGCTTGGGCGCGCTCGAGCGCGGCGAGCGGCGCACGCCCCAGCGTGAGACCCTGGCCCTGCTGATCGCGGCCCTGAACCTCAGCGCCGAAGAGCGCGAGAGCCTCGTCGCCACGGCGGCGCGTCAGAGCGCCCCGCGGCCCGACAAGGCATCGGTTACCGCCGGGCCGTGGCCCGCGGCGCCGAGCTCGAACCTGCCGCTCTCGCTGACGAGCTTCGTCGGCCGCGAAAGCGAAACGGTCGAGCTCGCGGCGCTCCTGCGCGAGCATCGGTTGGTAACGCTCGTCGGCGTGGGCGGCGTCGGCAAGACGCGTCTCGCACTCGAGGTTGCGACCGCGATCGACGCGGCGGTGTGCTTCGTCGAGCTCGCGCCGCTCGTCGACGCCGCGCCGGTCACGGCGGCCATCGCCTCGGCGCTCGGCGTACAAGAGGTGCCGAACTGCTCTTTGCTCGAGACGCTGGTGGCGCATCTCCAGCAGAAGAAAGTGTTGCTGGTTCTCGACAACTGCGAGCACGTCGTCGACGAAACCGCTCGGGTGGCGGAAAAACTGCTCCGAGGAGCCGCGGGCGTCACCGTGCTCGCGACCAGCCGAGAGGTGTTGCGGGTCGCGGGCGAGGTCGTCTATCGCCTCGAGCCCCTGGCCGCGCCCGCGGCGGTCGAGCTCTTTGCGGAGCGCGCGCGCGCGGCCGAACACCGTTTCTTGCTCGACGACGGCACGGCTCCCGCCGTCGCCGCGATCTGCGCGCGCCTCGACGGCATTCCGCTTGCCATCGAGCTTGCGGCGGCGCGTGTGAACGTGCTCGGTGTCTCAGCGATTGCAGAGCGGCTCGAGCGGCGGCTCTCCGTCCTCTCGCGGCGTCCGCAAGCCGCCGGGCGCCAGCAAACGATGCGGGCCGCGATCGAATGGAGCTACGACCTGCTCGATGATGCCGAGCGCCGAACCTTCGAGCGGTTTTCGGTATTCGCGGGAGGTTGCAGACTGGAAAGCGCGGTCAGCGTTTGTTCCCGAGAACGCGAGACGGATGCGTTCGAAGCGCTCGCGTCGCTCGTCGACAAATCGCTGGTAGTCGCAGGCGGCGATGACGGCGGCGCGCGGCGCTATCGAATGCTGGAGCCCTTTCGCGAATACGCACGCGAGAAGCTCCTCATGCGCGGCGAGCTAGCCGCAACGATGGAACGGTACGCGCAGACCTACCTCGAGCTCGCCAGAGGCCTCGAAGCGGTGTACGAGACGACGCCCGACCCGCAATGGCTGTCGCAGGTCGAGCCCGAGCTCCAGAACTGGCGCGCCGTGTTGGAGTGGGCGTTGGGCGGTCGCGCCGACGTGACGACGGGCCAGCGACTTTGCGGGTCGTTGCATCCGGTGTGGCGCGAATGCGCGGAAGGCGAGGGCCGGCGCTGGGTACGCCTCGCGCTCGAGCTCGTCGACGAGCAAACGCCGTCGGACATTGTCGCTGCGCTCAAATTCGCCCAGGCGCGCATGGCCGCGGGTCTCATCGAAAACGATCTTGCGCTCGAAGCGGCAGGCGAGGCCTTGGCGCGCTACGTCTCTCTCGGCGACCACCTCGGAGCGGCGCGCGCGCAATATTTTGCGGGCTTGGCGTGCAGTCGCCAAGGCCGGCATGCGGAGGCGGAGCCGCTCTTGCGCGAAGCGCTCGCGACGGCACGAGCCCTTGGGCGAACGAGAATGATCGGCGACGCACTGCGCTGGATTGCCGCGGCGGACGGGCGAGTGGGCAACCTTGCTGCCGCGCGCGCAGGCTATGCCGAGTCGCTCGAGGTGTGCAGGGCGCTCGAATCGGAAGCCGGTGCGGCGCGGGTGATGTATTTCTTGGCCGAGTCGGAATTTGCTGCGGGAGACGCGGAGGCCGCCGCGCGTCACGCAACCGAGGCGCTCGGCATCTGGCGCGCGAGAGACAACGCGCAAATGGTCGCGGGAATCGTTGCGAACCTGGCGGCGTACGAGGTCGCGCTCGGGCGCTACGACCTCGCGCGCTTGCATGCGCGAGAGGCATTGACCCTCGCGCGATCCTTGCGCGTCGAGCAGCTGGGCATGCGTGCGATCCTCAACCTCGCGGCCGCTGCAGCCTGCGAGCCGGTGACCGCCGATGACGGCATGGATCAGCGTCGCGCGCGGGCCGCGCGGTTGCTGGGGTTTTTCGACGCGCATGGTGCCGACTGGCAGAGCGAAGCGGCCGAAAGCGTCGTGTACGGCCGGCTCGTCGAGGCGCTCGCGCGCGCCTTTCCCCCGGACGAGCTGAGAGCGCTGCGCGACGCCGGCGCAGCCCTGAGCGAAGACGCAGCGGTCGCGCTCGCCCTCGACGACGCATAAAGGAAGCAGCGCTCGTATGGTGACGCTACGCGCAAACGATGTGGGGCGCAAGGCCCTCCTGGAGACGGTGGCTTCTATCGTGGCGGAGTCCGGGGTTGTGATCTTCCCGACCGACACGGTGTACGGGATCGGGTGCGGTCCGGCGTCGCAGGCGGCGGTCGAGCGGATCTATTCGGCCAAGGGGCGTCCGCGCGAAAAACCGTTGTCGCTGCACTTTGCGAGCGTGGAGGAGCTGCTGGAGTATGCTCCGGGCAACGAACTGGCCGCGAAGGCCGCGCGGGGGTTTTTGCCCGGGCCGCTGACCGTGATCGTCGCGCGGCCACGATCCGTCGGAGCGTTCGTAACGGGCGGCTTACCAAGCGTCGGATTGCGCGTTCCGAAACATGGGCTGTGCCGGGCGATACTACAGGCGTCCGGGCCGCTCGCGGCCACCAGCGCCAACTATAGCGGCGCGTCGGCTTTCGCCGGGGGCGGGGCGGTCACAGGCCTCCCCGCCGCGGACGTTTTCGTCGACGACGGGCCCACGCCGCTCGGAGCCGAATCGTCGGTCATCGACGTTAGTGGAAAGCGACCGCGCTTGGTGCGCGAGGGGGCGATCGACGTAGCGACGCTGGAGGATGTTTTGGGACCATTTGAGACACGCGATGAGCGCTAGCCTTCGGGGCGCGCTTGCGGCGCTCGCGCTCCTCTCGCTCGGCGTGACCCGCGTCGCACTCGCGCAAGACGAAGACAATAGCGTCGCGAGCAACGTCGCCGGGTTCAGCCACATTCGGGCGGACAAAGTCCAGTTCAACATCAATACGGGCGACTTTACGATCCCCGATCGCTTCACCGCGTCGCGTCAAGGTTCGGACATCACGG
>Ga0302325_10020139_pt1 | contig 13994 bp, 9 predicted proteins | sample Palsa_T0_2_FD_201948 | JGI IMG/M metagenome (GOLD analysis project Ga0302325, IMG submission 201948) | Peat permafrost microbial communities from Stordalen Mire near Abisko, Sweden - Palsa_T0_2 | ecosystem: Environmental > Terrestrial > Soil > Palsa > Peat permafrost | place: Sweden: Abisko... | reverse complement strand
ATCCGATCCAGCCGCTGATCATCCGGTTCGGCGAGCAGGAGAGTTATGGGAATGCACTGATCCGGACGAAGGCGGGGAAGACCCAGGAGGTCTTGAAGGGTTTGGAGGGGCTTTGCCGGAGCCTGAACCCTAAATTTCCCTTTACCTATACGTTTGCCGATGAGGAGTATCGTAAATTATATAAGAGTGAAACGGTAGTGCATGGGCTGGCGAATTGTTTTGCGGGGTTGGCCATCTTTATCTCCTGCCTGGGATTGCTGGGGCTGGCGATGTTCACGGCGGAGCAGCGGACGAAGGAGTTCGGTATCCGCAAGGTGCTGGGGGCGAAGGCGAGTACATTGTTCAACCTGCTATCGAGGGACTTCCTGGTGTTGGTGCTGGTGGCGTTTGTGGTGGCGACGCCGCTGGCGGGGTGGGCGATGCATGTGTGGTTGCAGAATTATGCCTATCATATCGGGCTGGAGTGGTGGGTGTTTGTGTTGGCGGGGGCGATGGCGTTGCTGATTGCGCTGGTGACGGTGAGTTTTCAGGCGATCAGGGTGGCGATTGCTAATCCGGTGAAGAGTTTACGGACGGAATAGTCCGGGAATAGCTGAGGACGGCTTTGATTTCGCCGAAGGAGTAGTCGCTGCCTAATTTGCTTTTCATGGCGCCGAGGGCGGAGCCGCCGATCTCGCGGATGACGGAAAGGATGGGGGCTATTTTTTGCTCGGGCACGAGTTGATGCACGTCGATTTCGCCGCTGGGGATGAAAGAGGCGAGATGACCTTCGACGGTCGTGAGGGCCATGCTGCGCCGGTCGGCTATGTCGGCTACGGAAAGACCTTCTTTGAAGAGTTGGAGGGTGATGCGGGGGGATTCGCCTTTTTGGGGTTTGGCGGCGGACGAGGGTGAGGGCTTGGCGGCGGACGCGCGCTTGCTGGATAAGGGGGAACCGGGGATGGAGGAATCCGGGGTTGAGGGGGTGGAGGAGGCGATGGGGGGAATGTCGCCGGGACCGCCGGTCTCCTGGGTATCGCGGTCTTTCCGGCTGGCTTCGAGGCCATTGAGCAGCCGGGTCGTGTCGACACCTTTTTGGAGGCCGGTCACCAATTGTGCGGCGTCTTCTACCTGTTGCCGTTTCCGGAGGAAAACCGATTTGAGCGCCTGCAATTCCTGCAGGTATTTTTTTGTCTTTTGTTTGATCCTCATTTCCCCGATATGCTGCCCGAGCGGGGCAAGTAGTTGGTCATCCAGAGACCGGATGAACCAGGCTGTGGCGGCCGTTGTCCGGCTGTGCAACTGTTGATAGCCGTCAGCCTCCGCGGAAGCCAGCAACTGTTCCAGCTGGCGGGTGAATTTTTGTGCCGTGTCCTGTTGCGCCACCACACTATCCAGCCACTCTTTGGCCAGTACCATGGCCGGGACCCTACCGGGGAATTGGCGGTGCGCATAGCCGATATAGTGATCCTGGACCTGCGCGGTCAGCCGTGTCCAATCGAAGGTTTTGAGGAGGGTGCTACTGATATAGTTCAGCTGTTCGTATTCCAATTGTTGTCCGATGGCTTCGGCGGCCATCCTGCTGTCCGTGAAGGCGACCACCCTGGGATCTGTGCTGATAGAGGAAGGGTGGATACGGGAGCGTAGTACCAGGCCATGGAGGGCCGTCAGCCGGCTGAGGGCTACATAAACCTGTCCGGGTGCGAAGGAGGAGCCGGCATCGATGACTGCCTTTTCGAAGGTTAGCCCCTGGCTTTTATGAATGGTGATGGCCCAGGCCAGGCGTATGGGATATTGAGAGAAGCTACCCAGCTCTTCTTCTTCGATCTTGTCTTTTTCTTTATCATAGTGATAACGGATGTTCCGCCAGACTTCTTTTTCCAACACCAGTTCATCGGGCTCGTCGGGGAAGGCGATGGTGATCTTATCGGTAGCGAGGCGGCTGATGGTGCCGATCTTGCCGTTGTAGTATCGCCTGGTCTCGCCTTTATCGTTCTTGATGAGCATGATCTGCGCGCCTTCTTTCAGGGATAACGTCTTTTCTGCGGGGAAGGCCTTGTCGTTGAATTCGCCGGTGACTGTGGCGGCGAAGGTTTGCAGCGGGCCGCGCAGTTTGTTCAATTCTTCCTGGTTGATGCTGTCTGCCCTGGCATTGTGAGAGGTGAGGGTGATGTAATGATCGTTTTTAGGGGCTATGAATTCCGGCTGATAATAGTCGTGAAGCAATTCGAGATCTTCCGGCGTTGCGCGGTTGTTGCGGATATTATTGAGCAGGTTGATGAAGCGGGCCTCGTTCTGGCGATAGATCTTATCGAGTTCGAGGTAAACGGGCTGGGATTGCCGGATCGCCTGGGCATCAAAGAAGAAGGGGCTGGCATAGTGGGCCTTCAGCAGATCCCATTCCTGGGGCGGAACGACGGGCGGCAGTTGGAAGAGATCGCCTATATACAGCATTTGGACGCCGCCGAAGGGCAGCAAGGGTTGATCGCGGAAGTGGCGGAGGATGGCATCTACTGCGTCCAGGGTATCGGCGCGCACCATACTGATCTCGTCGATGATGAGGAGTTCGAGTTCCTGCAGGAGTTCACGTCGGGCGGAATTGAAGCGGATGTTCCGGAACAGGCTGTTGGGGTCTGAATAAGCGGGGCTTTCTGCATTCCATCCATGTTGAGCGGAGGGCAGGAAGGGGCCGAAAGGCAGCTGGAAAAAGGAGTGCAGGGTCGTTCCGCCGGCATTGATGGCAGCGACGCCGGTAGGGGCGGTGACGGCCATTTTTTTGAAACTGTTCTCCCGGATATATTTGAGGAAGGTGGTTTTGCCGGTGCCGGCCTTGCCGGTGAGAAAGACGGGCCTTGCGGTCTGGTTGACAAACTGGACCGCCAATTGAAATGTCGGATTGTGAGGATCGGATAGCATGGGAGTGCACGCGCGTTGCGCGGTGCAATTTACCTCAGTGGGGGCAAGCTAAAAAATAAAGAAATGGCGGAATAAATAGTAATTTCCTCTGATGAAAATCAAATGCTTGCTGCCCTTACTGCTCTTGCTGCTGCTGACCGGTACGGGCGTCTTCGCCAACGTACGGCTGCCGGCCGTCCTCTCGGACAATATGATCTTACAGCAACGCTCAACTGCCAAACTCTGGGGTTGGTGCGAACCCGGTGAAAAGATTTATGTCACTCCTTCCTGGGCGAGTGAAATCGATTCTGTCAAGGGGACACGTGACGGGAACTGGCAACTGCCGCTGTCTACTCCTGCCGCGGGGGGACCTTATACTATCCAGATATGGACGGGTAGTGCTGCCAGGCGGAGCAATACTATTGTGCTGAAGAATGTGCTGATCGGCGAGGTTTGGGTCTTGTCCGGGCAGTCGAATATGGAGATGTGTGAGACGTGGGGACTGCCGGATGTACAGGAGGAACTGCCTACCTGCTATAACAGCCAGATCCATTTCTTTCATGTTCCGCGGACGACGTCTTTGAATCCGCAGGATGATGTGAAGGCGCAGTGGACTGAATGCGACTCCAATACTTTGAAATCATTCAGTGCGGCGGGTTATTTTTTCGCGAAGCGGTTGAACAAAGAGCTGCATGTCCCGGTGGGATTGATTGAGGCAGCCTGGGGCGGCACGCCGGCAGAAGTGTGGACGCCTGCCGATCTTGTCACCGGGGATTCCACGCTGAAGGCTGAAGCTGCGAAACAGCATCCTTACGATGGCTGGCCTTACCTGCCGGGGTACTGCTATAACGGCATGATCGCCCCATTGACATCTTTTTCGATTGCGGGGGCGTTGTGGTACCAGGGTGAGGCTAATGTGGGCGCACCAAGCAGTTATGCGCGGTTGCTGGAGACGATGATCGGGTCCTGGCGGAAGGCGTGGAACAGCAATTTTCCTTTTTATTATGTGCAGATTGCACCCTTTACTTACGGTGGAAAGAACCAGGGGGCACTCTTGCGGGAACAGGAGGCGGCGGTGCAGACTTTTGGCAATACCGGTATGGTGGTGATCAGCGACCTGGTTTCGGATACGACGAATATCCATCCCAAGGACAAGCATGATGTAGGAATACGTTTGGCTAATTGGGCGTTGGCGGCGACGTATCATCAGCCGGGGATCGTCTATAAAAATCCGTGGTACCTGGGGATGGAAACTAAAGGCGACAGGATCATCATCAACCTTGCGGACGCACCCACGGGGCTGGTTGTGAAGGGGGGCGATATCCGTACATTGTACATTGCGGGGGATGATAAGGTGTGGTATCCGGCCGAGGGTAAGATCGAGGGGAGCAGGCTGATCGTCTCTTCACGAGAGGTAAAAAAGCCGGTGGCGGTCCGTTATCAATTCAGTGATGCGGGGATCGGCAATTTATTCAGCAAGGAGGGGTTACCGGTGGCGCCTTTCCGGACAGACAGTTGGTAATGGAAAATGACTTTGATATTGCGGACCCCTTGTTCCGTCGGGCACTGGCGGCTCTTGATATGGGAGATGCGGATACGCTGGGGCAAATACTGGACAGCCATCGCGGGTTGGTCCGGCAGCGGCTGGATAAACCTGACGAAGGGTATTTCAGGCATCCTTTTCTATTGTGTTTTATTGCCGATAATCCCATCCGGAAGGGAAGATTGCCGGTGAATATTGTTGCTATAGCGGACATCATTATCCGGGCCATCCGGCAGCAGGCGGCCGATACACTGCAGGAGCAACTGAACTGTGCCCTTGGGCTGGTGGCTACCGGGCGGATACCCAGGGAATGCGGCGTGCAGGCGGAGCTGATCGATCTGCTGATCGATGCGGGGGCTGTCCCCGGCGACGGGATCGGCGCGTTGGCGAATGGCAACCCGGAGGCTGCATGGCAATTGATCCGTCGGGGAGGCAGGCTGACGCTGGCGGCGGCTGCGGGGATTGGGTTTGAGCGAGTGGGTATGGGATCAGCGGAGGAGATTGACCGGCTGATAGCGGGTGCGGATAAACGTGAGAGACAGCTGGCACTCGTGGTGGCGGCTTTTTACGGCCGGGCGGATATCCTTGCGCGGTTGATCGAGTTTGGGAGGGGTCCCGGGACGGGGCCGGCGGCGAGCGGGGGAGAGGGCGCGGGGATGGACCTGGATGCCTATCCGGATGAGGCCAGCGGGTTTCATTCGCACGGGACGGCGCTTCATCAGGCAGTGTCATCGGGTTCGCTGGCGGCAGTGAAAGTGCTGGTAGAGGCCGGGGCCGATACAGGTAAGAAGGATAAGGTTTATGATGGGACGCCGCTGGACTGGGCTGAATACCTGCAGAGAGAGGCTGGGGAGGAGGAGAAGGAAAGTTACGGGCGGATTGCGGAATATTTTCGGGAGCGCGTGGGGTGAGCGGCATGCGGCGGCCCAGAGGCATGTGGGGGCCGAGAGGCATGTGGGGGCGAAAGTATTCAAAATGAATACTTTTTTGTGAGGATATGGCCGGAAATGAGAGGGATCATGCGGGGAAGGTGATGCCGGACAGGCGGGCGTATGCGGACAATAATTTATCCTGTACAGCGGGATCGGCAGCGGCGGGATGGAATGACCGGAGATGTTGGTGATAAAAGTGATGACCGGACACAAGGGCGGCCTGATCCTGGCTGACGGCGAGCCAGGCCTGGGTGCGGGGAGCTTCTTCGAGGCTATCGGGGGCGCCGGCGCCGCCCATTTTAGTGGCAACCCACCCGGGCTCGGCTGAATTGGACAGCACGTCTTTCCATTTCCGGGCAACGGCGAAAGCCAGGATGACATCATGCAACTTGGAATCGGCATAGGCATTCAAGCCATTCCAGGGACGCTTTTCCCAGGTGAGATCTTCGAGGCTTTCGTCGCCTTGCCGGTGGAGGCCCGAGCTTAGATAGATCAGCCGACCGGGTCGGGTGATGAGGCAGGTAAGGATATAAGGCGCCAGGGAATTGACGGCGAATACCATGGGCAGCGCATCTGCTGTAGCGATGCGCCGTGGTTCGCGATAGCCGATGCCTGCATTGTGAATAATGGCATCGAAGACGCCCAATCCATTGACCTGTTTGGCTATATCGCGGCAGCCTGCGATGGTACTGAGATCTCCGGCCACGACGGTGTCTGCGCCGGGCACTTTGGCGAATGCCTCTTTTGCCCGTTGGATGTTGCGGGCGTGCAATACTACTTTGTGTCCATCAGCCACCAGCAATTTGGCGGCCATCTGTCCCAGGCCATCTGCCGAGCCTGTAATGAATACTTTTGACATATACCTATTTTTTGGATGATCGCAGGTGGATATCGGATGTCCGGGTGACGATCGGGCTGCTTTGTATGTGCAAAGGTCGAGCCGGGGAAGAGGGAAGGGATTACCAAATGGTAAAAAGCGGAGGATGTCACACAAATTCCCGGTTATAGCGATTCCGGTATTGTATAGGCGAGAGGCCGGTCACTTTTTTGAAAATGAGCCGGAAGGCTTTGGGGTCGGAATAGCCTACCTTGTCCATGGCCTCATTGACACCGATGCGGGAAGTCTCGAGGTTCTTTTTGACCACTTCCATTTTTACGCGTTGAATATACTCCATCACGGTGTTACCTGTGGCATGCTTAAACCTGCGCTCGAGGTTCCTGCGGCCGAGCGTGACCATGGCAGCGATCTGGCCGACCGTTATCCGGGCGTGGATATTCTGCTCGATAAATTCCTGTGCGGTGCTGATGGCGGTATCTTTGTGATCCTTCTGGCCGCCGAAGATGATGAAGGGAGATTGACTGCTGCGTTGAATGTCTATCTGGAACCCTTTGGCGCATCGTAGCGCTATTTCGCGGCCCGCGTATTTTTCAACGAGGTAGAGGATGAGGTTGAGCCAGGAGTAAGCTCCCCCGCTGGTGTAGATATTATTTTCGTCGGTGATGATCTTGTCTGTTGCGAGGTGGGCGGCGGGGAACAGCTCTCTGAATTTCCCTGCCAGTTCCCAATGGGTGGTGCAATTCCTGCCGTCGAGCAGACCGGTGCCGGCCAGCAGGAAAGTGCCGATGCAAAGTGAGGCGACGGCGGCCCCGCTATGATATTGTTGAACGACCCAGGCCAGCATATCTTTGTTATCGGTCAGTATCTTTTGGAAATCGCCGTGTACGGAGGGAATGAGGATGAGGTCGGTATGGGAGAGATCACGGATGAGGATGTCGGGGCATACGGTAAACAATCCCTTTTTCATCCTGATTTCGTGATGAAGGCCGACCAGGTTAATGGTGAAGACCGGAGGTTGGCCGAGGGCGGCCAGGTAGTCATTTACCCGGGAGAGGATCTGGTGGGTGCCTTCGATGTTGGTGACGCTGCAATCACCTTCCGGCACGAGGATGGAGACATGTTTCATTGTCGCAAATTACCACTAAAATGTCGTTTTTTGCTGTTGTGAGGGGTGGGTGGCAGGGCTATTTTTGCAGGGTAAATAATAAACAACAATATGGGAAAGATTATATCGATGATCCATATGTCCCTGGACGGATATATGGCGGATACTGAAGGGCAGATCAATTGGATTGCCATGGACAGCGAGCTGAGTGATTATGTCACAGAGTTGCGGCAGGGTGCGGCGGGCAACTTGTATGGCCGGATCACCTACCAGATGATGGACCCTTACTGGCCCAATGTGCTGAAGAACCCGGGTAATTTTCCGCGGTGGCAGGTGGAGTATGCGGAGTGGGTGGATAAGGCGATTAAGGTGGTCGTATCGAAGACGCTGCCGCCGGTCAGCTGGAACAACACCCGGATAATCAGGGATGATGTGGAACGCGAGATCAGGCGGATCAAGGATGAGTTGGATGGTCATCTCCTGCTGCTGGCGAGTGCGACGCTGGTGTCGGCGCTGTTACCGCTGGGGTTGATCGACGAGCTGGTGACGACGGTCACTCCTATTGTGCTGGGTGGGGGGAGACCTTTTTTTGCCAGGCTGCAGGATAGGGTACCGCTGGCATTGAAGGATACGAGGACTTTCAGCAGCGGGGTAGTCGGGCTGCATTACCAGGTGAAGGGAAAATAGGCCGCTTTTTACGTCCCTTAGGGTTGGGAAAAGGAAGCTGTCAGGTAATGGCGGGGGCACTTTTGTTGTATTTTGAGGGATCATGGAATTTGAATTTTACGAGCGATTTGCAGCCTATTCAAGTGCCGATCTGATCATCATTGTCCGGCAGCCTGACCAATACCAGGCGGAGGCGATTGCGGCGGCGGAGAGGATCTTACAGGAAAGGGATATCTCGGAGACGGACAGGGAGCAGGCCGAACAATTCTTCCGGAACGAGGAATCTGCAAAGATGGCCAGAGAGGAAAGGCTGCAGTCCTATAGGGACAAGGTGGTGGATTTTGCGGAGCCGTTGTTGATGCCACAGGCCGAGGTGTCGCCCTGGAAATGGTACAGGTTATTTTTGACGGGATATATCCTCATCTATATCCGGGCGTTCTATTACTTTGTCAGGACAGAGATCATGATCCTGCGTCATGGGCTGGAGCTCGGTTGGTTCATATTGGCCGACTTTGCGGATATCGCTTACCTGTCGGTGGTATTGTACCTCCTGGTCAAGAAGAACCGATGGGGGTGGATACTGCTGTTTGTCGGGTCTGTTTGCGAGATCGCGATCAATTTTATACAATTGGAGCAACTATACAAGTACAGGGGGGTGGTGCGACCGAATGTGGGTAATGTGGCTTTCGAGATACTGTTTCCTATTTTACTGGTGTTCTTCCTGTGGAAAAGGTCGATAACGGATTTTTTTCGTGTCGATGCGATTATCAGGAAGCGGTCGCTGCTGGCGGGCGTGGCTATCGGAGTGGTATATTGTGTGGCGATCCTGATAGCGTTTGGGTAACGTTTCGGCAAAACGATGGAAAGGGGAAGGAAGCAGCCAATGCGTGCGGCTAATCCGCCCTTAAGCTGTTGATCGGGTTCGCCAGTGCTGCGCGGAGTGTCTGAAGGCCTATGGCCACGCAGGTGACCAGGAGGGTCGTGCCTATTGCGGCGGGGAAGACCCACCAGCTAAGATCGGTACGGTAGGCAAAGTCATCCAGCCAGCGGTGCATGAAAATGCCGGCTACCGGTGCGGCGATGAGGAAGGCGATGAGGCAAAGCCGTAAAAAATCCTTTGACAGGATGAAGGAAATATTCCCGAGAGAGGCACCCAGCACTTTGCGGATACTGACCTCTTTCGACTTCTGCTGGATGATGAAAGACAGCAGGCCGACAAGCCCCAGTATATTGATGATGACGGCGATGGACGTGAAGATGTAGAATAGCTGCTGTGTCTGCCGGTCGTCCTTGTACTGATCGGCGACCTTTTCGTCGAGGAAGTTGGCCTGGTACATACCATGGGGATAGACGGTGGTCCATACCTTTTCAATGGCGGACAGGGTAGCGGCGGTATAGCCCGGCGCCAGCCGGATGCCGGCGTTATAATAGAAGTAAGCGTATTGGATCATCAGCACGGGCATTACGGCTTCGTGCAGAGAGGAGACGTGGTAATCTTTGACGACGCCGATCACCGGCGCTGAAATGTCATTCAGGCCGAAAGTGACATATTTCCCCAGGGCTTCCTGTGGTGATTTAAAGCCGAGTGACCGGACGGCGGTCTCGTTCAATACGAATGCATATTTACGGAGGCTATCGGGGATGGCAGGGGTGATCTTGTTTTCGTCCTGATCGTCGAACCAGCGGCCGGCCACCAGCTGTAATCCATAGGTGTTCAAATAATTCTTATCGGCTGCCTTAATTGCCCCTTGTATTTCTTCGCTCTTGTATTTTTCGCGCAGGTTGAAGCCTGTGCCGACGTGATTGTTGGACACTGGCGCGCCGACGGAAAGACTGACGCTTTGCACGCCGGGGATAGCGGATAACTGATCGTGGAGTAACCGCAGATGTTCGGTCTTATTGTCGTCGAGGCTGAGGTCTACGACCTGCGCCTTATTGAAACCCAGTGGCTTTGATTGTACGTAGTTCATCTGCTTAGCGACGACGATCACGGCAATAATCAGGATCTGAGCCGTGACGAACTGGAAGACGACGAGACCTCTTCTTAGTAAAAGGACGGATGTGCCGGGTGTGGTGATCTTGCTCTTGAGGGCTGTGATGGGGTTGAACCCGGAGAGGATGAGGGCCGGGTATAGACCTGCAAAAAGGCTGACGCCGATCCATAGCGCTGTTAAGAGGGCAAGGCTTTGGGCATTCACCCAGTTAAGGGGAATGTTTTTATCGAGCAGGGTGTTTAGGAGCGGAATAAAGAGACGAACGGACAATGCCGCGCAGAGAATGACCAGGGCAGTTATCAGAAAAGTTTCGGCAAAAAATTGCCTGATCAGCTGAGAGCGGGTGGCTCCCATTGTCTTTCTTACACCGACTTCCTTTGATTTGCGGATGGCGAGGGCCGTCGAGAGGTTGGTGTAGTTGACACAGGCGGCCAGGATGAGGAACAGGCCGATGGCGCCGATGAGGTAGAGATAGTTGTAATTGATGGTATAGGTAGGGTTGCTGCCGGCGTATAGCTGGTCATAATGGATGTCGGGCAAGGGTTGTAAGCGGTAGCGAACCACGACGCCTTTGCTTCTGGTGTTGACGTGCTGGTCTGCGATGGTGCGGAGGATGGTCTCCGTACGGTTGATCTGACCCTGACCGGGCAGGCCCATATACACGAAACCGTTGGCGTGCATTCCCCATTGATCGAGCGGGAAACCCCCGATGAGCTGGTTGTTCATTGAAAGATAGGGTATCAGCACATGATAAGGCAAATGGGTATTGGATGGAGCGTCCTGTACGACGGCTGCGACCTGAAGGTCCATGAGCCCTGCGAAGCGGATTTTTTTGCCTATGGCGGATTCGTTGCCGAAGTAGCGGGTGGCTGCGCTCTGTGTCAGCACAGCGAATCCGGGTTCGGAGAAAGCCCTTTGAATACTACCTTCTTTTACGGTGAGCGGAAACAGCCGGGGGAATACCGAATCGGCAAGGACGATGTTGGTTTCCTCGAAATTTTTATTGTCAATAGAGACGACACCGTCTTTTTCGAAATCGATTTGTGAGATGAGCGCCTGGTCGGGCATAGCCGTCCTCATGGCGGTGGCGAGGGGATAAGGCGTCACTGCGGTATAGTCCTTGCCTTTGGGCGAGGTTTGTTGGTCGACTACCCGATAGACGGTGAGCCCTTTGTCCCCGGAGCGGTCGAAGCTGGTTTCATGGAAGATGAGCAGGGCGATGAGGATGGAGGCGATGACGCTGACGTAAAGGCCGACGAAATTGAGGGTAAAGAAACCTTTGTTCTTTTTCCAGTTGCGCCAGGCTGTTTTGAGGTAATTGGGGATCATCATACCTGGGATGCAGCGAGAAAAATGCCATGTTTTTAAGCGATTAGGGTTCAAAATGTTATGATTGGCGACGGGTGAGGGTTGTCCGGTTTTGATACAGGAGGCGCACGGTTTTGGGGGGAGAAGACGCGCGAGGGCAGGGGCGCGGGGGGTGCGGGGTCTGAGCGGGCGGGAGTGGCGCGTGGGGGTTAGCCTTCTTCTTTTTTCATTTTCCTTTTTACCACATCTGCGGGGTATTTCAGGGCCAGCTGTCTTATCTCGTAGCTGAATTGGGTAAAGGTCTCTTCCCAAAGCCTTGCTTCTTCGGGTGTATAATCATAGAATCCCCTGGCATTGGCGACGCCTCTGCCGCCGGCCTTTACGATATCGTCGATTAATGCAGGGACCGTGGTGCTGTTGCTGAGCGTAGGGAAGAGATCTTTCATCACGTTATGGTAGGCTGCTATACCTGTCAGGTCCATCCACCGGAACACGCCTACCAGGGTCATCCAGTAGCCGGCGTTGTTGCGGCAAGCCCTGTCCACGTCCTCGACGGAGGCATAGCCGTGTTCGACGAGATGAAAGGCCTCTCTGTACATCGCATACATGAGACGGTTAGTAATAAACCCGCGGATATCTTTTCTGACCAGGGTAGGCTCTTTCCCCCATTGGTGGGCAATAGCATAGAGATATTCCCCGAGGGAGACATCGCTCGATTCCCCGCAAATGATCTCCAGGAACCGGGTTGTATGAGATGGTTCGGCCCAATGCAGCCCGAAAAAGCGGGCAGGGTGAGTTGTATGCGCCTGTAAGATGCTGATGGGGATAGCCGATGTATTGGAGGTCAGGATGGCCTTTTCGTCGATGACCGACTCGATCTTCCCATACACGGTCGCCTTGATATCCAGGTTTTCGAGTGTGCATTCGATGACGATGTGGCAGTCTTTCAGAAGAGCATAGTTTTCCGTGATGGTAAGGCCGGAGAGGTAATGTGCCGGGGGGTGGGTGATCAGGTCTGCCGATTGCGATCTTTGAAGATGTTCCTGCACTCTTTTTTCGGCGTGGGCGAGATCTGCGGGTATGGGCGCCACGGCGATCACGGGATGGCCGGCCATGAGTAAGCAGGTAGTGATGCTGCATCCCATCAGGCCCAGCCCTACGACCCCAACGGGCAACGTTTGTGTATCGATTGGCGCTTTTGTGTCCATTGGTTGAGGCATAGTTAATAAGTATAGATACGGGCCGGTCCGTCATTCACGCCAAAGATCAATTTTTTACCGCCGAGGTCCTTCACATCCCGCACGTCATCGCGCAGCTGAAGGCCGCTGCGATCCTGTGGCACATAGCGGAAATTTCCTTTGCCGTCATTCAGGAGGAGGATACCGTGACTGGCCCGGAAACGGCCAAAGCGGATGCGTGTCCACTGGTTGCCGCCGGCCAGGACCAGGTCGGGATGGCCGTCGCCGTCGATATCGGTGACCGCGATAGCCTCGACGGGCCCGTATTGTGCCTCGAAGGGTAAAGGCCGGAGTGTGAAGCCGGAATCGTCTTTGTTCTGCAGCCAGACAGTAGAAAGGGTCTCTGCGGTAAGCGGACCGGTGCCTTTCAGCTGTTCCGGTGAGAACAGATCGTGGATGGTAGCGTCGGCATAGGTGTGGTATTCGAGGAATTTCTTTTTCAGAAAGGGGATTTCGGCGGTAAGGTCATCCCGGGATGCGGCGGGATAGGATATGCCGCCGATATAATAACAAAAGATGGGGTCGATCGTGCCATTGTTGTTGAAGTCTTTGTAGTAGAGGGTGAGCGGGTGTTGCGGGCTGGCGGTAAACTGGTTGTTGAGCCCCTGGTTGCCGAGGATCAGATCGGGGCGGCCGTCACCGTCGAGGTCGGCGACGGCGATGCGGTTCCACCAGCCGGTGGAGGGAAAGCGGATGTATTGGGATGAGGCGTCTTCGAGGTGGACGGTTGAGGGGGTGCCGGCGGGGCCGGTTGGGTTGCTTTTGTTGAGGAATACCTTGACTGGCATCCATTCCCCGACGACGACGAGGTCGGGGCGTTTGTCGTTGTTGAGGTCGATCCATACGGCATCGGTGACCATTCCCAGGCTATCGAGGCCCGGAGCGATCCGGCTTGTAGCATCTGTAAAATGGCCTTTGCCATCATTGAGCAGGATCTTGCTGCCGGGGGAGAGCGGATATTTGCCCGTCACCACTCTTCCTCCGATGAAGAGATCGAGGTCTCCGTCGCCATCGATGTCTGCTGCCCTCACGCAGCTGGCATTCAGCGGGATGGGGGGAATGGCATCCAGGGACCGCGTAAAGTGGCCTTTACCATCGTTGAGGTATAGCCGGCCGGAGAGTGAGGGATCGCCGGGATCTGCCTCGTAACCGCCGGCAGCGATATATAAATCCGTATAGCCATCTCCGTTTGCGTCGAAGAAGACGGCGGCGCCGTCATCCTGGAGGCAATCTTTTGCGATATCCGGCTGTTGGCTGGGGATGAGCCGGCCGTCGGGCGATTGGAGGAAGAGTTGTGCGGGGTGGCCTTTTGAGCCGCCGATGAAAAGGTCTTCGCGGCCGTCACCGTTGACATCTCCTGTAGCCATACAGGGGCCGCGGCGGGAGAGGTAGTTGAGCAGCAGCGGCTGGCGGTCGAAGTCATTAAAGGCGTTCTCTGTGTGGTTGGGGCCGGGGGTGGAAGAGGCGGTGAGAAAAGGGGGTGCGGGGGCGATCCG
>Ga0302325_10020137_pt1 | contig 13995 bp, 13 predicted proteins | sample Palsa_T0_2_FD_201948 | JGI IMG/M metagenome (GOLD analysis project Ga0302325, IMG submission 201948) | Peat permafrost microbial communities from Stordalen Mire near Abisko, Sweden - Palsa_T0_2 | ecosystem: Environmental > Terrestrial > Soil > Palsa > Peat permafrost | place: Sweden: Abisko... | reverse complement strand
TGCCCCGCCCGGTGTCCCAGGCGGGGCGAGACCCTCACTCGTCGTCGGCGGGATTGTGCTCCGGCCGATCGAGGGACTTCAGCTCGTGCTGCGGGGTGGCGACCACGACCTTGGAGAAGAACCGCTCCTGACCGGTGTTGTCGGTGTAGCGGTCATGGCGGATTTCGCCCTCGACGAACACCTTGGCGCCCTTGGGCAGACCGCGCGTGGCCAGCCAGTTCACCGTAGCCTGGTTCCAAATCTCGACCTGATGCCAGGTCGTGTAGTCTTTCCGCTCGCCGCCCTTCTTGGTGTAGCGGTTGGTGGCGACCCGCAGGGTGGCGACCTTCTTGTCGCCCGAGACGGTGCGGATCTCCGCGTCCGCGCCAGTGAAGCCGATGAGTTGGACCTTGTTGAGCATGACGTTTCTCCAGTTGACCGCCGGGAGAAGCCCCGGCGGCTCGCGGTCCCTGCCGCGATCACGCGACCTGTTGGGCCGGGCAAAGGGCCGGGGCCAAAGCCCGCGGGGTGTGGAAACCGGCCTGCACAGAGCGCAGCGGCGGAAGGCCGGAGGGTCCGCAAACCCCGCGCCTCGCAAGTGCGAGGTTGGCTTTGACCCCGGACCGCCTGGCCTAGGTTCGTGGGATTGATCGCGGGGGACCGAAGCGGCCTGGGGCATCCTCTTCGAGGGGCTGAGTTGATGCGCTTAACTTCCAACCCGTCGCAGCGCCTTTGCGCTGATGCAGGCCGATCAACATCATGACGGATGACGGCGCGGCCACGCCTGCACGCCGAACCGCGAAAATGGCGATCGAGGGTCTGAACATTCTGGACAATCGGGACGTTTGGGACTTTCTACGGGGGCTGGACCAATTAGGGCCTTTCCCATGACCGCCCCCCAGGCTCGTCGCGCGATCATCCAGAAACCTGCGAAAATCATCGGCCCGGCCGCCGCGGATCTGATCGCCATGTTCGTGGACCTGAACCCAGCGGCCAGCCGCGAAGAGGTCACGCAGATCGGCAAACTGGTCGCCGACTTCAGCGCCGTCGCGTCGAACCTGTCCCCGGAGGCGCGCAAACGCCTGACCACTCGCAAGGCGCAGTTCATGGCCTTCATCAGTCACATCGCCGCCGAACCCGAAGCGGCGCCCCAGCGACTGAAACTCGCGGCCAAGTCTAGGTCCGAAATCAGCCAAGGCGCCGGGCTGGACCAGCCATTGGCGGCGCAAGAGGGCAGGGCGCGGATCGCAGCCTACGCCACGCCGACCAAGGTCGAGGATTGGGCCGGTTGCTTGGCGGGGCCAACCGAGCTCGAACGGCACTACGGTATCGCCCGGTCATCTCTGCACGCCTGGCAACAGCGGGGCGCCGTGATCGGGCTCCTCGTCGGGGTGCGCAAACACGCCTTTCCGACAGAGCAGTTCGTCGATGGCCGTCCCGTGGCCGGCCTCGGCGCCGTGGTCGAGGCGATCAGCGACCCCAGGACCGCCTGGCTCTGGCTTCGTGAACCCAATCCAGGCCTGGACGGCGCCGCACCCCTCACGCGCCTGAAGGCCGGCGCGGTCGGCGCTGTGGTCGACGTCGCCCGTGCGAACTTCGCCAAGGGATAACGCAGAAGGGCGCAAACGGCGGCCGCCCCGGAACGAATCACCAACCCCAACGGGATGTAGCCGGCGTCCGTCTGACAACAAGAGCTTGGACGCCGTTCCTTGCCTGTTCCGTCCCACGGTCAGGCGCGGCGCCCACCGGGCGCCGCGGTTCGCTGTCAGTGCCACGTCTCGCGGCCGGCCTGGAGCAGGCTGTGGAAATGGGCAATGGCTGCGGCCTCAAGCTCGAAGCGGGTTGCGCTGCGCTCCTCGGCACGGTCGAGTTCCTCGGCGATCGCCAGAACGTCCCAGCACTCCGCCACCACGTACCAGCTGCCGGTGTCATAGAAGTCGTGGGCGTGTTGGAACACCGCTTGCGCCATCGCCATCGTCGTCATTGGTCGTCTCCCGCTTGCTGCCGGATCGGCGGGCTGCTTCCCGCGATCTCGCGACCAGGGAGGGCGGGGAAAAGGGCAGGGACCCAGGTCGGAGCCGATGGAAACCGGCCTGCAGCGCAGCGAAGGCCGTGAGGGTCCGTCGGCTCCGCCTCGCCGTCAGGCGAGGTCGCCTTGGTCCCTGCCCGAACCGCCCTAGGGTCGTGAGCTGGATCGCGGAGGAGCCCGCTTCGGCAGCACCCAACTGGGAGAAGATCCCGACGCTGCGTCCTGGCGGGGATCACCCTCACCCTCGCGGACCTTCCGGCTCCAGCCCACGGGGTAGAACGGCTTAGGCGCGTGCGACCGGCACCTCGTCGATCCGGGTGGTGTAGCGCGGGGACCGCCACTCGGCCTTCTGGGTCCAGCGGCTGCGTCCCGCAGTCGAGCCCAGCACCACGCTTCCGCGCCCGAACCGCCGGTTAGACGCATCCAAGGCGGCCATCAGGCGCTCAGATCTTTCGCGATCTCGCGCGCCCAGGAGACTCGCCTGCACCTGACCGGCCAGGACAAGACCCTCGCAGACCACGCCGGCCTTGCTGTAGCGAAAGCCGTTGCGCCAGGCTTTGCGCGCGGCCTGGCGAGCGCCGGCCACGAGTTCGGTGCTGTCGGCCGTGGCTTCCAGGAACGTCACTGCGCCGTTGGCGCTGTGGTGAGGGCCGGGGCCGAACGGATTGGTGTGCATGAACACCGTCAGGCGCGGCGCCGCGACCCCATTGCGCCGCAGCTTCTCACCCACGCGGCTGGCGAAACTCGCGACCGCCTGCAGCAGGTCCTCCAGCGCGAGGATCGGCTGGCCGAAACTGCGGGTCACCGCGCACCCCTTGCGGCCCGCGGGGATTTCGTCCCACGACAGGCAGGTCTGCCCTCTTAGCTCCAACACCAGGCGCTCGCCGACCACGCTGAGCGCCAAGCGGGCTTGGCGCGGATCCAGATCTCGAAGCTCAGCTGCCGTCGTGACCCCCATCGCCACAAGCCGCGCCGCATAGGCCGGGCCGACGCCCCAGACATCGGCGACCGGCAAGCCGGAAAGGGCTTTGTCGCGCACGGCAGGATCGCCAAGGTCGCAGACGCCGTCGAGGTCCGGCGTCCGTTTGGCCAGATGGTTAGCCACCTTGGCCAGGGTCTTGGTGGGTCCCAGACCCACGCAGGTCGGGATGCCGGTCCATTGGCACACGGTCGCGCGCAGGGTCCGCGCATGGCCGATCGGGTCGGCCAGGCCGGTGAAATCCAGGAAGCTTTCGTCGATGCTGTAGACGACCACGTCCGGGGCGAACTGCTCATAGACGGCGTTCACACGCCGGCTCATGTCGCCGTAGAGCCCATAGTTGGAGGAGAGGGCCGCCACCCCCTCGCGGGCGCAGAGTGCGCGGACCTTGAAGAAGGGATCGCCCATCTTCAGGCCGATTGCCTTGGCCTCGGGACTACGGGCGATGATGTTGCCATCGTTCGACGAGAGCACCACGGTTGGGCGGCCCTCCAGACGCGGATCGAACACCCGCTCGCAGGAGACGTAGAAGCAGTTGCCGTCGCTGAGCGCGATCACGGGCGTCATCGGGTCGGCCGATGCGCCCGAAGCGACCAGGCCACCACGCCCCAGACGCTGATCTCTGTGCTGGCCGACGGCGCGAAGGGTTCAGCCTTGGGGTTGTCGTGGCTGAGCTGGGGGCGCCCGCGCGAAAGACGAAAGCGTTTGACGGTCGGTTCGCCGTCAACGACCGCGACGACCACGTCGCCGGCGACGGGCACGAGCGATCGGTCGCAGACCAGGTAATCGCCATCGGCGATGGTGGGCGTCATGCAATCGCCCGCGGCGCGCCAGAGGAAGGTCGCCGCGGGATTGGTGATCACCAATCGGCTGATGTCGATGGCGTCCTCGATCCAATCGTCGGCCGGGCTGGGAAAGCCGCAACAGACCCGGAAGCCCACGAGGGGGAGCGGGAGGAGGGGGCCAAAAACAACGGGACGCATGAGACCTCGAGAGCCAGCCGTCAGGGCGGGCGGCGAGGACGTGAACATAAGTAGAACATTTGCGCTCCGGCAAGAGGCGATCACGTCTGTCCACAATCGCCCAACAGACAAATGGCGTGGCGACCGACGTCGCCACGCCACGGGGTGTCAGCCCCGCGCCTTGACCGGCAGGTGCCGAATCCCGTGTTCGGCGGCCTTTTGGCCGAGGTTGAGCGCCGGTCCGAACGGCTGCAGGGCCGCTCCGCGCTCGCTGTTCAGCGTGTTGACCAGGGTCAGAACACAGACAGGCTCAAGCGCGATCAATTCGTCGTTGGCTCGAAATGGCGCGGCGCGGCCATTCCGGTCGAAGTCGGCCTTGGCCAGGACCAGGGTGACCGCCTTCTGCTTGGCCCACTTGATGGCGATCTTCTCGCCGCCCTTGGCGCCCGTCGTGGCCAGCGCCATGTCCGGCCATTGCGATCGCGCCCAGTTCAGGGCATCGAAAATGCGATGGGCGTCATCGGCTGTATCGGCTTGCGGCGCGGCTCTGAAGGCGACGATGGTGGCCCCAGGATCCGTGGCGGCGTGCTTGCGGGCCTTAGCGGTCCGCAGAGCGTCACGGGCTTCGATCTGCGCGGCCGTCGTGCGGGAGGCTTTGACGTTGCCCTTCCAGGGCGCCCACACTTCGCCCGTCGCCGTGGTGTAACTTGCAGCGGCTGCGTCCCTTACGAACTCGAGGGCCAGGCAGGCGACATCGGCGGCCCGGGCCTTGCGTGTGGCGTCCTGCAGCTCGGTGTCAGCGATCTCGGAGCCATCGAAATCACGGCTGAGACGGTTGAGCTCGTCACGGGCCCGGTCGGCGTCGCGTTCGATGCGTTGGGCGGCCGAATGGAAGGCCCCGATCAAGGTCTCGCAGATGATGGATTGAAAGTCTTCCAGGGCGGTGTCGCCGATGACGTCGAGGGTTTCGGACAACACGGCGTGCCCGAGCTGGAGCAGGGCGTCTTCTGGCGGATGCGGACGCGGATCGTCGAGGGTCAAGGCCTGGGCCTCGAAATGAGTCATGTGGCCGGTCAGAGGTGAAGAGGAAGAGGGCATGGCGTGAAATCCTTGTCGGAGTGGGGTTCTGAGCCCGTCGGCTCGACGACCGCCCCGCGCCGACGGCTGGGGTTGCCCACAAGGGCTTTGAGCGGAGCGTCCCTTGTGGGCGGCCCCGGACGGTGGCGAGGTCACAAGAGCCAGAGGGCTTAGCAACCCGCTTCAAAGCGATGACTTGCGCCACCCCCCTCGCCGCGCAGGGACCGCCCGAGATTGCGCGAGGAACCACGGGTGTCCGAGGCTATTGTCCAGCTATGAAGACAAATCGCGTGGTCGCCTCGCTGGCGTTGATCTCCGTCGCCGCCGTCGGCCTTGCCGCCTGCGCATCGCTTGCTGCCGGACCCGTGGGCAACCCAGCGGTGCCCCAACCCGCCAAGGCCGTCGATCTGCAGCGCTACGTCGGTCTGTGGTACGAAATGGCGCGCTATGAGAACCCGTTCGAGCGCCATTGCGAGGCAGTGACCGCGGCCTATCGAGCCCTGCCCGACGGTACGATCGAGGTCATCAACAGTTGCCACAAGACCGACGTCGGCGGCCCGCTCAAGGTCGCCAAAGGCCGGGCCAAGGTGGTCCCGGGATCGCAAGACGCCAAGCTGAAGGTCTCGTTCTTCGGGCCGTTTTACGGCGACTACTGGGTGCTCGATCACGCCGACGACTACAGTTGGTCGATCGTCGGCGAACCGTCCGGCCGGTATCTGTGGATTCTGACGCGCCAAGTCAGCCCCGACGCCGCGACGCGGGACCTTCTACAGACCAGGGTGAAAGCCCTCGGCTACGACATGACCCTCATTCGCCAGACGGCGCACTGAGGGCCGGCCCGGCCGATGAGCTAGCGGATCGAATCTGACACCCGGTACCCGCCTGGCTGAGAGCGGACGCGGGGGGTGGCGCCCTCAGCCCGGAAGTGGACCTCGCGAGAGTCTCACTCGGGTGTAAACTCGCTAAGCGAACCCGTAACCGTTTCCATAAAGTGCGGTGTCGGCGAGGGGTGTGACCGGGGCGCCGTTATTTGTTGCGGTCCTCGCCAAGGATACATTCGATCCGGGCGTGACTGAGGCAGGCGTCATCAGGCCAAGACTGCGCATCAGACGATCGAGCACTCAGGCGCGACCGCGCCGAACGTCGGGACTTAGGCACGCTCCATGCAGACGGGGATGGCAGCTACGCACGGCGGCTGTTTTAGGCGAACCAAAGGGGCCCGAGCCGAGTTATCGATGGATGGCGCAATTTTCACGCTCAGACCCGACTACCGTTTTGATCGTGGAACACGAAGCGATCGTGCGCCGGGAGCTTGGCGATCAACTTACGGATTTGGGCTTCACCGTACTGGTGGCAGGCAACGCAGATGAGGGAATTGCCCTGCTGGAAACCCATCCCGAAATCGAGCTGTTGCTCACCGACATCAAGATGCCCGGATCGATGGATGGCATTCGGCTGGCCCATCATGTTCGTGACCGCTGGCCACCGGTCAAAATCATCGTGGTGTCCGGGATGATCGAAACCCAACTCGCCGACTTGCCCCACGGGAGCGCCTTCTTGCCGAAGCCTTACGATCCTTGCGGTTTGGCGGAAGTCATTGGACACCTGACCGACCGCAAGCGCCCACCTTTGGCGAGCGCGCGGTCGGGTTCGCAAGCCTAGACGGCGTGCTCTAATGGTTGGTTGTTTGCGCTATCCACTGCCGCAATCTGCGTATGGACGACCGACACCTCGGTCCCCGGATTCCGATCCACGACCTTAACCCGGGCGTGCAATTGACGAGCAAGCGCCTCAACAATGCTGGTGCCGAGACCAGCGACGGCTTTATCCGTATCCTTCGGCATGCCGACCCCGTCGTCTGCCACTGTTAGAGTCCAGTTGGGACCGTGGGACATGTAGTCGACCATGATCGTACCAGCGCGCTCTTCGGGAAATGCATGCTTCAGCGAATTGATCACCAGTTCGGTCACGATCAGGCCGAGGCTCACGGAAACGTCCGCCCTGACGGTGCTATCGTCGCCGCTCACTTCGATCAATTGCTTGTTGTGATCGCGGATCATCGATGCACCCAGGCTTTGGCAAAGCCGGGTGAAGTAGGGGCGGAGTGCAACATCCTCGGTCCCTGACGACGCAAGCTGCCTCTGGGCGCTGGCGATCGACATCACCCGGTTGTGGGCATCGTGTAGGTGGGTTTTGGTTTCCTCAGAACTCACATTGCGTGCGCTCTGCATCAGCACGCTAGCGATGATTTGGAGGCTGTTGGCTACGCGGTGCTGGACCTCCTGGATCAGGAGGGCTTTGTCGCGCATCAGGTCGTCCTTGATCCGTTCCGCAATGCGGGCGTCGGTGACATCGGACACCGTCATCAGAATACGCGTGACATCAGTATCGCCGTATTTCAGCTTCTGAGCCTTGATTACCAGCGTTCGAGCCTCTGGCTGACCGGCTTTGAGGTCAATTTCGTAAGCGTTGATAGCGGCATGTCCCGAAGCCGTGGAGGTCAGCAAGGAGCGAAGCTTAGGTAAGTTCCATTCACCGGCACCCAGTTCGAAGACCAGACGGCTCGATGCCTCAGCAGGGTTGATCTCAAATGCCCGGCCGAACGTATCGCTCGCCGCGATCACGCGCAGATCGCCATCGAGAAGCAGGAGCGGGGCGTCCGAAGACGCAACCATTGCCATGGTGAGGCTTTCGGCCACGCTTAGCGGGGTGGATGGGTGAACGGCCATAACAGGCCTTCCTAACGGACCAGAGGCTCGCGACGCGAAAGCCGTACCCTGGCAAAACGGCAAGCTAAGCTCTGCCTTAAAGGCAAGTGAACCATCAAAGTAGCACGTTAATCCCTGATCGCTCCCATCGAATTTGAACCGAGGTCAACGGGCGGGTTTCGACCAACAGGCGGCCGAACAGCGGACGTCGCTGCTGCCCGCTTCGGTCGCCACCAGAATTGGGCGCAGTCCGAAAACCCGACATTAGCCGCCCCACCCTGAAGCGGACCTTGCGAAGGACAGCAAGGGTCGATTCTCCCCGTTGGGTTCGGGGCGTCGAGCGGACATTCGGGATTTCGGCGGCGGGTGCGACCTGCGGGACTCAAGCGTCAGATTTTGACTACTAGTCCAGAACCGCCAACCCGAAATGACCTATTCCAGTTCGATTTCAAGGCCGCCCGGAGCGAGGGTGGCCTGCAGCCCGGCGGTGTCCATGGTCATGTTGATCACCACGCCCTTGCCGTTTTGCATTCTGATCACGCCGGCGCCGACCCCGGCCGTGCCCGAGGCAGTAGCTGTCCCGTAGGTCCCGTCGATGTCGCGCGCGTGGCGCAGATGGAACACGTCGCCCGAGGCGCTGTAGCTTGCTACCCCGATGCTGCCCACCTTCAGGCCGCGCACCTTCACTCGGTAGCTGTGGCTGTTGAATTCCAGCCGACCGTGGCCCCAGCTGACCCCAGCAAGGAAGGCGACGGATCCGCCGGTTAGGTGCAGATGGCCATCGACGGGCGCATCTTGGGCGAAGGCGGGCGCCGCCATGGCGCAGGCCGCTACGATGACCGTCGCCATGCGGCGAATGTTGGCGAGCGTATTCATTTTCGGGGTTCTCCGTTTCGTGAAAACCAGCGCCGCTCTGGATGGGGAGAGAGAGGGGGAGTTATCGCCGGGATGGGTGCGTCAACTACGACCCTGAATTGGGCCGGCACACCCTCGGAATATACCCACGGCCGCCGCGTGAGGTGAGCCACCCCCAGCCGGCCGGGTCGCGCTCCCGAGCGCTCGCGTAAGCGCTCGATCCGATGCGCCCGGCCATGGGTCCAGCGAACACCAGCGACCTGGAGCCCAGGCCGGAACCGCTGCGATATGCGCGCGTTGGGCATAGGCGAGCGGTCGAAGGCATTTGGCTTTGGCAGCGCGGCGGCCGGCTCCGAAGGAGTCAACCCGATCCGAAGACAGCGTCAAAGATCACCTTCTTGCACACTGCAGTACGAAGCAGTCGCCGCGCCGACGTCAGACGGGGGCCGCCGGCGGACAAGCCCGTTCAATGCACCGGCTGAAAGCGCGCATCTGATCCTGACGACGACCGGTGGCCCATATCGGGCCGCCGTGCTCAGCAAAGAAAGAAATCGGGGCCATGCCCGTCTCACTCGTTTTCGCGCCGTTTCTCGCTTTCATGGCGTTTTTTGTCTTGATCGCGGTCTTGATCGCATCGGTGAAAATTCTGCGTCAGTACGAGCGCGCGGTAGTCTTTACCTTGGGAAAATTCCAGGCGGTGAAGGGGCCCGGCCTCGTTCTTCTGATCCCCTTCATTCAGGAAATGGTGCGGGTTGACCAGCGCATCCAGGTCGTCGAGATCCCCTCACAGGACGTGATCTCCCGCGACAACGTCTCGATGAAAGTCGACGCCGTGCTCTATTTCAGGGTCGTCGATCCAGAACGAGCCATTATTCAGGTCCAGAACTATCTGCCGGCGACCAACATGCTCGCCCAGACCACACTGCGGGCCGTGCTCGGCCAGCACGAACTCGATGAGATGCTGTCCGAACGCAAGAAGCTGAGCGTCGACGTACAAGCCATCCTTGATAGCCAGACCGAGACCTGGGGCATCAAGGTCAGCAATGTCGAGATCCGGACCGTCGAACTGACCGACAACATGGTCCGCGCCATCGCCAAACAGGCTGAGGCCGAACGCGACCGTCGCGCCAAGATCATCCATGCCGAGGCCGAATTCCAGGCTTCGCAGACCCTGACTAACGCCGCCAAGATCCTGTCGAGCATCCCGGCGGCCATGCAGCTGCGCTACCTGCAGACCCTGACCGAGATCGGCGCAGAACAGAACTCCACCATCGTCTTCCCGATGCCCATCGACATCATCAAGCCGTTCCTCGATCTGCGTGAAAAGGCCGCCAACCAGGCGCGCACCAACGGCGTCGATCATACCTCGGCACCGGAAGCGGTCCCGCTGGTGGCATCGACATGATCCGGTCGGGTCTTACGCAGCATCGGGGCTTGTCAACTCAACCGATCGAGATGCCTTCGACTTCCAAGCTCAGCGCGACGTTCAATGCCTTCCTCTTCGCCACCGTCTGCGAAGAGCGCAATGAAATGCCGCTGAGCGTTGTCTCCGCCCTGGCGCGCTTGGACCTCGATCCCTGGGTGGAAGCCGCTGCGCTCGCGCAGATGCCCGCCGACGTTGCGGCTCAGCGGCTGTCATCAATGCTCGCTCGCGCGGCCAATGACCCGCCGGGCCAACCGGACCACACCAACATTGCGACTCAGTTGGTCGCGCTCCTGCCGAAATCGGCGAAGACAGCGTCACCGCCGCGGGACCCGGTGGCTGGCGTGCCGCCCGCCGCACAATTCAAGGCGGTCAGGATCATGTGGCTGGCCTGTCTGGCCTCGATGGCCGTGAGCATGTTGCTGGCTAGTCTGGCGCCGGGCGCGGGCGCGTCCGGTCCCGCGCCAACACCAGTCCCTTCGACATCTGCGCGCCACTGAGGACTCAAGGTCGGGGGAGTTCGGTGTCAACGCGCCAGGATGACTAGGACGCCGGAGCCGCTCGGTCAGGGGCGCCGCGGCCACTGAATTCTAGAAAGTTCAATTCGATGAATACCAGAGCCCCCGCAGTTGACGCCAAGCCCGGATCCAAAACTCCTGCAGCCAAAGACGACTTCAAGACTCTTCCGCTATCGGAGGTGGAGAAGAAACTAGGCTCATCGCCAGACGGCTTGACCCAGGCCGAGGCGGAGAGGCGGTTGACGCACTATGGGCCCAACGAGATTGAAGAGAAGAAGACCAATCCGCTCCTGAAGTTCCTGTCCTATTTCTGGGGACCCATCCCATGGATGATCGAGGCAGCGGTCGTACTCTCAGGCGTGGTTCAGCACTGGGCGGACTTCTTCATCATCCTCCTCCTGCTCCTCGCCAACGGCGTGGTCGGATTCTGGGAGGAGCGGCAGGCGGGCAACGCGATCGCCGCGCTCAAGGCGAAGTTGGCGACCAAGGCCCGGGTCGAGCGGGACGGGAAGTGGGTCACCCCGCCGGCGCGTGACCTGGTGCCGGGCGACGCCATACGGCTGCGCCTTGGCGACATCGTGCCGGCCGACGCGCGGCTGCTGGCGGGCGACCCCATTGAGGTGGACGAGTCCGCCTTGACCGGGGAATCCCTGCCCGCCACCCGAAAGCCCGGCGATGCGATATTTTCCGGGTCGATCGTTCGCCGCGGCGAGATCGGCGCCCTGGTCTACGCCACGGGCGCCGACACCTATTTCGGCAAGACCGCCGAGCTGGTGCAGGGCGGGCGCAATGTTAGCCACTTCCAGCGCGCCGTACTGAAGATCGGCAACTATCTGATCCTCCTCGCGGGGGCTTTGGTGGCGCTTATCATCGGGGTGTCGATCTTCCGCGGCGATCCGATCCTCGACACGCTGCAGTTCGCCCTGGTGTTGACCGTCGCCGCCATCCCGGTGGCCATGCCGACCGTACTGTCCGTGACAATGGCGGTTGGCGCGCGGCTGCTCGCCAAGAAGAAGGCGATCGTCAGCCGACTAGTCGCCATCGAGGAACTCGCCGGCGTGGACGTGCTCTGCGCCGACAAGACCGGCACCCTGACTCAGAACAAGCTGACCTTGGGCGATCCCTTCAGCATAGGCGGCGTGAACGCTGACGAGGTTGTCCTCGACGCCGCGCTGGCCTCACGAGCGGATGACAACGACACGATCGACCTGGCCGTCCTCGCGGGCCTTAAGGACGCGCAGGCCTTGAAGGCCTACGACGTGATTCACTTCCAGCCCTTCGACCCTGTGCACAAACGCACCGAGGCCTCGGTCAAGGGGAAGGACGGCAAGGCGTTCAAGGTCACCAAGGGCGCGTCCCAGGTGATCCTGGCGTTGGCGGCGACCGCCGGGAAGGCGAAGGCCGCAGTCGAGAAGGCGGTCAATGAGTTCGCGGCGCGCGGCTTCAGATCCCTCGGCGTGGCGCGTGCGAGCGCGGACGGAAAGTGGCGGCTGCAGGGCGTCCTGCCTCTGTTCGATCCACCCCGGGACGACGCCAAGGCGACCATCGCCACCGCGGTCGCGATGGGCGTGAAGGTCAAGATGGTGACAGGCGACGCCTTGGCCATCGCCAAGGAGACCGCCCAAAAGCTTGGAATGGGCTCCAACATTCTCAGCGCCAGCATTCTCGGCGATGGGAAGCAGAAGGAGTCGCCGGCGCAGGCCGCGTCGATCGAGACCGCGGACGGCTTCGCTCAGGTGTTCCCCGAGCACAAGTTTCGCATCATCGATGTGCTTCAAAAGCACGGGCACATCGTCGGCATGACCGGCGACGGGGTGAATGACGCCCCCGCGCTGAAGAAGGCCGACTGCGGGATCGCGGTCTCGGGCGCCACCGACGCGGCGCGTGCGGCGGCCGCCATCGTGCTCACCACGCCCGGATTGTCGGTGATCATAGAGGCGATCAAGGAGAGCCGCCGAATCTTCCAGCGGATGAACAGCTACGCGATCTATCGGATCGCCGAGACGCTGCGCGTGCTGATGTTCATGACGCTCTCGATCCTAGTCTTCAATTTTTACCCTGTGACGGCGGTGATGATCGTCATGCTGGCGCTGCTCAACGACGGCGCGATCCTGTCGATCGCCTATGACAATGTTCAGTATGGGGCTCGGCCCGAAGCATGGGACATGCGGCGGGTCCTGGGAATCTCGACGGTTCTCGGAACGACCGGCGTTGTGGCGGCGTTCGGCCTGTTTTTTCTAGGTGAGCGCGTATTTCATCTCGACCGCGCGCACGTTCAGACACTGATGTACTTGAAACTGTCGGTGGCCGGCCACCTGACCATCTTCCAGAGCCGCACGCGCGGCCCCTGGTGGTCCACGCGCCCGGCCTGGATCCTTCTGGCGGCGGTAGGCGGCACCCAGGCCGTCGCGACCCTCATCGCCGTCTATGGCATCTGGCTCATGCCGGCCCTCGGCTGGAAATACGCCGCGATCGTCTGGGGCTACGCCCTCGTCTGGTTCCTGGTGACCGACCCGATCAAGCTGCTCGCCTATCGCGTTCTCGATCACTTCAAAGTGGAGACCAAGATGACAACCAAGGCTGTCACCAAGCCCGATGCAAAAGCTGACGCTTCCAAGCCCACCGCGGGGTCCGGCGACCCCAAGGCCGATACAATGGGCAACTCTCAGCCAGAAGCCACGGCTGCGCCCAAGCCACAAGCAAAACCCAATCCTGCGGTGATGCCCGTCAGCACATCGGTGCTCGACAAGACGCTCGGAGAGATCCTTCTGGCCGGACTGGCGAAAGACCCCGAGGACGCCGGGCGCGTCATCGCCGCCGGTCTCACCCAGCCTGGTGGCCCCGTCGCGGCCACGCCGGCGCCAGAAACCATCGACAAATCCGCGCCTGATGCCGAGGCAAAGCCCAAGCCTGACGGGGCGCCACAAAACCAGAGACACCGCTGAAAGGACGGCGATGAGGATACACACCAAGGACTTTCGGGTGACCGAGGGGGATGAGGTCGATCTCGACAAGTGGCCGACGAAGGTCGATCCCGTGTACAAGTCGAAGGACCAGTACAAGAAGCTGCTTGACGACCACGTCGAGCGACTGAGCGACCAGCAACAGCTCCTGTACGCCTCGAACCGCCATGCGGTGCTGCTGATCTTTCAGGCGATGGACGCGGCGGGCAAGGACGGCGCCATTCGGCACGTGATGTCAGGGGTCAATCCCCAGGGCTGCCAGGTCTTCAGCTTCAAGCATCCCAGCGCCGAGGAGTTGGAGCACGACTTCCTCTGGCGCACCACGCGCGATCTGCCGGCGCGCGGGAAGATCGGCATCTTCAATCGGTCCTACTATGAGGAGGTGCTGATCACGCGCGTGCATCCCGAAATCCTCAAAACCGAACGCATCCCGGATGCGACTCACCCCGACAAGGGGGTTTGGCGTGAGCGCTATCGCTCGATCTTGGACCTCGAGAGACAC
>Ga0302325_10020134_pt1 | contig 13996 bp, 14 predicted proteins | sample Palsa_T0_2_FD_201948 | JGI IMG/M metagenome (GOLD analysis project Ga0302325, IMG submission 201948) | Peat permafrost microbial communities from Stordalen Mire near Abisko, Sweden - Palsa_T0_2 | ecosystem: Environmental > Terrestrial > Soil > Palsa > Peat permafrost | place: Sweden: Abisko... | reverse complement strand
TTTGTCGATCTTCTTGTCGTCGCGTGCCGCGAAAGCGATCCGCTCGATCACCTCCTGCACATACTTCGGAATATGCGGCAGCGATCCTTTTTCGGGCGATCCTTCTTCCCGCGACCCCTCGCCGCCGGTGTTTCGGTCAATCGGGTGATGGTTGCCGCGGTCGTTTCGGCGGTCAATCCAGGCTTCCTGCGCTGTAATCGCGATGCCTTCTTCGACCGTCGCCGGATAGTGCGTCCGAATCTCCGAGCCGATGCGATCCTTCAGCGGAGTAATGATCTTCCCGCGCGCAGTGTAGTCCTCGGGGTTCGCGCTGAACACAATCGCAACATCCAGCGGCAGCCGGATCGGATAGCCCTTAATCTGCACGTCGCCTTCCTGCATGATGTTGAAGAGTCCAACCTGAATCTTGCCGGCGAGATCGGGCAATTCGTTGATCGCAAAGATTCCGCGATTGGCGCGAGGCAGCAGCCCATAATGCACAGTAAACTCGCTCGATAATTCGTGTCCGCCACGCGCCGCCTTGATGGGATCGATATCGCCAATCAGATCCGCGATGGTGACATCCGGAGTGGCCAGCTTTTCTACGTAACGGTGATCGGGCGTCAGCCAGGCAATCGGCGTGGCGTCGCCTTCTTTTGCCACCAGTTCGCGGCAGCGCCGGCAGATCGGAGAATACGGATTGTCGTGGATCTCACAGCCTGCGATGAAAGGCATCTCCGGATCGAGCATCGCGGTGAGAGCGCGCAAGATGCGGCTCTTAGCTTGTCCACGCAGGCCAAGCAGAATAAAATTGTGCCGCGAGAGGATGGCGTTCACGATTTGCGGCACAACCGTGTCGTCATAGCCCACGATGCCGGGAAATATGGGGCTGCCCTCGCGCAGCCGCAATATCAGATTCTCGCGAAGTTCGTCCTTTACGCGCCGTGAAACCAGGCGCTCTGCAGTGAAGGGACTTCGGCGCAACTCGCCGAGAGTCCGGGAAAAACTCATGGTGGGAACCCCCCAAAAAAGCCTTATGCGGATTATACCGCCGAAGAACAACGTTAGCTTTTCAGCCGTCATCTGTCGGTTTCGGTTAATGTCTCGGCTTCCGTAGACGCGCCTCTGGATCGGCCTCCGCCAAAACCCTGCTAGGATCTGGTTTTGCACCCAGAAAGGAGCGAACATGCGCTGGTACCACTACCCCGCGTACTTCTTCGGAGGCGCTTTTGTTGCGAACTGCCTGCCCCATCTCGGCAATGGGATTTCGGGACACGCCTTCCAAAGCCCCTTCGCATCGCCACCCGGAGTGGGCCTGTCTTCCTCGACAGTCAATGTCCTCTGGGGCCTTTTCAACCTTGCCGTTGGCTACTTGCTCGTCTGCCGTGTCGGCAGTTTCGATCTCCGCAGGACCCAGCATGTGCTGGTGCTGGGTGCGGGCATGCTGGTCATGTCGCTGAATCTGGCTCACTATTTCGGACGATTCCATGGCGGGTTGTGAATCTGGGTGGGTTGATCGTCAGCGCGATTCATCGAATGACGATACGAAATCCGCAATTTGGCGGCTGCCGGTCAATCTCCGAACCGGCACGTGGTTGCCGTGGGAGATTCTGCACGCTTCAATGCGCGGACGATTGATCTGATCGAACTTCCGGATGAAGGCCAGCACATGCTTGAGTTTTCCTATGCGATGAGCCTCGCCTCGTTTGAACACGCGCGTAATGGCATGCCAAGCGCAGCTCAGGGTTGAGCGCTCGAGCCAGATCACCAGAGTGGCGCGAGGTAAGCGGATATCGAACGTCCGCAGCGCAAAATTGCCGTCGCTGATCCACCGATCCCCTGCGTGCGCCTTCTCGACCAAGGCCCGAAATGTGGGGACGTCTTTCTGTTGCCAATCCGGCTGCCAGACGGAATCCAGACAGATCACGGGCGCGCCCGTGCGTTCCCCAAGTTGCCGGGCCAAAGTAGTCTTGCCGCTGCCAGCGCAACCCAGGATGACGATTCGCACGGGAATTACTGGGACCATGATTTGGTGGCTGCAGCTACGTTCAGTTCCAGCGCGCCTTCGACGCCCGCCGCAGAGCCGGCAGTATGGCTTCAAGGTAGCCGACCACCGCCCGCAAACGTTTTGCTTCCGATCGGCATGAGAGCAGGCTCTGCTTGAAATCGAGATCGAGCGGAAGGGATCCGGCGAGTAAGTAGGAAAGACTGCAGGTATGCTCGTCGGGTCCGGTAAGCTCTGCCCCGGCGAGTTTCGCGATTTCGGCGTGCAGCCTTACGGCATGCGCCAGCACTTCGGCGGTCGGTCCAGGGGCTCCGTCTTTGCCCTCGTCCTCGTCTTCGTCCTCCAGGACAGCGATTTCGGCCTGCAAAAATGATCGCTCCTGGTTAACTTCGATCACCTCAAAGCGCTCGACTCCTCGTGCGACGATATCCATGCGCCCATCGTCATATTTCCTGGTGACAGACAGAATTTCGGCGGTGCAGCCAATGTCGGCGGCTCCATCGGAAGACGCACGCACCACTCCAAACGGCTTCTTCTTTTCCAGGCATTCCCCGATCATCTCCTTATAACGCGGCTCGAAGATGTGCAGCGGCAGCGGGACGCCGGGCAGCAGCACCAGTTCCAGCGGGAAAATGGGCAACAGCGAAGTCACAGCGCCTCCAGTGCACACGATTTTACGCTATTAGGAAGTTCCCAGTTCTCATCCTCGCTTCTCAGTTCCCAGAAAACCCCTTCACCGCTTGCTGCCCACTGGGAGCTGAGAACTAAGAACTAAGAACTGGGGTTTGACTTGCCGCTCGCCAGACGATACAAGGGTCGCCATGGAGATGAAATGGAGATGAAAGGTAAAGTCGTTGTCGTAACCGGGGCTTCCATGGGAATCGGGGAAGCAATCGCCAAAGTTTTTGCTGACGAAGGAGCTAGCGTGGTGTTGCTATCGCGCGATGCCAGTCGGGCCGAGGCGGCCCGCCAACGGGTTGGCCATATCGACCGAACCGTAGCGATGGCCTGCGATGTGCGTGATCGCCAGGAGGTCGATCGCGCGCTGGAGGCGACGCTCGCTCGTTTCGAGCGCCTCGACGTCTGGGTGAATAACGCGGGCGTGGGCATCCGCGACTCGGTGGTTGATATGCAGCCATCAGCAGTGCGCGAATTGTTTGAGACCAATTTCTTCGGCGTCATAGCCTGCATGCAGGCGGTCGCGCCTGCCCTGCGCATGACCGGAGGCACAAGCCATGAAGGCGGCGCCGTCATCAACATATCGAGCGTCGCCGGACACATTCCCGTGCCATTTATGGCTTTGTATTCTGCCAGCAAGTTTGCTCTGAACGCGCTCGGCAAAGGCGCAAGGCTGGAGTTGATGCAGGATAACATCAACGTGCTCACCGTTTGTCCCGGCTACGTCAGCACCGAGTTCGGCGCACACGTGGTAGCCAACCGGCAGGGCACCGTACGTCCGCCGTCGGTGCGCGGCGTCACGCCGGAGCGAGTCGCGCGCGCCGCCTATCGCGGGTATCGCCAAAGAAAGCGCGAGGTCGTCGTCCCCTGGACCATGATTCCAGCGGTTAAGCTCTACCAGTTATTCCCAGGAGTGGTGGAGTGGGGAATGCGCAAGGCAATGCGGAATCCGAGATAGCAGCCACGCGACATTAAGTTCGACTTCGTATAACCATCCGCGGAGGGAGTGCCGGGCGTCCCCGCCCGGCCACGAGATCCCTGGACGGGCAAGGCGCCCGTCGCCCACCGTCCGCTTACTTGGTCCGCCTTACTCGGTAAAGAAAAGTAAAAGCTACAAACCCAGCTCCTCCGTTTGCATCGAATCAGGCAGGCAGAACCGCAGTCACCTACCCCCTGTTGAAAGGCCGCGTGCACGGCGGCCTAAGGGGGTGGGGGCTGCCGTCAACCTTTCCGTCTTCCCTTTGGTTAGAATAGGGCTTATGAGCTTCCGTTCTCCTGCCTCTTTCCTGGTTGCGCCCCTGACTTCGGCCCCATGGGGTGTCCTGCCTGTCATTGTGCTGCTCGTGGTCATGATCTCCCAGGCGGCGCTCGCGCAGGAGGGCCCGCTCGATAAATCCGCGCCCAAGGGAGCCACGGTAGAGGAGATCATCAAGCATTTTGCCGCCAAGGAGAAAGAATTTAAGGAGGCGCGCGATCAATACACCTACCGGCAGGACGTGAAGGTCATGACGCTCGACGGTGATACGCCCGACGGCAGCTACCAGCAGGTCTTCGACGTCACCTTCGACGACAAGGGACACAAGGTCAAGAACGTAGTCTTCGCACCCCAACCGACGCTGCAACGCCTCACCATGACCGAAGAAGATTTTGACGACATCGAGAACCGCCTCCCGTTCGTGCTGACCTCGGATGACGTCGGCGAATACGACATCCTCTATGTCGGCCAGCAGAAGCAGGACGAGTTGAACACCTACGTTTTCGATATCGCCCCCAAGCAGATCGTGGGCAAAAAGCGCTATTTCCAGGGACGAATTTGGGTGGACGATCACGATTTTCAGATCGTGGAGACCTATGGCAAGACCGTTCCCGACATCCGCAAGAAGAAAGGCCAGGAGAATCTGTTCCCGAAGTTCACCACCTGGCGCGAGCAGATAGACGGCCAGTACTGGTTCCCCACCTACACGCGAGCCGAAGACACGTTGAAGTTTTCCCTGGGGGACATCAAGATCCGCGAGATCATCAAGTACACGAACTACCGCCGCTTCGGGTCAAAATCGCGGATCACCTACGAGGGGAAGGAAGTGCAGAAAGCCGAGCCGAATCCAGGAGAGCAGACACCAGCAGAGCCACCGAAGCCGCAATAGGAGCTCTCAGCCGTTCTTTCTCAGCCGTCAGTAGAGGCAGCGCCAACTCAGGGATCGCGCGGTCTCCCTCGTAACCGCAGCATGCGATGACCGCGATGCGGCCCATACACAGCCCGCGTTGTGTTAGACTTTTTGCTTACAAAAAAGCGCGTCGATCATGCTGTTTTCCAAAGAATATGTGGGCTATCTGGCCCGCGAAGTTTCCAAAAAACTAGTGGCAAGCGGTCTCATCGAGACCAAGGCGATGCCCGCTCTTTCCGAGAAGGTGCACACCGCCCTGCTCGAAGAACTGGCGCTCGAAGACCGCATCAACGATGAGGTGCGCGTCATCCTCGAGGCTTATTCAGACGAGATGCAAAAAAGTGGCGCCAACTATCAGGAAATGTTCCGTAAAGTAAAAACGGAACTGGTCAAGAAATACAAGGCTGTACTTTAGTGTTCGAAGCGAGGATACCCCGGAGGCTTTCCCTGCCGTGCGATTGAGCCGCGACAAAGTCAACAAGCTAGCCCACGTCGTCACCGACGCTGTCGCTGACATGGATGAGGTCGAATTCATCGAGGACCGCAACACCGTCCGGCTTGAGGTCCGCAAGATTCTCGAGTCGCTCCTCATGCAGGAAGCTCGCATCGATCAGTCCGCCCGCCAGAAAATTGAAAGCCAGCGTCGCACCATCATCGAGGGCTCCGAGGAGTGGTCGATTCTCTACCGCAAGTACTATAACGACGAAGTAAGAAAACTAGGAGTGTAAGTACAAATACCCGGTAGCCAGTACCCAGTACCCAGTCTCTTTCATGCCATCTCCCCAATAGCAACTAACTGGGTACTGGCTACCAGGTACTGGGTACTGCCTTCATGGACCGAATCGTCTTCGAATCCGTTCGCAAAGTCTTTCGCCACCGTCCAGCTCTATTCAATTGGCTGGGACGGGAGCAAGGCGGTGAGACGGTCGCGTTGCAAGACGTTTCTTTTTCGGCAGCCGGTGGTGAAGTATTGGTGTTGCTCGGTCCGAACGGCAGCGGGAAAACCACAGCTCTGAGGCTGATCTCGACTCTGCTGCTTCCGGACGCTGGATCGGTGCGCGTGGGCGGCTTCGACGCATGGCATGATGCCGGTGAAGTGCGGCGACAGGTTGGCATCGCCGTCGCCACCGAGCGTTCGTTCTTCCCCCGTCTTTCGGCTCGCGAAAACCTCGAATTCTTTGCCGCACTCGACGAGGTCTCGCGCCCCGCGCGCACGCAGAGGATTGATCAGGTTCTCCAGGATACCGGTCTCGAAGAGAAAGCGCACACGCTGGTCATGAAGTTTTCGAGCGGCATGTACCAGAGACTGGGGATCGCGCGGGCTCTCGTCAAGCGGCCGAGCGTTCTCTTGCTCGACGAACCCACCCGCAGCCTCGACGCCGCCACTACCGCTCATTTCTGGGCAACGATCCGCGCCCTGGCCGGGCAACAAACGACCGTTCTACTCGCCACCCATAATTTCGCGGAGGCGGTCGCAGTCGCCGATCGGCTGCTCTTACTCCATCGTGGCGAGTTGCTGGCCAACCGCCCATTGGGCACCAGCGAAAGCGCTGAGGCACTACGAGATTTTTACTTCAGCATGACGGGTGCGAAAGAATTTGTAATTGGTAATTTGCAATAGGCAATTGTGCTTCGCAATCAGTCGATGGCAACCCCATGCTTGAAATTACAAATTACAAATTTGAAATTGCAAATTCTCTCGACAAGCTCCGCGCCATCTTGTGGCGCGACCTGCTGACGGCCATCCGCCACCGCAGCGGTTTTATCGTGACCCTCGTCGGAGTGTTCACCGAGCTCGCGGCTTTCTATTTTCTTTCCCGCGCCATCGGACCCGGTTTTCGACCCGATGGCGTCGGGTACTTTCCTTTTCTTCTGGTGGGTACCGGCGTTTACACTTTTTTCCTGATGAGCGCGCAAGCCTTCCTGAGCGCGGTGCAGGAAGCGCAGCAAACCGGAACACTCGAAGTTCTGATGACGACTTCCACTGCCCCTGCGGAACTTGTCATCCTCAGCTCCATTTCTGCTTTTGCCGGAAACCTGGTCAATCTACTGATCTACCTTTTCGCGGGGGTGGCAGTTTTTCGGGCAGCAATCCACGCCAACTTCCTTGCATGCGTTGCGGTACTGATTTTCTCCCTGGCCATTGCTCTATCCCTGGGAATCGCGGCGGCCACCCTTCAGGTTGCATTTCAGAAGGGTTCGGCGTTGTTGTGGCTGCTCGGTTCCGGGCTCTGGTTTCTGAGCGGAACCATGTTTCCGATTCAGACTTTGCCGCGTCCGCTCGAACTCCTCGCTCGTGCCATCCCTCTCACCTATGCCGTCGATGGAATGCGGCAGGCTCTGTTGGACGGGCACTCTGTTCAGGACATGGCTCCGACCTTGGCCGCCCTCGCCGCCTTTGGCTTGGTTCTGCTGCCCCTCGCGATTGCGGGACTGTCGCTGAGTTTGCGGCGAGCCCGTCAGCATGGAACCCTGTCATTTTATTGAGAATCTCGATTCGCCTGCTTCGATGGCGGCATTTGGTATATGGCAACCCAGAAAGTGTTTGTAGTACACTGCCTTTATTCTTGGACAAAGTTTCCTGATGCAGAAAGACACCACGCGCGCCGAAGACCCCGGCTGGAGCGCCGTACGTTCGGCTTTGGTGGCGGATGTTTTGCGCGGAAGGGATGATTGCTGTCGCGGCTCGCGCCCGCGAGTTTTCGGAAAAATTTGCGGGGAAAGCATGCTACCGACTCTCTGGCCGGGCGATATCGTCGAGATCGAAAGCTGCCTGCTCGAAGACGTGCGGCCTGGCGAAATCGTGCTCGCACGGCGCGATCACCGCCTTGTCTTACATCGCCTCGTCGCGCCTTGCACTCCCGCTGGCTTCCTGCTTCGCGGTGATTCCGTGCCCGCCCCCGATCCTCAGTACTCTCCCGAAGCGCTGTTGGGCCGACTCGTGCGTCGGACTGGCAAAGGCGGAGGTCTCATGCCATCCATGTTGGCTCGCGTCACGGAGATGTTCTTTCGCAATTGCCGCTTGCTCCGCCGGCTTGCTCTGGGGTTTCACCGCCGGGGCACATCGGCGTGCGAATTTAGAATCATGGGATCGATGTGACCGGGACGCCCAATGTCGCTTGTGTCGAGATCGGAGGGATACCCATCGCCCTCTCGACGTCGGACGACGGCTTTCTTGACCTGCTGCGCCAACGCTACGGCGGATTTCTGAGTTCATCGCGTCCCGAGTTTGAACTGGAATTTGACCTCACCTCAAGCGCGCCAGTTTCCGCTGACGATGTTCGCGTCTACCGTGAAACGAACAATACGAATACGGATGACGAGTGGATATTCGAGCGCGGAGACTTCCGCGCCCACTGGGACCCGCGCACCGGCCGAGGCCGTGTTCGGCAGAATTCCAACCCCTATTCTCTGGATTCCGTGCTGCGTATTCTGCACAGCCTGATTCTCGCGGAGCGCGGCGGATTCCTCCTGCATGCGGCCAGTGCGATTTGTGACGGCCGGGCGTTTTTATTCGCCGGCGTATCGGGCGCGGGCAAAACCACGATGACAAGGCTCGCTCCCTCCGAGATCACGCTTCTTACCGACGAAATCTCGTATCTGCGCCCCAGCCCCAAAGATGGCGGGTATTCGGCATTCGGCACTCCCTTCGCAGGAGAACTCGCCAAATCCGGTGAAAACTGCGCCGCGCCAGTCTCCGCTCTATTTTTCTTGGAGCAAGGCCCTGAGAACCGCATCCAAGAATTGTCGTCCGCGGGAGCGGTGCGCCGCCTCATGCGCAATATTCTGTTTTTCGCCGAAGACCGCGTCCTGGTGGAGAAGCTTTTCGCCACCGCGTACGATTTTGTCGACACGGTTCCCGTTCGCCGCTTGACGTTCTATCCTGACACCGGTGTGTGGGACCTGGTTCGAAAGTTCGACCCGAATTTCGAAGGAAATTCCGGTCGCGATTTCGAGCGCCATTTCGAAGGAGTGCCCGAGCATGCCTGAAAGCTGCACTTACATTGCGCGCAGTTCCGCGATTGCGGCGCGCGCGTTGGCTGGCGAGATGATGGTCATGAATTCGGCGGATTCGACTTTCTTCACTCTGAACGAGGTGGCGACTGCCATCTTCCAGGCTGCCGACGGCCATACTCCCCTGCGGGAGATTGTCCGCGACCGCATTTGCCCGCAATTTGATGTCGATCCCGAACAGGCCCAAACCGATGCCGAGCAATTCGTTGCCGAACTCTCCGGACATGGCATTCTTCTCGTTTCCAATGAACCGCTGTCTGCGGAGACGAACCGGGAGACGTCCCGATGAGCCTGATGAGTGAAGTGGGCCAGAAAGCATTCAACCTGGGCTTGCCCCTCGCCGTGCACATGGATGTTACGTATCGCTGCAACGAGCGCTGCGTGCACTGTTATCTCGATCATGACGATCACGGCGAGATGACCACCAGCGAGATCAAGGGCGTACTCGATCAACTGGCCGAGGCCGGCGTCTTCTTTCTCACCTTCAGCGGCGGTGAGGTTTTTATGCGCCGCGACTTTTTTGAAATTGTGGAATACGCCCGGCGTCTGATGTTCAACGTCAAGATCAAGACCAACGCGGTCATGATCCACGAAGACGAAGCGCGAAGAATCCGCGAGCTGGGTATCGATACGATTCAGATCAGCCTCTACTCGCATCGTCCCGAAGTGCATGATGCCATCACCAAACTGCCGCATTCGTTCGAGCGCACGGTCGCCGCCATTCGTTTTCTGCGCGAGCAAGGGCTGCGCGTAACCATCGCCAATGTGCTGATGACTGCGAATTCTCCCGATCATCTTGGAGTGCATAAACTTGCCGCCGAGCTCGGCGTGCAATATACGCTCGATCCCACCATCACGCCCATGATGGACGGCGACATGTCCGTGCTCGCGCTGCGCATTCCGGGAGAGGAATTGCCGGAAGTTTTTCACAATCCAGCTCTGGTCGGCAACCAGGAGGAGTTCTGCGCCCCTCCGAAGCCGCCTTCAGCGGAGGATCTCGAAGGCTACTCCTGCAGCGCGGGCCATTCTTTCTGCTACATTTCGCCGTACGGAGATGTGTTTCCCTGCGTGCAGTTTCCGCTTCCCACAGGGAATGTTCGGCAGCAGAAGTTCCTGGATATCTGGAATTTTTCTCCGCAGATGAACGAAGTTCGCTCCATCCAGGCCAAAGACCTGAACGTCTGCTCCTCGTGCTCCCATGTCAGCAGCTGCACACGCTGCCCGGGTTTGGCTTACATGGAAGGAAGCATGCGCGGACCATCGACCGCAGATTGCGAAAAATCGTTCTATCGGACGGGAGTACCAACGGCGAATATGCTGCGTCAAGGCCTTTCGAAACCACGCAGTGCATCAGGCAACAGCGCGCCGCTGATCCAGATTCGCCCGCTCGAGATGGAGCCGATCCCAGTCCCGGCAGCCTGATTCCGGGCTTGCCGATTACAACAGGCGCGCCGCCATGGATTGATTCCGTTTCAGGTCAATCACCGCTTCCGTGCTGGATAGCTGCTCGAGTATGCGCTGCAGGACGGCGCGGATCTCGTGGGTTGCTTCGTTGAACTTGAGCGCGGCTCCAATGCCCATATCGAGGCGCACTACCTCGCTCTGCAGTTCAACGATGGTATGTTCGTGCGAGAAAGTGAGTTTCAATTTCGACCCGGGCAATAGCAGTCCGCTGGTTTCGACATAACATCCGCCGAGGCTTAGGTTGGTAACGATGCCCAGGAGCGCCCCTTGCAGTCCGCTTCCCGAAATCTCCGTGGTGAGCCGCCCGCGCACCCGCGGATACAGACGCCGGTTCTTCGGACTTGACTGGCTTCGCTTCTGCAGATACATGCGCTTGTCCGCTTCCGACAAGATCTTTTCGGCATCCATACCGTCTTCCGGATAGACTGCCTTGCCTACGCTCAGGGACAAGATATCTTCATTGCAGACGGTTTTTCCCGCTTGTTGGGCCAGATCTCGCATCTGTTCCGCTTTGCGCGCCGCCGCCTCCGGCGTGAGTCCGGGAGCGATAATCACGAATTCGTCCCCGCCCATCCGCGCCACATAATCGTATTCACGGCTGGTCTCCTTCAGGGAGTGAGCAAAGAGCCGAAGCACGCGGTTGCCTTCCAGGTGCCCGAAGCGGTCGTTGATCTGCTTGAAGCCGTCAAGGTCTGTGACCATCACCGTCAGCGTTTTGTTATCGCGTTTGCAGCGCGCCATTTCCCGGTCCAGTTGTAGGAATAGCGATCGCGCATTGGGCAGACCGGTGAGGTAATCGGTAACTGCTGAACTTTCCGCCTGCTCGTACTTCATGGCGTTCTCGATGGCAAGCGCCATCTTTGAACTTACCGCCAGCAAGATGCGCAGGTGATCGGTGGTAAAGAAATCTCTCTCCGCATGGTACAGGGCGACCACCCCCACCACGCCCTGCAAGCCCTCCAGGGGAACGGCGAGCGCTGCGTTCAGCGTACTGTACTTTGAAGTATCGTTCAGGTAGCCGGGTTCGACCGAAGGATTGCCATTCAAGATCGGCTTGAGATTTTGCGCCACCCAGCCCGAGAGCCCTTGTCCCATCGGAATCCGAAGGGAAGCAAACAGCCGGAAGTTGTCGCCATTCACATATTCCGGCACCAGTTCATCGCCATGCCGCACGTAGATGGCGATCGCATCGTAAGGCATCGCCCGGCGCAGCTTCACCGCGAAGACGGAAAGCGTTTCTCCCAAGCTGAGCGAAGCTCCCAGATCCTGGCTCAGTTCGAAAAGAGTCTGCGCCTCCTGACGTGCTGCCGCGATGGAACTGAGAAAACTGCGCTCTGGCAATTGCCGGCGTCCCTGCGTCTCGAACCCGGCATCCGGTCGGATGAAGGGCGCACCGTCCTCGTCCCTTTCTTCGTCTTTGTCTTTAACGTCGGTGGATAACTTCTGCTTATTGAGCTCGAGGGTCCGTTGGTGGACCAGGACCTCCAGACTCACGTATTTGCGTTCGAGCACCCCGACCACCACCGGATCAAAGGCCTTGCCCGATTCCCTGACAACCAGTGCCATGGCTTCGTTCAGCGGCAGCGCCCGCCGGTATTGCCGATCCGAAGCCATCGCGTCCAGAAAATCGACTGCCGACAGAATGCGCGCGCCAATCGGGATCTCGGTCCCCTTCAAGCCCATGGGATAGCCGGTGCCGTCGTATTTTTCATGATGGGCGCGGACAATGGGCACGACCGGATAGGGAAATTGCACCCGTTCCAGGATTTCCGCGCCCACCATCGGATGGATTTTCATCTTCTCGAATTCTTCGGGCGTCAACCGGCCTGGCTTGGAGATGATGTGTTCGGGAATGGCCAGCTTGCCAATATCATGCAGCAAGGCGGCGGCTTGCAAGGCCTCCATTTCGTCAGGCGCAACCTTGAGTTCCTTGGCCACCTCGACGGCGTAGACGCGAACCCTCTGCAAGTGGTCATGCGTCGTCTGATCCTTGGCCTCAATGGCGAGTGCGAGCGCCTCAATGGTGCGCATATGCAAGTCTGCCATCTCTTCCACGTGCCGCTTCTCGTTTGCCAGTTTGCCAAGGTAGAGGCGGTAAGAGCGATAGATAAGGTACACCACCGGCAGCGTCAACAGCGCCGTTTGCCAGTCGGTGAAGCCGTGCAGCCAGCTCATCACTCCCACTATCCCCGCACCCACTAGGTAGTAGGGGAAACTCCAGAAGTAGCAGTCCGCCCAAAGCCGCCGCAGCGATCTGCGCTCGGTTAGCGAGATGATGGAGGCCACCGGAAGCGTGTTGGCCACAAAGTAAACCGCGGCCGCTATAAACAAAGAAGTGGACGGGTTATTCACCGCGCCATGCGCCAGAGAGTAACGATAGGTGGCAAAAGTGATCGCAACCGCTAGCGCTGTCGAGCAGACGTTGAAGGCGACTTGAATTGGATTCGGCAGTTTGCTGTCATAACTTTGCACTATCACTGCCGCGCAGCCCATGGCCATGGTTTCCGGCAGACCCAGTTCCAGCACTCCCAGCAGCAAAAATAGGAAGTTGACCGACATGGTCCCCGTGATGCCGGGCAGATTCACCTTGAGGCGCGAGGCGGCCAGGGCGATGATCAGGTAACAGATAAATTTGAGCGGATTCTCGCTTCTACCCTGCCACATCGAATAGGTCAGGACGGTCATCCCGCAGAGCAACACCGCGGCGATAAAAAGGCGCGGCACGGCGCTCATATCCTTCCAGGATTGCGGGTGGCTTTTCATCTTCTGGCGATTCTCCTGCCCAGGCAACTCCCGCGCCAAACGCGAGGGCACAAGTTATTGATAACAGGCGGCGGACAGGCAGGAAAGGATTCGGCTATCGATGCAGAAACTTATGTAATGAGTACCAGTTACTTTTTGGCATGGCCAGGTTCAGAGAATGCTCCAAAAGGAGTTCCTGAACCTAACGGGCTGTGCGGACAAAGTCGGGCTTGCGCTTTTTTTTGGGTGGCGCAGCGGTTTACCGCGCGTGTACTTGGGCGGCGGCAGCGGATAACCTGCCAACGTTGAAAACGCGGAACTTATTGATTTTATAGTGGTAACTAAAGGAAGAAAAAGTAATATTACTGAGCTAGCTTTCGCAAACTTCTGCACGTCTATCCTTCCGTTCAGCGCCTCAGTCTTTCGAGCGATTGATTCCCTGGAAGCATTGCCGGCCGTTGTTCTTGAATCGCGTCGTTGTGGGATATGACCGCGCGCCGACAAATAGCGAGGTAACTCGTCGTCATCGACGTCGAACAACGGGTGCGTAAGGCTTGCAAAACGTACGCACGATTCCTTTACCCGGAAGGCCATACCATACCGAGAGTTGTTTGTCTCCTGCCAGGTCTAGAGCGATCTATGAGATGGTCGAACCCGGCGTTTGAAGGTAAGCCGATCAGCTTTTCGAGCAGCTTATCAGTGGTCGCCAAATGAGATGCTAATCTCGGCGAACGTCAGGGACCGGCTGGGAGCGTAAATCCATTGCTTCACCGCGATGGCGGCCGACTCGCCGAGAATCGGATTGCCTCCCAACAACACGGCATTTTCCACGTTTCCCTTCGCCGAAATCGATATGCGCAAGCGTACAGTTCCGCCGATGTTCAGCTGCTTCAGCGTATCCGGATAATCCGGCTCGACTCGCGTAATCAATTTCCTCTCGATGTCGTTA
>Ga0302325_10020132_pt1 | contig 13997 bp, 11 predicted proteins | sample Palsa_T0_2_FD_201948 | JGI IMG/M metagenome (GOLD analysis project Ga0302325, IMG submission 201948) | Peat permafrost microbial communities from Stordalen Mire near Abisko, Sweden - Palsa_T0_2 | ecosystem: Environmental > Terrestrial > Soil > Palsa > Peat permafrost | place: Sweden: Abisko... | reverse complement strand
CCGCTCCGGCTGACCTCGCTGTGGCGCGAGCACGACGAGCCCGAGTACGCGTACTCGTGGAATCCGGACCACGGGGCGCTTCAGCGCCAGGGGCCGTCCATGGCCCTTGGGAGTTCGCCTGGCGGCGAACATCCTGGCGAGCTGCGCTCGCTTGCGCGGGACGGTGCGGATGGTGCCGGGCCCTGAGCGGACCTGGGTGCCCCGAGCCGACGGCTCCGGATTCGGGATCGAGCACCTTCCGTACGGTGTCGTACGCCGAGCTGGTGAGGAGCCGTCGGTGGCGGTGCGGATCGGCGACCAGGTGCTCGATCTGGCCGCGCTCGCCGACGCCGGGCTGCTCGCGGTGCCCGGGCTGTCCGCGGGCGTCCTGCGGGCGACCGCGCTGAACGGCTTCCTCGAGCTTGGGCCCGAGGTTTGGAGCGCGGCACGAGCCAGGCTGGTGGAGCTGCTCGACGACGGTGGGGCCGGTGGCGGCGATGTCGGTCGCGCACTCGTCCCGCTGGCGGCGGTCGAGGTGATGCTGCCGCTGGCGGTCGGCGACTACGTCGACTTCTACTCATCGCTCTCGCACGCGACGAACCTCGGCCGGATCCTGCGGCCCGGCGGCGAGCCACTGCTTCCGAACTGGCGCCACCTCCCGGTCGCCTACCACGGCCGGGCGGGCAGCATCGTCGTGAGCGGCACGACGATCCGCAGGCCGCACGGGCAGCGCCCGCCGCAGGCGCCCTCAGAGGGTCCGAGCTTCGGTCCCGAGCGGCAGCTGGACTTCGAGCTCGAGCTTGGATTCGTGACCGGCGGCAGGCCGCTTTTGAGGGCTCCGATCACCGCCGGCGCGGCGCGAGAGCACATCTTCGGCCTGCTGCTCGTGAATGACTGGAGCGCGAGGGAGATCCAGCGATGGGAGGCACAGCCGCTAGGACCATTCCTCGGCAAGTCGTTCGCCACGTCGATCGCGGGGTGGATCACGCCGCTTGAAGCTTTGGAGGCTCATCGAGTGCGTGGCCCCGAGCAGGACCCGCCGCCGCTGCCATACCTGCGCACCGACGAGCCGTGGGCGTTCGACATCGAGCTCGAAGTCGCGATCGTGCCCTCGGGCTCGCGCGCGGAGCTGACGCTCAGCCGCACGAACGCCCGCGAGCTGTACTGGAACCCGGCTCAGCAGCTGGCTCACGCGACATCCGGCGGGGTGCTCGCGCGCGCCGGTGATCTGTTCGCGTCGGGCACGATCTCCGGTCCGGATCCGGGGAGCTACGGCAGCCTGATCGAGCTGAGCTGGGGTGGAACGCAGGCGCTCACGCTCGACGGGGTGACGCGGACATTCCTCGAAGACGGTGACGCGGTCGTGATGCGAGGCGTCGCCGGCGGCGGCGATGGGCGGGCGCGCCTGGAGCTGGGCGAGGTCCGGGGCACGGTCGTTGGTGCCGACGCGCTCTGAGCCTGGGCCGACAAAATCGTGGCCGCGTGGGCCGACGAGGGTGGGGGTTGCGTCCTGTTAGGGTTCGGGCTCGGATTTAACGTAAGCGAGGGGAGGGCCGACGGATGAGGCCGACATCAGGGGCTCGAAGCCTCCGCCGGTTGGGTGTGCTGTTTGGGCTGTCACTCGTGTCGCTGCTCGCAGCGGCGGGCCCGGCGCTCGCGTTCGGCTCGCTCTATATCGCGAACGGCCAGACCTCGGGTGACGTGAACCCGTTCACCTTTCCGGGCCTCGCGCCCGCGACGGCCATCCCGGTCGGAAGCTCACCAGTGGGTGTCGCGCTGACCCCGAACGGCAAGACGGCGTATGTCGCAAGTGACAGCGCGGGCAGCGTTTCGATCATCAATACCGCCACCGGGACCGTTACGGCGACCCTCTCGTCGATCCCGGCGGAGGTGATCGCGGTGTCGCCCGTCGGGTCGAAGGCCCTGGTCGTCGGTAACTCCGCCACGGTGACGCCGATCAACACGGCGACGAACGCGACTGGAACCCCACTCACGGTGGGCGGAAACGCGCTCGCCGTGGCGTTTGCCCCGAACGGGCAGACGGCATATACGGCCAACTTCGACACGCCCGGCTCGGTCTCGGTGATCGCTGGGGCCAACACAGCTTCGCCGACAGTGAGCACGTTCATGACGGGCGTACCGACCGGCGCGCGCGCGATCGCGGTTACGCCGAACGGCTCGAAGATCTTCGTTGCCGGCGGCGGTGCCTCGGTGATCGCCGCCGGCGCCGGCACCGCGACGCCGATCGCCGGCCTCGGCGGCTCCTACGTCGCGGTCGCGGTGTCGCCGGACGGAACGAAGGCCTACTTCCTGGCCGCGGACACTGGCTCCGGAACCGGCGCCGTCGAGGAGCTGAACATCGCGACGGGGACTGTGACGGCGCTGACCGGGAATCTCGAAGCCGCCAACCAGTCCGCGCTCGTGGTCTCGCCGAGCGGATCGATGTTATACGCCGCGCTCGGAGACGGCCCGGCAGAGGCCATAGCGATCAACGCGACCACCGGCGCGACCACCGACTTCAATGTCGGCAATCATGGCTACGGCGCGGCGATCACCCCTGATCAGGCACCGGTCGCGGCCCTCACCGCCACTCCGGCGGCGGCGGGCAGCGCCACGACGCTGGACGCGGGCGGGACGACGACGGCAGACGGCGGGTCGGCGAGCTACGGCTGGAGCTTCGGGGACGGCACGACTGCCACGACGAGCACGCCAACGACGACGCACGTGTACGCGACCGCGGGTACATACACGGCGACGGTAACGGTGACCGACGATCAGGGCTGCTCGACCACGCTCATCTTCACGGGTCAGACGGCGCTGTGCAACGGCGGGCCGAGCGCGACGACGACGGCCTCCGTGGTTGTGCCGGCGAAGGTGGCGCCGACGCCGCCATCCAGCCAGGTGACGACCGCGAGCTTCGGCAACCAGCAGATCACGCTCACCACGCCGTCGCTGCAGTCGTGCACGGCGGCGACGAACCCACTGAGCCTGACTCTCTCCTCGACCGCCATCTCGACTTCCCGCGCCACGAAGCTCCGCTTCTCGAGCGCTGGGTTCTTCATCGGCAGCGGCGTCAAGCACACCCGCACGAAGACCGAGCACCGGCGAAACGGCACGACGAAGAAGATCCGCATCACGACGTACACAGCGAATGCGACCGCCCACCACGTCCCGGCGACCATCTCGTTGAGCTTCGCGGGCCTGAAATCGGGCTCGCACCCGCTCAAGGTCGTGATCTCCTACCGGGAGACCGTCACCAGGCACGGTCACCGGAGGACGGTGACCGTGACCAAGACGATCCGGTCGACGTTCACGGTCTGCTGAGCCGGGCCCTCGTACCATCAGCGTGAAGGTGAGGACCACGAGCGAGATCGAGTTTCGCGCGGCCAACGTCGACGCGGGGGCCGGCGGCGAGCTCGCCCAGGCGATGCGTGAGGAGATCGCCGAGATGTATGACGGCCTGGAGCTGGACGGACCTTCGATGCCGAAGGCGGGTGCGGAGGAGCTTAGCCCGCCCGGGGGCGCGTTCATCGTCGGCCGCCAAGACGGCGAGCCGGTCTGCTGCGGCGGCGTCAAACGTCTGACCGACGAGATCTGCGAGATCAAGAAGATGTACGTCGTGCCGGCCGCGCGCGGACAGGGCCTCGCGCGCACGCTTCTGCACGAGCTCGAACGCACCGCGCTGGGGCTCGGATACCCCGTCGCGCGGCTCGACACGGGCCCGAAGCAGGTCCACGCCCAGTCGCTGTACCGATCCGAGGGCTACGACGAGATCGAGGACTTCAACGGGAATCCGGTTGCCGTGTTCTGGGGAGAGAAGCGGCTGCGGGGGTAGGGGCGGTGGCCGGCGCCGGCGGGACCGGTCGTCGTCGCGTGGTGCCCGGGGGCGAGTGCTCAGGTCGCGGCCGTTAGGCGAACAAGCGGCCTTCCACGGCGCGTGACGAGCACAGCCTGGCCACCCGCCGCCCGATCCATCCAGTCGCCGAAGCGATTACGGAAAAGGCTCGAGCCGATCGTGATCGCGTCGACCGGGGGACAGTGGAGCTGAGGGGACTCGAACCCCTGACCTTCTGGCTGCCAGCCAGACGCTCTAGCCAACTGAGCTACAGCCCCGTTGAAATCGAAATCGTCAGCAAGCGTAATGCATGCTCGCTGGCCGTTGCGAGGCGGTGTCAGCCGAAGCTGCACCTGGTGCATGCCCGCGATACGGCCGGCGGGAAGCAAGAACGTCGATTTCGGCGATCGCGCCCTTGCGATTGTTGTCCAGCTGGGCTATTGGGTCGTCTGACACAAACGTATGTTCGCCTCAGCCGCGGACGGAATCGGGGCGCACGGCCCTATCCAGGCGGGATGAACTCGGGGATGTCGAGCTCGCCGTCGATCGGCGCTGGGCGCTCGGGCGCGCGCGGACGCCGGCTCGGGCGGGACTCCCGGTCGATCGCCCGCGGCGGCGTGATCTGGCCGCCACCGCCGTCGACGCGGTCGAGCTCGGAAACCATCCGGGAGTGGACTGCCTGGATGTCGCGCAGCAGGAGCTCGGCGTTCGATCGCAGCGAGTTGCCCATCTCGCGCAGGTTCTGCACCAGCTCCATGCCCTCGGACCGGACGTCGGCCGCCACCACGCGCGCCTCGCCGAGGATCTCGCGGGATTGCGCCTTCGCCTTGGTGGTGCTGGCGTCCGCCTCCTCCTCTGCCTTGGCGAGGAGTTCGAGGGCCTGGGAGGTCGACGCCGTCTTCGTCGCTTCGGCCTCTTCGCGCGCTTTCGTCACGATCCTCAGTGCCTCCGAAGTCGCGACGGTCTTGGATTGCTCGGCCTGTTCGAGGGCGTTCTTGACGATCTCGAGCGCCTCCGATTCGGCGGCTCTGACCCGGTAATCCGCGGCGCGGTCCGCCTCTGCAATCCGGTCTCGGACGCGGCCCTCGGTGCGCACCCGGATCTGCTCGGCGGCCTGCTCAGCGGCCGCGACGATCGTCCCCACGCGGTCGGCCGTGGTAGCGCCGGCGCCACGCCGATTCGCGGACGCGGTCGAATTGTTGGAGTGCTTTCTGGACGCAGCCCCGTCGGCTGGTCCCTTCGCGCGCGGTGTCGGCCCGGGCTGCTCGCCGCTGTCGGTGGCGCCCTGCCCGCTGTCCGGGGGCTCTGACATGGCCATCATCGTAGTGAGCAAATCGCGCCGCCACGCAAGAAAGCCGCCAGTCTGCAGCGGCTTTCGACCTCGGGAGGCGAACTCGCTGGCCGCCGGATGATGCCGGCGCCGCCCACCGGGTGCGCGCAAGCCTGGCTGGCGTGCGCGCAGTAACCTCAGGCCGAGATGACCGAACGGCGCTATGACCCGACGACGATTGAGCCGAAATGGCAGCAGGTGTGGGCGGACGAGCACACCTGGGAGGTGTCCAACGAGCCCGATGGGCGGCCGAAGTCATACGTGCTGGAGATGCTCCCGTACCCGAGCGGGGAGCCGCACATCGGCCATCTGAAGAACTACGCGCTCGGCGACGCGATCGCCCACTTCCACCGTCGGACCGGCCATCGCGTGCTGCACCCGATGGGCTATGACGCGTTCGGGCTGCCGGCCGAAAACAACGCAATCAAGACCGGCGTGCACCCCCGCGAAGCCACCAACCGTTCGATCGCCTCCTACCGGCACTGGTTCCACCGCTGGGGCATCTCGATCGACTGGTCGCGGGAGATCGCCACCCATGAGCCCTCCTACTACCGCTGGACGCAATGGATCTTCCTGCGGCTGTTCGACCGCGGCCTCGCCTACCGCAAGGAGGCCGCCGTCAAGTGGTGCCCCAACGACCAGACCGTGCTCGCCAATGAGCAGGTGGTCGACGGGCACTGCGAGCGCTGCGGCGCGCTCGTCGAGTTGCGCCAGCTCGAGCAGTGGTTCTTCCGCATCACGGACTACGCGGACCGGCTGCTGGACGATCTCGACGGCATCGACTGGCCGCAGCACGTCAAGACCATGCAGCGCAACTGGATCGGCCGCAGCGTCGGAGCGGAGGTGGTATTTCGCTGCGAGGAGCTGGAGATCGACTATCCGGTCTTCACCACACGCCCGGATACGCTGTTCGGGGCGACCTTCTTCGTCATGGCACCCGAGCATCCGGACGTATTCCGGCTCGCCTCCGGAACCGCGCTCGAGGATGAAGTCCACGAGTACGTCAACCGCTCGCTGACCGAATCGGCCGAGGACCGAGGTGCGGCGGAGAAGCCGAAGACCGGGGTGTCGCTCGGCCGGACGGTGACCAACCCAGTCAACGGCGAGCAGATCCCGATGTATGTCGCCGACTACGTGCTGATGGAATACGGGACGGGGGCGATCATGGCGGTGCCGGCCCACGACGAGCGTGACTTCGCCTTCGCGCAGGCGTTCGGGCTTCCGATCCGGCGGGTCGTAGGTTCCGATGAAGAGCTCCCTTACACCGGCGATGGCCCGATGATCAACTCGAGCCCACGCTTCGACGGGATGCAGAACCGCGATGCCTATGAGGCGATAATCGCCTGGCTCGAGAGCGATGGCAAGGGACGCGCTTCGGTCAGCTACCGCCTGCGGGACTGGCTCTTGTCGCGCCAGCGCTACTGGGGCTGTCCGATCCCGATCGTCTACTGCGATGGCTGCGGTCTCGTCCCGGTTCCCGACGCGGAGCTCCCCGTCAAGCTGCCAGAGATCGAGGACTACCAGCCGAAGGGTCGCTCACCTCTCGCCACTGCCGAGGACTGGGTCAACACCACCTGCCCGTCGTGCGGCGGGCCGGGACGGCGGGAGACCGACACGATGGACACCTTCGTCGACTCGTCCTGGTACTTCCTGCGCTACTGCGACGCACGCAACGACGAGGCTCCTTGGGATCGGGACGTGCTGCGCAGCTGGATGCCGGTCGACCAGTACATCGGCGGTGTCGAGCACGCGATCCTCCACCTGATGTACGCACGCTTCTTCGTCAAGGCGCTCGCGGACATGGAGCTGCTCGACGTGCAGGAGCCGTTTCAAGCGCTGTTCACCCAGGGGATGATCCTCGGCGCCGACGGCAACAAGATGTCCAGCTCGAAGGGCAACGTCGTCGCCCCGGCCGCGATCGTCGATCGCTATGGCGCCGATGCGGCGCGGACCTACATCCTCTTCATCGGGCCGCCGGATCAGGACGCCGCGTGGGCCGACACAGGGGTCGAGGGGGTGGAACGGTTCCTGGCGCGACTATGGCGACTCGCGGACGCGTTTGTGCACGACTGCGCTGGACCCGCGGCGGCGGCGGCCGAGCAGCCATCAGCTCCCGAGGGTGCGGCACTGATCCTGGTCCGTAAGGCGAACTGGGCGATCGAGAAGGTCACCGGAGACATGGCAGGACGATTCGCATTCAACACCGCGATCGCCGCGATCATGGAGCTGGTCAACGAGGTCTACCGGCATCCCGACGCGGATCCGGCGGCGCGGCGGTTCGCGACCGTGACGGCGGCCTCGCTCGTGTTCCCGTTCGCCCCGCACCTCGCAGCCGAGGTGTACGAGATGCTGACCGGGCGCCGCGTGTGGGAGGAGCCGTGGCCGGCGGCCGACCCGGCGATGCTCCACACCGACACCTTCCAGCTCGTGTGCCAGATCAACGGCAAGGTCCGCGATCGCGTCGAGGCACCAACGGGCGCCCCGCGGGAGGAGCTCGAGCGCCTGTGCCTCGAAGCCGCGAACATCCGCGCGCACCTCGACGGGCAGCAGGTCGTGAAGGTGATCGTGGTGCCCGACAAGCTGGTCAACATCGTCCTCGGCATCCTCCCCGGGTCCTAGACTCGCACGCGTGCCCGCGTTCAAACCTGCGTACCTGATCCACGGTGACGATCACGGCCGGATCGGCGAGCGGCGCGCGAGGCTTCGCACGCTCGCGGAGAGCGAGGGCGGCGCGCAGGGGGTGGAGCTGCTCGAGGGCGACCCGGCGAATCCGGATGCCGTGGCGGCTGCGCTCAGCGCGATGACGTTCGCGCTGGGCCGGCGGTTCGTAATCGTCGACGGGGTCGAACGCTGGAAGGACCGCGATCTCGGCGGGCTCGAGGCCGCGCTCGCGAACATGCCGCCCGACACCACGGTGGCGTTCTTCGCGCGCGAGGAGGGCAGGTGGAAGGCTCCGGCCCGGCTGGTCGCGGCGGTCCGCGGCGCAGGCGGAGACATCGCGGCCGAGACGACGGTGAAGCCCTGGGAGCTCCCGAAGTGGGTCGCCGCGCGTGCGCGCGAACTGGGCCTCGAGCTCGACGGTGGCGCGGCCAGCGCGCTCGTTGCGCACGTCGGCGAGCGCCAGCAGCGGTTGCTCCGCGAGCTCGAGAAGCTCGCGCTCGAGCTCGGCCAAGGCGGTCGGGTCGGGATCGCGGAGGTGGAGGAGCGCACCGCACGCTCGGCCGAGCTACGGGCATGGACGCTCGCCGACTCGCTCGTGGCCGGCGAAGCGGCGGACGCGACCCGTGCATATCTCGGGCTGCGGGCCCAGGGCGAGCGAATCTCAGGTCTGCTCTACCTGATCGCGCAGCGTCTGCGTGCCGCGCTCGACGTCGCGCGGGCGCTCGAAGCCGGCGGGTCCACGGCCGAGATCAAGCGGGGGCTGCGGATGCCGTCACGGGCGGCCGACCGCCTGATCGCGGATGCGGGCAGAACTGGTGCCGAGCAGCTGCGTCGCGCGCTCGAGTCGATCGCCGACCTCGAGCTGTCCTCACGCGGCGGCGGCCCCGGCGGCGCGGGCGAGGACACGCAGGCGCTGCTGGCGTTCCGAGAGATCACCGGCTGAGGCTCGCGGCTAGCGGCTGGCGGTTCTGGCCAGCAGGTTGCCGACTGTCCGGGTGGTCTGTGCGGTCGTCCTGAAGACCATGTTCCAGGTGAGGCGCAGCGGCCGCCACCCCGCCTCGGTCATCGGCTCTGATCACATCGCCGCACGGGAGCGTGAGGTATTGCTGGACCTCCGGGCGCGGGAACCCGGCGGCGTCACACAGAGCGAGGAAGCCCTCCTCGAGCGTCTGACTGGACCGCAGGCGAGGACCGCCGCGAGCCAGCGGCCCCGGAGCGGCAACAGCGCGAGGGGCGTTGTCGAATAGACGCCGGGATACAGGCGGTGAAGTCGACCGACCTCGGCGCGACGCTGAACGCCGCGGGGCGTGAGGCCCAGTCCGACGAGCTGGCCGATGGTCGCCAGAGTCTTCTGACCGGCGAAAAGAGCCGCAATCGCGAGTTCGCGGTGGGGCGGTGTTCCTTTCCGCGCTCCTGGTTCGCAAAGGTACACACCCTCGGCCACAGGCCAATGGTGACCAAGAAAATGTCACATGTGGGTGACGCGGCGTGACAAATTGGCGCCCGCCGGTGACGCGGCGTGACAAATTGACGCTCGCCCGCCGGTGGCGCGGCTGGGCTTCGGTGGGCGTGGTGCTTCGCGCGCGTGGTGCTAGGCGCCGGCGGCGCCGCGGCGCACGCGGGCGGCGCGGGACTTCTTGCGAGCGCCGGTGTTCCGGTGCATGGAGCCGCGCTTGACGGCCTTGTCGATCGTCTGCACGAGCTCGCGGTGCTCGGTTTCTGCCGCTGCGTCGTCGCCGCCCGCCACTGCCCGTTCGAGGCGGTGGAAGTAGGTCTTGATCTTCGACGTGTAGCGGCGGTTCTCGAGGCGCTCGCGTTCGGCGCGGACGATCCGCTTTTTCTGAGAGTGAATGTTCGCCATGACAGCAATCAGCCGCGGCTTTCCCACGGCTCGCGCGTACTATAGCGCGCTCGTGCCAGACGAGACCATCGCTCCCGGAACGACGGCCACGCAGACGCACCGCCGGCGGGTCGCGCACAACACGGCCATTTTCGCGGTCGCGACCGGTGTCTCCCGGATCGCAGGGCTCGTACGGGAGATCGTCGCCGCGAGCTTCTTCGGCACGCGTGGGCCTGCGTCTGCGTTCACGATCGCCTCGCAGATCCCGAACCTGATGTCGAACCTGTTCGCGCAGGCCGCACTGTCGGCGGCGTTCGTCCCGGTGTTCACCGATCTGCTGCAGCAGGGCAAGAAACGCGAGGCGTTCACGCTCGCCTCGACGCTGTTCTGGATCATCTTGATCGTGCTCGGCGCGCTGACTGCGCTCGGGATCCTCACCGCGGGGGTGATCATGCCGCTGTTCACGGGCGGCACCTTCACCCCTGCGCTCGACGATCTCACCGCCGGCCTCGCGCAGGTCCTGTTCCCCGTCGTGCTCCTGCTCGGACTGACCGGTCTGATGGTCGGGATCCTGCAGTCCTACGACGAGTTCACGACCCCGGCGATCGCTCCCGCGGTCTGGAACCTGGTGATCATCGTGCTGCTGGTCGCGCTGCACCCGAGCTTCCACGGCGCCGATGGGCTGTACGCGTACGCGATCGCCTGGCTGGTGGCGACGGTCGTGCAGATGGTGATGGTCGCCGGCGCGCTACGAAGGATCGACTTTCGCCTCACGTTCTCGATCGACTGGCACGATCCGCGCGTCCGGCAGGTGTTCGTGCTGATGCTGCCGGTGACGATCGGGCTCGGGATCGTCAACCTCGATCAGCTGCTCAACGCCGTGTTCGGCTCGCTGGTGTCCGTCAATGCGCCACGCGCGATCGACAATGCTTTCCGGATCTACATGCTGCCCCAGGGCATGTTCAGCGTTGCTGTCGCCACGGTGCTGTTCCCGACGCTCAGCCGCCTCGCTGCGCGGCGCGACGTCGCCGAGATGCGGCGCGCGGTCGGCAACGGGATGCGCCAGATCAACCTCCTGCTGATCCCTTCCGCGGCGCTGCTGATCGTGCTCGCGACGCCGATCGTCCGTCTCGTCTACCAGCGCGGTGAGTTCAACTCCTATTCCACCCACCTGGTGTCGATCGCGCTGTTCTGGTTTGCCTTCAGCCTCCCGTTCGGCGGCGTCAACCTGTTGCTGACAAGAACGTTCTTCGCGGTCAAGCGACCGTGGATCCCGACACGACTGGCGGCGATGAACATGGTGGTCGACATCATCGTCAGCCTCGCGCTGTACAAGCCGTTTCACATCGCCGGGCTCGTGATCGGGACGGCGGTGGCGAATGCGGTGATGACGGCGCTGCAGCTCTGGTACCTGCGGATCGGCTTCAACGGACGCCTGGAGGGCGGCCAGACACTGATGATCACCGTGCGGATCGCCGCCGCTACGACGATCATGGCGGCGGTGGCGTGGGTCGTCTGGAAGGGCCTCGACGGGGTCGTCGGGACCAGCCTGGTCGGACAGCTGATCTCGGTCGGTCTCGCGCTGGTGGCGGGCGGGGCCTTGTACGCGCGTCTCGTGCTCGCGATGCGGATCCCGGAGGCCAGGCAGATCGAGCAGCTGGCGATGGAGAGATTGCGCCGCGCGCGGGCCTGACCCGAACTCGAACGCTCGAAAGCGCGCGAACGAAGCGGGTCAGGGGAGCTGGTACCCGGCGCCCCAGCCGGCGTGGAACGCAAACGTCCGGATCGAAGAGACGGCATGCACGCTCACGAGCGCGAGCGCGACGCTCAGCACGATCGCGGCGATCGTAGGCCGGGCTTGGCGCACGAACAACAGCGGGAGTACTCCGGCCACGACCAGTTCGATCAGCGCCGCTTCATGGGCCACCTGCAGCTGCGGACCGGTGCGGAGCATCAGCAGTCCTTCGCCCGCGAGCGCGCCGCTGACGAGCGCCACCGCGACCGCGCGGCCGGCACCGGGGAGCGTTCGCGCGAATGCACCGAGAGCGGCGAATGCCGCTCCCGCGAGGAGACCGATCGAACCCCACAACGCGGTCATCTCGATGCCGTATCCGCGAGTGGCGCGGTGCTCGACGCCCACCTTGAGTGCGTAGTAGGTGGCCACGGCCGCGAGCATCGCCAGCGCGCCCGCGACGGCCGCCCGGCGCGGCGCGGCGAGCAGCGCTCCGATCAGGAACGGGACCAGCAGCCACGGAACGCCGAGGCGAAGCAGCCAGCCGGCCGCGGTTCCGAGATGGATGCCGAGCCTGGCAGCCGCACCGAGAGCTATCCCGGACGCTGCGGCGAGTGCGAGCGCTCGCGGCCGCGGAGTCATCACATCATGGTGGCACGACGGCGAATCGGGCCTGAGCGCCGGTCCGCCCTAACCTTGGTCGCAGATGCCCGACCAGGCGCACATCCGTAACTTCTCGATCATCGCCCACATCGACCATGGGAAGTCGACGTTGGCGGACAGGATCCTCGAGCTCACGCACACGGTGGATCCGCGGGCGATGCGCGCCCAAGTGCTCGACTCGATGGACCTCGAGCGCGAGCGCGGGATCACGATCAAGGCGCAGGCGGTGAGGGTCTCCTACACGGCAGGCGACGGCCAGACCTATCAGCTGCACCTGATCGACACGCCCGGGCACGTCGACTTCACCTACGAGGTCTCGCGGTCGCTGGCAGCGTGCGAGGGAGCGCTGCTGGTCGTCGACGCTTCCCAGGGCGTGGAGGCACAGACGGTCGCGAACACCTACCTCGCGGTCGAGTCCGGGCTCGAGCTGATCCCGTGCCTGAACAAGGTAGATCTGCCCGGGGCGGAGCCTGAGCGGGTCGCGGAGGAGGTCGCCGAGCTCCTCGGCGAGCCCGCCGAGGATGTGCTCCGGATCAGCGCGAAGACCGGCGAGGGCGTCACCGAGGTGCTCGATCAGCTGATCGCGCGGGTGCCGCCGCCGAGCGGCGATCCCGACGCGCCGCCGCGGGCGTTGATCTTCGACTCCGAGTTCGACCAGTACCGGGGGGTGATCGCTTACATCAGGGTGGTGGATGGGACCTTCACGAAGGGTGAGGCGATCCGGGCGATGCAGGCCGGCACCGAGGCGGACATCGACGACATCGGCTTCTTCACGCCGGGGATGATCTCGGCGCCGACGCTCGGGCCGGGCGAGGTCGGCTTCCTGATCACGGGCGTGAAGGACGTCACGAAGCTGCGCGTCGGCGACACCCTGACGGTGAAGGCGCGCCCCGCCACCGAGCCGCTCCCCGGATACCGGGAGGTCAAGCCGATGGTGTTCTGCGGCCTGTTCCCAATCGAGTCAGACGACTACGCGGACCTACGCGACGCGCTCGAGAAGCTGACCTTGAACGACGCGGCGCTGTCGTGGGAGCCGGAGACCTCGGATGCGCTCGGGTTCGGCTTTCGCTGCGGCTTCCTCGGCCTGCTGCACATGGACATCGTGCGCGAGCGGCTCGAGCGCGAGTACGACCTCGAGCTGCTGGCGACGATGCCGAGCGTCGAGTATGAGGTGACCCTGACCAACGGAACCGTGGTCCCCGTCCATTCGCCCAACGACATGCCGGAACCGACGAAGGTCGAGGAGGTGCGCGAGCCGTACATCCGCGCCTCGATCCTCACTCCGAAGGAGTTCGTCGGACAGATCATGGAGCTCTGTCAGGAGCGCCGGGGCGAGCACGCCGGCATGCACTACCTGTCGGCCGAGCGCCTGCAGATCAACTACGACCTGCCGCTGGCGGAGATCGTGCTGGACTTCTTCGATCAGCTGAAGTCGAGAACGCGTGGGTATGCCTCGCTCGACTACGACCTGATCGGGCTGCGCGAATCGGACCTCGTCAAGCTCGACATCCTGCTCGCCGGCGACCCCGTCGACGCGCTATCGATGCTCGTTCACCGCTCGAAGGCGGCCGACATCGGTCGCACCCTGGTGGACAAGCTCCGCAAGAAGATCCCGCGCCAGCAGTACGACGTCCCCGTCCAGGCGGCGATCGGCTCGCGGATCGTCGCGCGCGAGACGATCAAGGCTTACCGCAAGGACGTGATCGCCAAGTGCTACGGCGGCGACATCTCCCGCAAGCGCAAGCTGCTCGAGCAGCAGAAGAAGGGCAAGCAGCGGATGAAGCAGGTAGGGCGGATCGAGGTGCCGCAGGACGCGTTCCTGGCGGTGTTGGAACTTGGCGAGAAGGGCTAGGCGAGAAGGGCCAGGTTGGGGGTGGGCTCTCGCGGGTGGGTGGGACTGGCCCTTCTCGCTTGAGAGAAGGGCTGGGTGGGGGTGGGCTCGGGCGGATGGGCGGGA
>Ga0302325_10020131_pt1 | contig 13997 bp, 11 predicted proteins | sample Palsa_T0_2_FD_201948 | JGI IMG/M metagenome (GOLD analysis project Ga0302325, IMG submission 201948) | Peat permafrost microbial communities from Stordalen Mire near Abisko, Sweden - Palsa_T0_2 | ecosystem: Environmental > Terrestrial > Soil > Palsa > Peat permafrost | place: Sweden: Abisko... | reverse complement strand
CAATGTCGCTTCAGGGTACTACGCACTCAATTCCGACACGTCCGGCAACTACAACACTGCTTCTGGGGCCTACGCGCTCGTTTCCAACACAACGGGCAATGCGAATACCGCTGCGGGGTACCAGGCGCTCTACTACAACACGACCGGCAGCTACAACACCGCCTCCGGCGACAGCGCGCTCTATTCCAATACCACGGCCGACTACAACACCGCCTCAGGGTACGGCGCGCTCTATAACAACAACGGCGTGAGCAACACCGCATCCGGCTACGAGGCGCTGTACGCGAACACGACCGGCACCGAGAACACTGCCTCCGGGGTACACGCGCTCGCTGCCAACACCACCGGCAGCAACAACATTGCCGAGGGATATCACGGCGGCTTCAACCTGACGACGGGCAGCAACAACATCGATATCGGCAGTCCAGGTGTCAAGGCAGAGAGCGGAGTGATCCGCATCGGCACGATCACCGGCACGACCTCGACCCAGTCGGCCGCCTACATCGCGGGCATCTACGGCGTCAAGACCGCAACCGCGGGCACGGCGGTCGTCATCGATTCAAGCGGACAGCTCGGTACGGTGTCATCCTCGATACGGTACAAGGATGATGTTCAACCGATGGCTGACACGAGCGAGCGGCTGCTGCAACTGCGGCCGGTCAAGTTCCGCTACAAGAAGGCAGAGGCCTCGGGTGAGAAGCCCATCCAGTACGGACTCATCGCCGAGGAAGTGGCGAAGGTTTATCCGGAGCTCGTGGTGCGCGATGCAGCGACAGGCCGGATTGACGGGGTGCGCTATGACGAGCTTGCGCCGATGCTGCTCAACGAAGTGCAACAACAACAACGCAAGAATGAGACGCAAGCTGCCGAAATCGGTGAGCTCAAGAAGCGGCAGCTCATCACCGAAGCGGAGCAAATGCGCATGCGACAACAGGTGGCCGAATTAAAGGATCTCAAGGAACAAATAGCCCTGATGGCCGCAGCGTTGCACACGCTTGAGGCCAAGGATAAAGTTGTCGCGCGACGCTGAGCAGATCAATAAAAGCGGAAGGAGGGCAGAGAACAGCGGCAATACGCAACTGCGACCAAAGTCGTAACCCCGCCTAAAGCGCACGTACAAAGCGGCTTTTAAGGCCTGGTACCACGTGCCGGCGTGATCGAAGGCGCTGCTCTCGCGCATCTGGTTCGAGATATCGATCAAGGCATGCATCTCGGTCACTCGTAACGGTGCCTTTGCGCCGTTCGTGCGGCCTACTCCTCAAAGCGACCCGTGCCGTCACGATCGCGCTCGTATCGTCTGGTGAGCGGAAACGGCGGTAACCAGGACTCGCGACGGACGATCCAGCCTTCGTAGGTTGGCATCAGCTGGTCAGGGGCATCTAGGGCTCCTAGGTTCACTTCGATTTCGTCCGCAGTGCGTGCGAAAACGGACGAGCCGCAGCGGGGACAGAAAAACCGCCCGGCGTAGTCGTGCGTTTCGCCATCGATCGTCACCGCGTTCTGAGGGAACACTGCGAATGCCTGGAAAAGGGCCCCATGATGCTTGCGGCAGTCGAGACAGTGACAAAGGCCGACCCGGTATGGGAGCCCCGACGCCACAATCCGGACGTTGCCGCACAGGCAACCGCCCGTTAATCGGTCCATGCTGCGTCTCCTCTAAAAAGCAAGCGGTCGGAATATTTACAACGAATCCCGTCGGGCGTCCATCAAAGATGCGCCCGCCGTTGCGGCTGTAGGCTTTACCGGAAAACTTGCGCCGCAGCCGCGCCGGCGTATGCTTTCCACCAGCCGGCGTGTTCCGACCGCGCGCCGTGCCCTGCAATCGAAGGGGAAACCATGAATAAGAAATTTATTCTCGCCTGGGTTGTGCTTTTCGTCGCATGGTTTATGGGCAGCTTTGTCGTGCACGGCCTGCTGCTACATTCCGACTACATGCTCCTGACCAGTCTTTTCCGGACGGAGAGCGACGCACACAGCTACTTTCACTGGATGATATTGGCGCACGTGATCCTGTCCGGCGCTTTCGTCTGGATCTACGCGCGCGGCGTCGAGCCAAAGCCGTGGCTGGCACAGGGTGTGCGCTTTGGTGTCGCCGTCGCACTGTTAACCGTCGTGCCAACCTACATGATCTATTTCGTCGTGCAGCCGATGCCAGGGGACGTGGTTGTTAAACAGATCGTCTTCGACGGCGTTCTGGTGGTGATACTCGGGATCATCGTCGCATGGTTGTATCGAAACACCGCGACCCCGGTCCAGGGTGGGTGACGACGACCGAAGCGCTGCGGTACGTGGATAGTGTGGGCGGCGGTGGCCCGCTTTCGGGACGTTGCACAGACGGGATAACTTTAGAGCATCATCAGATCATAATCGAAGGACGGTCTGGACCCGCGAATCTGGCTGAGGCCGCCCGTTACGGTTTGCAGATTTGACGAATCAATAGCTCCGCGCCGTCCGTTGGACGACGGCTGCACTTCCGTAGTCCGTGTGTGAACTCTTCCTTTGAGGCCGTGAGCACGTCTGATATCGCGTCATGAACCATCAATTCAGCGGCGATCTTCGCTACACGAATGTTGCCATCGGCCTTCACTAGGCGATCGCGCTGCTAATTTTCTTCAACCTAGGTTTGGGATTCTTCATGGAAGGATTCAAGCCGCAGCTACGTGGTGTCATCGTTCCCTTGCATATTTCCTCCGGGTTGACTGCATTAATGTTGACCGGCTTTCGAGTCGCGTGGAGGCTGGCGCATCCGCCGCCGCCGTTCAGCAACGAACTGAAGCCGTGGGAGTGTTCGACGGCCCATACTGCTCATGGACTGATCTATGTGCTGATGGCGCTCATGCCGCTCACCGGTTGGTCGATCATCTCAGCGCATCAGCCCCGCTCCGGTGGTGGTCCAAGGTTTTGGGGCCTCGTTGGTGTGCCGCCGATCCCGCCGATCGCGCATTTGGAGGTCAACGCGCAAAAAGCGGCCCATGCTGCGTTCGTCAATTTGCATTCGATTGACGCATGGATTCTCGTAGGATTGTTGCTGCTGCATGTGGGCGCAGCGCTAAAACATCAATTCCGCGATCGCCAACCCGAACTTGATTGGATGGGCCTAGGGCTATTGCGTCGCTGAACTCGCTCGTCATCGCTGCAGCGGTTGACTCGCAGGCCGCGCTACGCAATCTTCAGACGAGGAATGCGTTCGTTGCGCAGCGATGACAATTAAAGCCCCACCACTGAGGCGCGCGCCTTGATCCAATGGCGCAGCGCGCACAACTGAAAACAAGCGTTCCGCCGAATTGCTTCTGCGCCGCTCGTTGCTCTGCAACAACAGGCGGACGTGACGGTGGACGCCTCAAAATGTCGCAAAGGAAATGGCGGAACGAACCGGAAGGGGTTGACTCGGACTCGCAAAGGCGTACTTTTCGCGGCACAACGATGAATTCCTTTGATGCGATAGCTGCAGCATTGGCTTTCGAGCCGCGGTGATCCCTGGGAACCTGCCGCTAAAGAATTGCAGCACACGATTTAAGTTAAAACAAACATACAGGGTCGTGCCATGAAAACAATCTATAGGTCGCTCTTAAGCTTGAGCGGCGCGCTCGCGTTTGCGGGGACGGCTTACGCTCAGGTGCCATCTTCGAACGATACGAGCACGACCGACGGCAACTACAACACGGGAATGGGGACTGGCGCGCTCGGCGGGCCAGCCGCCTCGAACGCCGGTTCGTTCAACACTGCCTCCGGGTTTCAGGCGCTCTATTCCAACGCCAGTGGCGGCACCGGCAACACCGCTTCAGGATACCAAGCACTCTATTCCAACACGAGCGGCTCCTACAACACCGCTGCCGGGTATCAGGCGCTCTATTCCAACACGACCGGCGAACTCAATACTGCTTCCGGATATGCGGTGCTCTATTCCAACACGACCGGCACAGAAAACACGGCTTCCGGGTATGAGGCGCTCCAGTACAACACGACCGGTAGCAACAACACCGCCTATGGACTTCAAACCCTCTGGCTGAATACGACCGGGAGCAGCAATACTGGTTTGGGGCTTTCCGCTCTGAGTTCCAACACGACCGGCGCGAGCAACACCGCCGCGGGAGCGCTAGCCCTCCAACACAACACGACCGGCGAGAGTAACACCGGCGTGGGGGCCAATGCGCTCCAATACAACACGACTGGCTACTTCAACACCGCCTCTGGGGTGAGTGCGCTCGGGACTAACTCGACGGGATACTCCAATAGTGCCTTTGGGTATGGCGCGCTCAATACCAACACGACTGGCAATACCAACACCGCCTCGGGCGTGCAAGCGCTTGGTTCCAACACGACCGGCAGCAGCAACAGTGCCTCAGGGACCTACGCGCTCTTTTACAACTCTTCCGGCAAAGACAACAGCGCCTGGGGATACAGCGCGCTCTTTGGAAACACGACGGGCGCCTACAACAGCGCCTCCGGCTACGAGGCGCTCTATACCAATTCTACCGCCGACTACAACACTGCCTCTGGGTACGGAGCGCTCTATAGCAGCAACGGCACCAGCAATACGGCCGCCGGCTACGAGGCACTGTATGGGAATACGAGCGGCGCCGACAACACCGCAACCGGGGTACATGCGCTCGCGGCCAACACAACCGGCAGTAACAACATTGGGGAGGGTTATCACGCCGGTTACAACCTTACGACGGGGAGTAACAACATCGACATCGGCAGCCCCGGTGTGAAGGCAGAGAGCGGGGTGATCCGGATCGGCACTATCACCGGCACGACCTCGACCCAGTCAGCCGCCTACATCGCGGGCATCTACGGCATCAAGACGGCAACCGCGGGCACGGCGGTCTTCATCGATTCGAGCGGACAGCTCGGTACGGTGTCATCCTCAATTCGGTACAAGGAAGACATCCAACCGATCGCTGGCGCAAGCGAGCGGCTGCTTATGCTGCGGCCGGTCGAGTTCCGCTACAAGAAGGCCGACGCTTCGGGCGACAAGCCGATCCAGTACGGCCTCATCGCCGAGGAAGTGGCCAAGGTGTACCCGGAGCTCGTGGTGCGCGATGCCATGACGGGCCGGATTGACGGGGTGCGCTATGACGAGCTTGCGCCAATGCTCTTGAACGAAGTGCAGCAGCAGCATAGCCAGATGACGGCTCAAGCGGAGAAAATTGCGGCCCAGGATGAGCACATAACAATGCAGGCTGCGGAGATCCGTGAGCTTAAGCGGCAGCAACTGCGCACTCAGCAACAAGTGGCAGAGTTGAAAAATCTCAAGCAACAGATGGCCGTGATGTCCACAGCACTACAGACGCTCCAGGTCAAGCATGCGCTTGTCGCGCAGGAATGACTGGATTTACCCAAACAGAGGAGTGGGTAAGGGACCGCGGCAATACATGAATTCTGCGCCGCTCGGCATTAGACTGCGACGGTATCGCACGCCTCGCGAGCCGTCTGGAGCAGTGCCGCGAAGTCTCGATCCCGCACAGCCGTCATCGCGAGGGCAGTCATCGAAGATGATTTGCTTGGGTTCACGGGGAAAAAGTACGAGCGATTTTCCAGTTCCACATTTCTGAGCGAAGTGTTCTTCGCGTGCCGATCAGTGCAATCGACAGAAGACGGCCAGAAGCGGCGTAGCGCTGGTTGGAGTGGCCGGGGCAAAGCTGCCGTTCGATGCAACGGCCAGCCGCGTGCGTCGGATGCTGGCAAGATCTTCGAACCCGATGGCGATGTACATCGGGCTCTCTTGTCGAATGTATTCACCCCTGACCTGCTTAGCAGCCTTATCAGCGCCGTCCTGCACGGTATGAGCGTTGCGCTCAGCTCTCTAGGGCCGCGTTGTACTTTTGTTTGTAAGCTCCGAGCTACTCGCTAAACTAGTCAAAAGATCTGCTCCTGGGGTCCACCGATGCCTACCCGCCGATCAATGTGGCAGCTCCTCTCAAGTTGCCTACTGCTCACCCCCGTGATGATCCGCTCCGCGTTATCCGCGTCTACACAGAGCTCTCCTCAGCCCTCCCCAACGGGAGGCCCTGGAATGGAAATGCTCACCATATTCCTGCGGCATGATGAGACGAAGACGCTTGACGAAATCAATCAGCATCTCAAGTCAACAGGCTGGTACAAGAATTTCCCGCCCTCAGGGGCCGAGGTAATTTCGTGGTACGTCCTGATGGGAGTCGGGCAGGTTGTAACCCTCCGCTTCCCCTCGGAGAAACTTCGTGACATCAATCAATTGATCGAAAAGGAGGCGTGGGGTGGCTATCGAACAGAGTTCTACCCCACCTATGACTACCGGGCGATTTATCAGATCGAACAATCGAAGAACCAATGAACGTACACCGTTGATCCTGACGTATCGGTAGCCAGCCCGAGGTGTAGCTCGACAAATCGTCTCCCTCGGAACGTACGTCTCCTAACGATCAGAGTTTACGGGATTTAGCCGCAGTCTCTTTGCCAAGCAGAAATACCGCATTGATCAGCAGCAGCATCCCGGCACGGCTGGATCGGCTACCCTGGTCGCGGTGGCATTGGCGGATCTGCATCGCACTTGGCGTCGCCTGGGTGCTCGATGGACTTGAAGTCACGCTTGTGGGCTCGCTTGGTGCGGTGCTCCAACGATCGGATAGTCTCTCGCTTTCAGCGGGCGAGATCGGCGCATCGGGTTCGCTTTATATCGGCGGCGCGGTGCTTGGTGCACTCTTTTTCGGAAGACTGACCGATCAGCTCGGGCGCAAGAGGCTCTTCTTGACAACTCTTGCGGTCTATATGGTTGCGACTCTCGCCACTGCCTTTGCTCCCGATTACGCGTGGTTCGCAGTGTGTCGCTTCGGCACGGGCTTTGGTATCGGCGGCGAATACGCCGCAATCAACTCGGCAATCGACGAGCTCATTCCCGCACGCCTGCGCGGTCGCGTTAACCTTGCGATCAACGGCAGCTTTTGGCTCGGTGCTGCGCTCGGCGCGGCGCTAAGTCTCGTCCTACTTGATCCGCATGTCCTGGGACCCGCTCTTGGCTGGCGGGTCTGCTTTCTCTTGGGTGCCGTGTTCGCAGGCGTCATTCTCTTAGTGAGGCGGCACGTTCCGGAAAGTCCCCGCTGGCTACTCTCCCATGGCCGGCCAGAAGAAGCCGAAACCGTCGTCGCGCAGATCGAGCTAGAGATTGTGGAGCGTTCGGGAAACCTCGCGCCTGCGACCAAAACGACCAACTACGGCGCGGGTCGCGGGCCCTCGTTGGCCGAGGTTGCTCGTGTGCTGCTGATCCAATACCGCCGGCGCAGCCTGGTGGCTCTCGCACTGATGGTGGCGCAGGCGTTTTTCTATAACGCGATCTTCTTTACCTACGCGCTCGTCCTGAGCCGCTTCTACGGCGTTCCGGACGACCGCGTAGCCCTATATATCTTTCCGTTTGCGTTGGGCAATGTCCTGGGTCCGTTTCTGCTCGGACCGCTCTTCGACACCGTGGGGCGACGACGCATGATCGCCGCGACCTACGTCCTGTCGGGGCTTGCGCTGGCGTTGACGGCGTGGGCTTTCGTTGCGGGCTGGCTCGATGCACGCAGCCAAGCTTTGTGCTGGTCGGGGGTGTTCTTTCTGGCTTCGGCTGCCGCGAGTTCGGCGTATTTGACGGTCAGCGAGATTTTTCCGCTGGAGATGCGCGCGCTCGCGATTGCAGTGTTCTATGCGGTGGGCACTGGCGTCGGCGGCGTTGTGGCGCCCGTCCTTCTCGGACTTTTAATCCAGACAGGAAGCCGCCTCGCCGTAGCAACCGGCTGGGGTATCGGCGCGACCATGATGCTGCTAGCGGGCGCCTTGGCGCTTGCTTTTGGCGTCGACGCGGAGCGCAAGTCACTCGAGGACGTTGCGGGGCCGATGGCCTTAAGACCTCCTAGCAATGGTGCTTGATGCTGGCATCAAGCCAATGCGTCACTTTCGCTGCCTCCGGAGGTTAATCCCCCGTGATGCCCGATCCGAATCGGCGATCGTGTCTCGTGATATTAGGTGAAGAATCGCAATGGCTACTACGGGCCCCAAGCACGTCTGGAAAAATTGCCTAACTCCATCCAAGCGCCCAACGTGCCAGGCGCGCTCGATACACAATCGACGCGTGGCATTCTCTTAGTCTCATTGGTCGTTTCAATTTGAAGAGATTTCGCTCCGCCGCGGACGCAAGGAAGTTGACTCGCAACCGCAAAGGCGTACTTTTCATATACTTTTCACGCGACGCCAACGAAGTCATTTAATGCGCGATAGCTGCCGCGAGGCTATCGGCAATCCTTGTTGCAAGAGAATTTCAGCACCGGATTAAGTTAAAACGAACATACGGGGACACCTAACTAGCCATGAACACTCTCTATAGATCGACCTTCGGATTGATTAGCGCGCTGTCGCTTTTCGGAACATCGTTCGCTCAAGTGCCGTCCACGAACGACACGAGCACGACCGACAATCAGTACAACACCGGAATGGGAACCGGCGCGCTCGGCGGGCCAGCCGCCACGGCCGGCGGCGAGTCCAATACCGCCTCCGGATACCAGGCGCTCTTTTCCAACACGACCGGCGTCCTCAATACCGCCCTCGGGGTCGACGCGCTCTACACAAACCAGACCGGCAACTACAACACCGCCTCCGGCGTCGGCGCGCTCGGTTCCAACACGACAGGCAACGACAACACCGCCTCCGGGACCGAAGCGCTCGCCGCCAACACGACAGCCAACGACAACACGGCCTTCGGGTCGGGCGCGCTCAACCAGAATACGACCGGCGCCGCAAACGCCGCCTCGGGTGCCAACGCGCTCAGCACCAACAACACCGGCGACTACAACACCGCTTCGGGGTACGGCGCGCTCTACAGCAACAACGGCAACAGCAACACCGCCGCTGGCTACGAGGCGCTGTATGTGAATACAACCGGCATACAAAACACGGCAACCGGAGTGCATGCGCTCGCCGCCAACACGACCGGCAGTAACAACATTGCGGAGGGGTGGCACGGCGGCTATAACCTGACGACCGGCAGTAACAACATCGACATCGGCAGTCCCGGCGTGAAGGCAGAGAGCGGCGTGATCCGCATCGGTACGATCACGGGCACGACTTCCACCCAGTCAGCCACCTACGTCGCGGGCATCTACGGCGTCAAGACCGCAACCGCGGGCACGGCGGTCTTCATCGACTCAAGCGGGCAGCTCGGTACCGTGTCATCCTCAATACGGTACAAGGAAGACATTCAACCGATCGCCAGCGCGAGTGAGCGGCTGCTTAAGCTGCGTCCGGTCCAGTTCCGCTACAAGAAGGCAGACGTCTCGGGTGAGAAGCCGATCCAGTACGGGCTCATCGCCGAGGAAGTGGCCAAGGTGTACCCGGAGCTGGTGGTGCGCGATGCCACGACGGGCCGGATCGACGGGGTGCGATACGACGAGCTTGCGCCCATGCTCTTGAACGAAATGCAGCAGCAGCAACGCAAGAATGCGATACAGGCTGCGGAAATTCTTGAACTGAAACAGCAGCAACTTCGCACGCAGCAACAGGTGGCGGTAATGTCCGCAGCGCTACAGGCGCTGCATGCCAAGGATGCAGTCGTCGCACAACGCTAAGCAGGTCCTGCGGCAATACGCAAGTGCTGCTCTGCTCGGAGCAGGGCGGGGCCGGGCCGCGTGTTTCACGAGCCCCTGATTGGCGCACGGGAAAATTTGCGCATCCATGAATCCCGATCAACACGTCCCGGTACGGGGCGGACCTCGAAGCCCCGGAGCGAACAATACATCACCGGATCCGCGGTGCAACCCAGCAAGATCGAACGGCTCCCGGGGTTTGCGGGATACCTGAAGGTGGCGTCCACGCCGAGCTGGAGAAGGGCGAACTTCACGCGCCCTTAGGATTTAGATCGGTGTTGACTCCAGCCGCCAACCGCGACCAGCTGCTTTCGAGGTGTTCATCATTCGACACGATTGCGTTTTGGGTTTTAAATGTGCTTGTGAACCTCAACGACGCACGCCGCATTGCGATGTCACTGCCCGAGGTGACAGAAGAGCCCCACTTCAAATACACGTCATTTCGCGTTAAGGGCAAGATTTTTGCCACAGCCCCGCCGGATGGCGGACACTTGCACATATTCGTCACGGATGAAGACCGTGAGCTTGCCCTACTGATCGAACCAGGGTTTATCGAGAAGTTACTGTGGGGTGGCAAGGTGCGCGGGCTGCGCGTCGCACTGAGTAAAGCCAAAAGGCCCGTGGTCGTGAGCCTACTGAAGAAGGCTTGGTTGCATAGAGCACCAAAGGCGCTGGCGGCGACGGTGCGAGCCTCTGAATGAACATGGGATGCAGTCATTGACTCGTTGGTGTCCTGTACCACCGACTGGTCTTAATCATGGGTTGCTCGGCGGAGCACCTCGCAACGCATGTGTGCCAGCCGGCATGGCGGTCATTGAACTTAACATCGCTGGCTCGATGACTTGCAAGCACGCCGACGAAGGGCCTTACCGTATGGCACGGTGCGATTGACACCATCTGTGGCGAGGAGTAAGAGATCGGTTGGATCCGGCCTGCGCGGGCGAAGGCGCAGGTACGCGAAGAAAGCATAAAAACTTGAGCCGCACGCAATAAGCGGTGGGGAGAAAATACTATGTCCTCGTCGATAAGCAAATGCTCGATGCTGCTGTTGGGACTTGCGGCGCTAACGGGTGCGACCGCCGGCAGCGCGGCACCGGAATCAACACTGTCGCGCTCAGCACAGACGCCAAAGGCGGTCGACCTTGGCGCACTTGAGGCTGTGTCGGCAAGAACGCCGATTTCAGTAACGGTCGCCCTTAAGCTGACCGATCTTACGGCGGCGGAAAGCTTGCTGGAATCAGTCAGCAAGCCGGGCAGTTCGCAATACCGACAATTTCTGACAACCGAGGAATTCGAGTCGCGTTTCGCTCCTGCAAAAAGTGTCGTCGCGAGCGTAATCGCCAGTCTGCAGAAATACGGCCTCACGGCTGAACAGACGACAGCGACAACGCTGAAGGTGACCGGGTTGCCCACCAGCATGGACCGAGCTTTTGGCGTGAGCTTGCATAGTTACGACGTTGAGGCACAGGGAGATGCCACCGGCTATCGCTTTCACGCGCCGGTAAGCCGCGGCACTATTCCCGCCGAGATTGCGTCCGTCGTTTCCGCGGTTGCGGGCCTGGACAGCAGACCCTACCTGCATCCGCATCGAGTTTCGACGGTGCCGAAGCTTCTTCGTAACCCGGTGCAAAAAGGCTCTTCATACACGCTCAATCCGTTTGGGTCGTTGACCGTTACTGATTTTGCCCATCTCTACGACGTGGAGCCGCTCTACGCCGAAGGAATAACCGGCAAGGGCCGCACGATCGGCATCATGTCGTTTGCAAACTTCACCCCGAAGGATGTGTTCGCTTACTGGAGCGCGCTTGGGCTTTCGGTCAATTCCAATCGCCTGAAAATTGTCCTCGTGGACGGAGGTCCGGGAGCACCTAGTGATGCGTCCGGATCGATGGAGACTACGCTGGATGTTGAGCAGTCCGGGGGCATCGCGCCCGGCGCAAACATGATTGCCTATTTAGGACCCAACACCGATCAGGCCTTCGTCGATGTCTTTGCAGCCGCGATCGAGGCCAACAAGGCGGACAGTCTTTCGATCAGCTGGGGAAGTTGGGAATGGTTCGACAATTTCCAAAACGGTCCCGTGACTGATCCTTTGACCGGCCGCACGGTCAGCACGCTACAAGCAGTGCACGAACTTTTGGTTCGCGCGGGCCTGCAGGGCCAAACGGTAAGTGCGGCAGCCGGAGACGGTGGAGCTTACGATGTCAATGATGACTTGGGATGTGCCGGTCCCTACTCGTCATCGCAACCGCTGAGCTGCGCCAACACGCTGAGCGTGGACTACCCGGCGAGCGATCCCGCGATAACCGCGGGCGGTGGCACGACGTTGCCCGGTGAACAGGAGTACTGCCTCAATTCGGCCTGCACGCCGCCGTATTACATCATCAACCTGCCGCATCAGCGCGTGTGGGGTTGGGACTATCTAGAGGGCCTGTGCAATGCGCTCGGAATAACGATTGCAGAGTGCGGCATATTCCCCGGGGGCGGGGGTGGGGGCGTGAGCTTTGAATTCTTTTCGCCGCAGTATCAGACTGGAGTCTTTGGTACTCAGCTTACCCAACCGCATCAGGTGTACCAAGTGGGCTCTGAAATCGCCTCGCTGTATGATGTCCCCACCTATTACGCGTTGCCTGCGTTCTTTGCGGGCCGAAATGTTCCCGATGCCTCGTTCAACGCGGATCCTGAAACAGGCTATGTAATCTATTACACGTCGAGCGTTTCCGGATTTGCCGAGGATACATTCTGGGGCGGTACGAGCTTCGTGGCCCCGCAACTGAACGGCGTGGCCAGTCTGCTCGGCGAATACGCGCATCAACGACTGGGACTGCTGAACTATCCGCTCTATGCGGCACAGAGAGATTGGAGTCCGGCGCCCCCGCTCCGCGCGATCGCCTATGGCGACAACTGGTTCTACTACGGACGCAATGGTTACAGCCCCGCCGCGGGGCTAGGCGTTATGGACGTTGCAAACTTTGCTCGGTTTCTGCGTGGCCCGTTCTAGTCAACCAGCAAACTGACCACGCAGTACTCGGGCGGCCTCAAGAGCCGCCCGAGTACGCTTGAAGGCGCACATTTGCTCCTTGCTGTTGAACGAGGATAAAAGCGGGTAGAGCCCGGCAGGCTAATTCCGAGTGTCACACGGACGATTGCCAAGGGAGCCATCTCACTGGCGCCCCCAGGCTTTGAGTAGCGCGCTCCAGCTCGCGACGACCCTCAATGCTGGACCTGAGAGCTTTGCAACCGAGTCTACGGGACCATGCGGTCCATGATTCCAAGGCCAATTCGTGGCGTCCATCATCTCTGTGAACCTGCTGTGCGGTGACAAGCAAGCGAACTTGAAGATCTTTGGCGGCGGTGCCCGTTGCTCTAACGGCACCGGCTCCGTGGTCGACAAGATGCAGGAGTTTAAGGCCCTCGTCCGACAGTCCTTGGAGCTGCCAAGCTTCGCGTGCGCCCCCAACAGCCAGGAGCGCCGGCCACAGTCGCCGATGGACAAACGTATCCTTGCGGTTGATAAGCTTTGTTAGTGCGACTTCTGGATCGTCCTCTAACGCCGAAAGTACCGAAAAGATGGAATGCGATTGCGGATGACCCCACCATGAGCCGCGAAGCGACTCGCCCGTTATAATGCTGACTACCGATGGCACTTGCTTGTCTTGCTTGAGCAGCAGTCCATGTGTCTTCAGTGCAATCGTCACGGCATCGATCGTGTTGAGTTTCTTCTGCATGAGCCGTCCACGGATCGCGCGAACTAATTTTAGCGCGCCAGGACTTTGTTGGACTTCGAATCCGTCGTCAAGCTCATCACCGAACTCGACTCTTCCCCTGACTAGCCTGCGGTCTTTCGTGGCCTCGGCCCATAGGGAAGATCCGATCTGCGGTCACATAGGTGCTCAATTTGGTGGCTCGGGTTTACGGGGCGGAATGGTCATCGGCCGCACGGGCGATGATGCATATCAGCCCGAGTACGGCAGTGGAAGTCAAGCGTTCGCGGAGCAATGCCGTTCCGATCCCCACACCGATCGGCACGCGCATATAGACTTGCGCCGTTTAAGCGTCCTCTTCCTTCGGCGCAGGAGAGTACCCGGACTATTCCCGACTGAGTCGCGTCATCATTTCACTCAGCCACTGGCGGTATTCAACTGCTCGATTGCGGCCTGATCCAGTTTCAATTGCGTAGCGGCGACGAGGTCATTGAGCTGATTTACTGCTGTTGCGCTTGCGATCGGCGCCGTGATGCTGGGGCGCGCGATCTGCCACGCAAGTGCCACACGTGCGGGCGAGGCGCCGAAGCGGCGCGCCACATCGTCAAGTGCTGCGAGAATTTTCAGACCTCGCACATTGAGGAACTTTGCGACGACTCCTTTGCCGCGCGCACTCTTCCCCGCATCCGCAGCCGTA
>Ga0302325_10020127_pt1 | contig 13999 bp, 11 predicted proteins | sample Palsa_T0_2_FD_201948 | JGI IMG/M metagenome (GOLD analysis project Ga0302325, IMG submission 201948) | Peat permafrost microbial communities from Stordalen Mire near Abisko, Sweden - Palsa_T0_2 | ecosystem: Environmental > Terrestrial > Soil > Palsa > Peat permafrost | place: Sweden: Abisko... | reverse complement strand
ACATTCAGTTCCACACTTGTCCAAATTAGATTGTTGAGCACTGGCAGAGTTGATCTCCCAACTACGGTCTATGGTTCTGGACGGGTGCCAATGTTCGCCCCAGCGTACTCCGGATTTCCTGTGGACTGCCAAACAAGTTAGCGCTTATGGGGCGCAGCCCCTTCCAACGCTACTGCTACGCGGGCAAAAAGATCGCGGCCAAAAGCAAGAATCCCCGCGAATGGAGTGAAAGCAGTTGAAAAATCCGTTCTCGGCCCATGTACGCTGGGGCGAAACGACACGGAGATCAACCGGTCGCCGTCTACTTTGCGCTAACCTCCCGCGCTCCCATCATGAGCTCCACCACCGCCCCAAACAGCCGGTTTCGCGTCTCCAGCCGTACTCCTGCACGGGTTACATACCGCACCACGATGTCCACGCCCCCGCCCGCGGGCCGCATATCGACAGATGGGGTCGCACTGAAGTGCGGCAAGCCTTCTTCGTGGGTTACGCGCTTCCATTCCTCCTCCGCCATCTTCGCGTCCGCTTCGGTCGCCTTTACCGCGGCTTCGCGGATCTTATCGATCAACGGATAAGCCTCCGTTCCAGGCGGAATGCTTACCTTGATCTCGTCCCACATCCACTGTCCTTGGGTAGAGAAGTTGAAGTACGTTCCGTGAATCGCATACCCGTTCAGGAAGGAGACCCGCCGCCCAGTGGGATGGCCATTCGCCGTCCAGTTGCCTGTCTCCAGCAGCCAGGTACGGAATACCCCGATCTCCACCACCTCGCCGCCAACCCCACTGATCTCTACCCAATCCCCCACCCGGATCCCATTCCGCCCCATCAGCACAAACCAACCACAGAACGCCAGGATGAAGTCCTGGAAGACGACGGTCAACCCCGCCGTAGCCAGCCCAAGGATGGTCGGCATCTGCTGCGGAGGTCCGAAAATCACCAGCAGAACCAGCAACAACCCAATCACTTGGGTCGCCAGGTTCAGAATGATGCGCAGCGTCTGCCTTTGCCGGCGATCCCGAGAGATCCGGTCAAACGTCACCTGCAAAGCCCAGCCAGCCAGGATAGTCAGCAGAACAATCGTCGCAATCATGGTCAGCGACTGCAGCATCAGGTGGAGCATGATCTTGTGTTGCAGCTCTACCTGGTTGCCCCAGCGGACGTAGAGCGCCACCAGCTGCTGCTGTGATCCCAGCCGGTCGTCGAGGATGCTCAAAATGTTGCGTTGTGTCGCCAGGCTCTGCAAGTCCCTAACCCGGCTCGAGTTCGATTCTCCGGCGGCCGAAGCAGCCTTGCCTTCGGCCGCCTGGGCTTCTGCCTCCAGCCTTGCATGGTCGGCCGCCAGTGCAGCCACATCCGCATTCGCCAGCTGTTCTGCCTGGGCGATCAGTTGCCTCCGGCTCCGCTGTGCCCACCACTCTGAGACCTGCCCTGCCAGCGTTTTGTACCGGCCCGCGGAGACTACCGCGGCCTGCCCGTCGCTCTCGGTCGCCTGCAGGTTGTACTTCTTTATCTCTGCCTGGTGGGCCGTTAACTCCTGCTGAATCTTTCCTCGATGATCTCCGCTCGCGCGCGCCAGATCGTCCATCGAGTCTGCCAACTCTTCCTGGTCAAGGCTCAGCTGTGCTTTGGCAACATCCAGGTCGTCCCCCGGCGTCCCAACCGCACTCGCGGCGCCGGCAACCGCACCCGCGGTGGGCGGGGTCTTCGCGGTCAAAGCCGCTATCCGCTGCTGGTCCTCCTTGACTGTCTGTTGTAGTTCGTTGACCCGCTGCTGCAAAGCCAATGCCTCGCCGGTGAGCTCACGAGTCTCCGCGCTCGCCTGGCGCAGAGATTGGGCGAAAGCCTGGTCCACTTCGTGGTCGGCAAGCCGCCCAGCCTCGCGGGCAAACTCCAACTCCTCCGCCGATACCGCCAGGGGCGCCAGCGTCTTGGCCGTCTGCCATGGACGCTGGTCCACGATGCCATACGGCCGAGGTATGGCATTCCATCCTTTTCCCTGTCCATGCAGGAAGGGAAGGTGCTCCATCACTCCCCTGGTCATAAAGCTGCCAACCAGGCACAGAACCACCACTGCCAGCGACAAGGCTGCAGTTATCTTGTGAGTACGATTCATCCCAGCCAACCCCTTATTCGGAGCACCTGACCCAGCCTAAACCTAACGTTGCCGTCACCCGCTGCAAAAGTCTGTCCGCACTGTACTGCGCCATGGGTTAATTCAGGCTGGAAACAGAAAACGCCCTGGAGGGGCATTTCTTCCACGTTTCTACGGCAAAGGCTCCAGGCGCGACCGGTTGGAACGCCTGGGAGGGGTCTACCGTTTCCTATTCAGCGGTTTGCTCCGCACATCCACACCATGTAAAGACCCCCGTATGTAGATGATTTAGATAGCTTTAATGCGTCCCTGCAATATCCGCCGCGTGCTGCCTGCAAAGTGATTAGTTTTCGAATTAAGCAATCAATGTTGCAAATAATCCCTGCAAACTCTGAAAAGAGTCTTAAACACTTTGGTACCGAAAAAAACCAATTTGACCCAACTTGTAGTGCGTCAGAGTCGTAACATCTACTGTGCGAGGTGCAGAGAGAGATGAGAACACTTGAAGAGATGACAACTGTTCCCAGCCAACAAAATGATTTGCAACGCGCCAAAGAACGATTAGAGCAATTGAATGATGAACGGAAAACGAAACGGAATTATTCTCCTGAAGCGCAAAAACTTGATACACAAATCCAACTGCTCAAAAACGTCGTATCTGTTTTGGAGTGGAGAGAGCAATAAGCCATCGGAACCCGGGGAAAGTCCTTGGCGTTGGTGGCAGCTATCGCGTTGGCAGGTGCTACCGGGTCAGCCGGGGTCTGTCGGCCCTTCCTAGAGGCTCCCAGGCGTGAGTTTTCGAACTTCGGTAACTGTTGCGGACTTGAATACGGTGGGAGAGTACTTGCCCGCGGGTTTTAGATGAAGTCGATGCGAAAAATGTACCCGCTCGAAGGGCTTTCCTTATCCGGCCATCCAGGATGACAGCCTGCGTCGCAACTAATCAGCACCCCGTCATGGTTTTCAAGTCCATGCGGGTCGCATGACCCCGGAATAAACTCTGCCGTCTCCAGCACCTGGCCGGTCGCAGGATCGTATTTCACCAGGCCCGGCTTGCCTTCCGCGAAGCTGGTGCTGTCGTTCCCGTTGATTTGCCAGAGAAACCCCTGGTTGTCGAAAGTGATGTCATGCCAGCGTTGAAGTTCCGGTGTGGTGTGGATCGGAATCATGAACTCCGGCTGCCAGGTCTTAGGGTCAACGCGCAAGATACCGCGCAGACGGTTGGCAACAATCCAAAGTTTTCCGTCGTGCCATTGGGCTCCGTGACAACCTCCTCCGTTGTCGGCCGGCCCCAGTGGGATTTGCAGATGACGGATAAGTTTGGAATTCATATCCACCTGGAAAAAGCCTTCCATGTCGGCGTTCGCTCCCATCCACACGCACCCGTCGCCATAAGCCATTCCACTGGTATTGCGCGACCCGGTCACGACCGTCTTGAGCAGTTTGCCCTGCCAATCGACCAGCCACGCCGCTTCGTTCCGATCCGTAGGGACTGGCTCGTGCCACAGAGCGGCTTGGGCTGCCGATATTTTTTGCTGTCCAATCCATAGGCCGTCGGACGAGATGGCAACGCCGTTGGGATACAAGGCAGGCGCCTTGAATAGTTTCGTTGTCTTTACCTGGCGGTGGGGAATCGAGGCTCTGGATGGCTTGGCCGGCGATTGTGCGAACGCCTTGTTCCCGTCAAGCAAACCCAGGCCAACGCCCGCACAGACACCTGCAGCCAGGAATTCTCGCCTATTCATCGCGTTTCCTTTCCAATTTCTTTAGCGCGCACGATGATAAATCAACGTTGACATAGCAGAATAGGGTCTTGTAGTAATTACCAGGGATGAGCTCGGTCGGTTAGCAGCTCAAAAAGGGGAACCCGCATGAACGGGGCTGCTCTCGGTAGCCGTGGACAGCGCCGGCGGCGTTGCAGGTCTCACTTTCTATCTCGATTACTGCCGGGGATCCTCATCCTCCTGTTGAATTTATCCGTTACCCTCGGCCAGCAACTGCCTCCCGGTCCGGGCAAAGAGCCCTTCGAGCGCATATGTAGTAGCTGCCACGGGCTCAATGTAGCCACCCAAACGAGGAGAACCCACGCCGGTTGGGAAGGCACGGTTGAGACCATGCGCGGCCGCGGAGCGACCGGTAGCGAGGCTGACTTTGAGCGTATCGTTCAATATTTGACCAACAACTTCGGTCCGGTAAACTCCGCACCCCAGAGCGTCGCCGGCGATCGAGCAGCGGCGAAACAGGCTCCGGCTGCGGGTGCCACGGCAAGAGATACCGAGTGGACTACGTATGGCGGGGACCTGGGCAACAGACGCTATTCGCCGCTCGATCAGATCAATGCCGGCAACTTTAATAAGCTGAAGCTGGCCTGGAGATTCAAGACAGATAACTTTGGGCCATCGCCGGAATATCGATTCGAATCCACACCCTTGATGGCAGGTGGTGTGCTCTACACAACTGCGGGAACGCGTCGCTCGGTGGTTGCATTGGATGCTGCAACCGGCGAGATCCTTTGGACCCACAGCGAACACGAAGGGGTCCGCGGGCAGGAGGCGCCTCGTGTGCTTTCGGGTCGCGGATTAGCGTATTGGACCGACGGCAGCGAAGAGCGCATCTTGTATGTCACACCCGGCTACCGCTTGATCGCGCTGGACGCAAAAACCGGCGCCGCGATACCGGCGTTTGGCGATGCCGGCGTGGTTGATCTGAAATTGAATGATGATCAGGAAATAGACCTGGTCCACTCTGATATCGGATTGCAGTCCGCGCCTGTGGTCGCCGGCGACACCATCATCATCGGCGCCGCGCACCGCACAGGCGAAGTGCCCCGAAGCAAGACAAATGTAAAGGGATACGTGCGCGGTTTCGACGTGAAAACCGGCCAGCGGCTTTGGATATTCCACACCATCCCGTTGCGCGGAGAGTTCGGGTACGACACGTGGGAAGGGAATTCGGCCGAGTACACAGGGAACACCGGAGTCTGGACCCAGATCAGTGTCGATAAAAATTTGGGCCTGGCTTATCTTCCGGTCGAGTTGCCCACTGGAGATTCGTACGGTGGCTATCGCCCTGGCAGTGGTCTCTTTGGCGAAACCGTCGTCGCCGTCGATCTAAAAACCGGGCAGCGGAGATGGCATTACCAACTTGTGCACCATGGCATCTGGGACTTCGACATTCCCTGCGCGCCGGTGCTGGTGGACATCACCGTCGATGGCAAAGCTGTAAAAGCGCTGGCCCAGGCGACGAAGCAATCGATCTTATATGTGCTGAACCGTGTGACCGGGGAACCGGTCTGGCCCATCGTGGAACGGCCCGTCCCCCAGGGGAACACGCCCGGTGAATGGTATTCTGCGACGCAACCCATTCCGACCAAGCCTCCATTCTTCGGACGCAATGGTTTCGCCCCAGATGCACTTATCGACTTCACTCCAGAGCTCCGAGCAGAAGCGCTCAAGATAGCGTCGCGGTATAAGTGGGGACCTGTGTTCACTCCACCCGTCGTCAGTAGGGCAGACGGGCCTCTGGGCACGCTGATCCTGGGCTACCCAAATGGCGGAGCCAACTGGGCCGGCGGATCTTATGATCCCGAGACACACATCTTTTACGTTTTTTCTCAGAGCACCATTGGCAGCGATGGCCTGGTACATCCGGAGCCGGGTGAGTCAGACATGGCATATGTGGTCGGCACCGCCTCGGCTGGTGGCGCAAAGTCCGCACGGTACCGGCGGCTCACTGTACAGGGACTCCCACTGCAAAAGCCGCCCTACGGACAGATCACGGCGATCAACCTGGACAAGGGCGAAATCCTTTGGCGGGTTGCGCACGGCGAAACTCCGGACGAGGTACGCACCAGCCCTCTGCTCAAGGGGATGGATATCCCGCGCACCGGGCGGCCAGGAATTGTCGGTGTTCTTACCACCAGGACGCTGGTGATCGCTGGAGAAGCAGGAACGTTTACCAATAATCAGGGTAAGAGTGGTGCATTACTCCGTGCCTACGATAAGGCGACAGGTAAGGATGCGGGCGCAGTCTATATGCCAATGGGGCAAACGGGCTCGCCCATGACCTACCTGTTGAGGGGTAAGCAATATATCGTGGTGGCGGTCAGTGGGCCGGGATACCCGGGTGAACTGTTAGCGTATGCTTTGCCGGACTAGCGCAACTTAGTTGCGCATCCCATCCCGATGGCCATTGCAGCAGACGAATATGCCCACAACCGGTAGGTACGGGCTTCAGAGGGCGTATGAGAACCCGGAGAGATCTGCGGTTTATGCTACGGAGCCCTGCTTCGTCCGGCTGAGCCGCTGTTCTACCTCAGCCAGCAATTCGGATGCGAAGGTTAGTTTTTTCAGCGCCAGGATGGGAACGGTACCACCGATGAACGCAGAAATATGATCTCTTTCCTCGCCACTGAGGATGGCGGAGAGGATAATGAGGTCGAACTCGGCAGTGCGCAACAGGCTCTCTGCTTCGGCTAGCATGACGGCCTGAGCATCGTAGCCAGCATGTGTCAGGACCGCGCAGCGGCTACGCAGTAGACCGGAGTCTTTGCCGATGCACAATATGAGCGCTGGATTGCTGAGCATTTAGCCTCTCGAGGCTGATAGTCTCACAGGAATTGACGTTGTCGACAAGTGATTTTGTTGCCTGCCAAAATGGTCCCGATTTTGATGATCATGGTGCAACAAAATAAATTTAATCGTTATCAGCAAATCCATTACGAGGCCAGTAGCGTTCACGCCCCGAGGGTCGTACAAATATGACTTCTTCTGATGCTCCGGAAAGCGGAGACACCCACCGCCGGCCGCTCTACGTAAGCATTGAAATGGTCGCTAACCTGGTCTATCTGGCCACGCATTGTCAAGAGGGTTTAGACCAGCGGATCTACCTCGACCGTGCCTCCAACCTTCTCCTGGAAATCCGCAATCACCCTGATCTGCCCAGGTGAAGCGGACCGATATCTTGATACTCAGTCCTCCAGGTAGCGCTGTGCGCGCCTCAGCAGATCGAGTTCCGTTTCCAGTTCGCTGATGACTACGTGATACCCATCCAGCTTGACCCGCTGCAAGGATTCCATGCGCTGCTCAAGACGGAGTTGCAACCGCTCGAGAACCTGGATCGGGGTCAGCTTTGCTTGTCCCTGCATGACCGGATTATATTCGCTTTTTGTTCCCCTGGTGGCAAAAAATATTCACAAATCGGTAAGTCGATCATGAAGCTGAGGTGAAGAAAGACTTCCCTCCCCCGGAACGAGGCGTCTCCGTAATGAAATGCGCATGGCAGAGCGTCGCGCGCCCATGCGCTTCGGAAGATGCAGACAACGGATCGGGTCGTCTACTCGTTATTGTCTACAAACAACTTCCTTTGAAAATCTTCCGGGGCGTATGTGGCGGGTTCAAGAAGGTACCCACATTCACGCGCGAGCTCACGCAAAAGTCTTTCTTTGTCTTCTCTGGGTAGCTCGGCGACAACGAAATCACGGGCAGAAGTGAAGGCATTTGATGGCAAAGGGACCCCCCGAACCGGCGTTGAGTCTGCGGTTCTGCGTCGATTATCTTTGCCACAAATCACCACAGTCAATGCGACTTGCAGCCTGTCGACATTACCCTTGCACGTAGAATCTGACGCTCTGGTAACAATGTTGGCTTCGATTGCTACTCACCGTTTCCATGCGAGGGCGTCGGCGATTCTCACGCAAGCGCTATTTAGCCAACAATGGCCGTCAAATTCAGGATTTTCTCCCCCAAATCGCGATCTCCTTCGATCTCGAGCTGCGTACGAGCGGAATTGCGATCGATACCCTTGGTGAAGAGACGCCACGCCAGTTCCTGGGGCACGATCACTCGGGCCGCGAACCCAGTGTTGGATCCTCGTTCCAGATCCCAGCTATCCGTGCCTCGCGCCAGAAACCATTGTCCACCGCATTCGCCTGAAATCTCCACCAGAAGGACCGTTCCCGAGGATGCCTCAACATCCTGGAAGGCATGAGGAAGTCCCCGCAGAAAACAATCAAGCACTGGATGATATAAGTCGGGCGTCATAATACCGGGTCGATGGGTGGCCAGGCGAATCTGCTGCTGGTGATGCCAGCGTTCCGTTAGTTCGCGAGCCGTATCAAACCAGTTCAGAGAGGTCTCTTCTCCCGCCCAACTAACGTTGAAGATCGCCGTATCGAACGGGTTGAGAGATTCATGAAAATCGGCAGACTGTTTTGAAACCAGGTTCATCATCTCGATCAGAACCTGCGGACTCAGACGCCGGTAAACAATCACACCCTCGCGATTCAAACGGTTTACCAATGTGATTACATCTTGAGGCGAGCGGATGTCGATCGCTTCCACGTAGCAAGCATCTCTGACCAGGGAAAGTTTGCGAAGCGCCGTATCTAGAAGGTGAGCTGCGACGTCACGGACCTTCCATGATGGCGCAACCGTCTGCAGCTCCCATTCGCTCGGGACAAGCGACCTCAACAGATCTATCAGTTTTTCGTCCACCTTGCGCAGAAGGTGAGCGCACAAGATGGGATCGAGGTTGTCGGGCGGATTGGCCATGTCGTCTGTTGGCAGGATCTCAAGCGGTTCTTGAATCACTCCCCGAACGCACGCCGCAATAACGCAATCGCCTGTGGCCCTTCGACCGGAAGGTTGGAGTTCGAAACCTCCAGGCTGATCAGCCTGTCGTAGTGGATCTGCCGCAGAATCGCGAAAAATGGGCCGTAGTTGTACTCCCCCCATTTCAGCGGCATGACGCGGCCGTTCGGGTTTGCCATGTGCAGATGCCGCAGATGGTCTTTAACTTTCAAAATATCGGAGGGGTCTTCTTTCTCCACCTCGAAGTGGTAATAGTCGATCATCAGTTGGATGTTCGGATCGTTCACCGCATTCACCCATGCCAGGGCCTCGGTAGAGTTGTTGATGATGTTGCTCTCCTGCTTGCGCAGCGGCTCGATCGCGATGGTGATGTTTCGGGACCGGGCTTCCGGCGCTATGCGTTTTCCAAAATCGACCAGTTGCTGAAAAGCCTCTTGCTTAGAGAATCCCTCGGGGACCTGCCGCGCGCCGCCGCTGCCAAAGACAACCAGCCGTACACCCAGACGGGACACTCGATCGAGCGCCCGGCGGACGTATTCCATCTGGCGCTCCTTGTCTATGTTGGGTCCCGTGACTTTAATGTTGGCGGGAATAAATAAGTTTGCGGCCAATACCGGAAGCCCCACCCGCTTGAATTTGGCGGCGACGCTTTCGTAATCGGTATCGGAGAGTGCAGCCACTTCTGAAGTGCGCACCTCCATGTAATCGAACCCAGCGGTCTTTACCGCGTCGATGTCCTTCAACGGACCGCAGTAGCCAATCCTGACCTTGCCCCCGGCCTGAGCCAGCGCAACCAGTGCCAGGCAGGCCAGCAATGTGACAACGGCGGCAAAGCACTGCACACGTGATCTCATGATGATTTCTCCACGATGCAGTTTATATCAGGGCGAGCGTGGCTCCTGGCCCAACAGCAGACGGTGAGTGCTTATCCGGCAGGAAACTCTGGGTTACACGAAAGTTGCAATCGCCTCCCAGGCAGATGCGAGATGGTCATTTACGGCTGTATGCCTTGCCCCTGTGTCATCAGGAGCGATATTTGGTTCGATCAAGCAGATCCAAACCCCTCCGGACCTTGCTAAGCTTTATGGTGCTTGACTGTCGCAAAGAAAATGCCTTGGTGAGTTGACGAAGGAGGAGCCGTGAGACCAACACAGTTCGCAACCGCATTGTTGCTCTTTGCTTCCATCGGAGAGTGCCAAACAATCACTGCCGCGCAGGCCAGAGAACATGATGGCGAAACGGCTACTGTCTGCGGAGTCGCGCAAAACGAACACACCGCGACCTCTACTCGAGGCAAACCCACCTTCATTGACCTGGATTCCGCCTTTCCCTATCAGATCTTCAGCATCCTGGTGTGGGACGAGGATCGACCGAACGTTGGCGCGCTTCCGCATACCGGGTCGCGCGTGTGCGTTACCGGTTTGATTAACTACTATCATGGGGTACCGAGGATTGTGGTCAGGAACAGCGGTCAGTTTGGCCGATAGTCCCCAACTCTCCTCACAGTGATCGGTACTAATAGGTGCGAGCGTACTTAGCCTTCATGCTTCGTTTCCTTAGCCGGTTAAAAGATGAACTTGGCAATCAGCTGAATCTGTCGCGGCGAAGAATCGCCTCCGAGCCCTGAGCCAAGCACGCTGGTAGGTGGGGAGACTGTGGCAATAATCCTTCCGAACTGGCCAGTATTTGAGAGGTTGTTGACCGGTTGATCGAAGTTCGGGTGATTCAGGACATTGAAGAAACTGGCGCCGAAGACGAAGGATTGTCCTTCCTGAAAGAGGTGCACCTTGGTGCTCTTCAGAAGGCTCAGGTCGCTGTTGAAATAACCTGGTCCGCGGAATTGGTTACGCGCCTGCTGCCCAAACCCGGTCGCGGCCGGCGCAAAGTCTGCAGAGACCAGGCAGGCATGGTTCGGATTGCCGCAGCTTGGTTGTTGCCCACCTGCATAGTTGGCGAACACCGTTGCGCCGTAGTTCGTTGCTGTGAGGTTACCGGTAGTGCCGCCGTCGATCACCGTAAACGGAAAGCCGGTGCGCGTGATAAAGGTGCCGGCAACCGACCATCCCGACGTCAGTATCTTGGGTGTGCGCCCGGTCCAGACATCGAACGACGGAGTCCACACATAACTGGCGGTGAATGCACTGCGCACATCCGCGTCGTTGTTCCCGTAGTTCGCGTGCGGGTTAGAAGGAATCTGCGGATACTGAAGGCTGGCAGCCGTTCCGTAACCCCACGCCGTGAACCCGTTGTCAGTAACATCGTCGAGAGCGTGGCTCCAGGTATACGATCCCGTTGCCTGAAAGCTGCGGGCAAAGTTGTGCCGTACGGAAACGACTAAACCGTGATACTGCGAGGTTGCGTCTGACTGCAGCTCGGTGACTGGCCCAAAACGCGAGTCGGGAACTGTCGTGGGCAAGCCGGCGAACCCAGCAGCAGTATAGGCGTTCAGACTGGGATTGATGAAGATCTCGTGGACACCGTGATTGCCGACATAGTTAAGGCTCAAGGTCGTTGTCTGGCCTACGGCATGCTGCAGTTCGAGATTCCACTCGAGATAGGTCGGATTCCTGGTCTGCTTCTGAGCGCCATAGAGCGACGGAGGCGAGAAACCTGGATCGGTTGCTACCAGGTCAGCCAAGGTCGCTCCCTGTGAAAACCCATTCAGGAAGGTGGCGTTCGACGTACTGGCGTTGGAGAAGATGTTATTGGCAACGTCTGGCGAAAGATTGCCCGTCACGTTAAACGAATTGACGTTGGGCGAGTTGAGCGCAAACCCCTGCAAAGACTGTTGCGGAATAAAGTCGCGAAAATTTCCGATGCCGCCGCGCACCACGGTGCTTGTGCTCCCGAAGGGCGACCATGCAAAGCCGAAACGAGGCTCGATGGCGATAGGGGTTGCACTGTAGAACGCGTGAGACACACCCGTCTGAATGACCGAGTTGTAGGGAATTCCAGGGTCGTGGTCGGTCGCCTCAAACGGGGCAGCCAACCGGGCAAAACAATTGGTGGGGCAGTTGGTATTCGACTGGCGATCCAGGCGCAGAGCAAGCGTCAGCTTCAAGCCTGGTCTCACTGCCCAATCGTCTTCACCGTAGAACCCGAGATCATAGGCGGCAAATCCACGATGCAGCGCCAGGGGGAATGACTTGTTGAAGGAAGTGGATGCTCCCTGGCCGTTGTAGAAGTCATCAAGGGAGGTAGTGATGGTGCCGGCCGTCTGGTTGCCGAACTGGAAGACATTCAGATCATCGCGCAGAAAGTCGATGCCGGCCTTGAGGGTATGCTTCCCAAAGGTCATCGAGAAGTCGTCGACAAATTGGTATTGCGTAATGTGGCGGCCCACAGGGTCTGCCTGGTTCTGGCCTAGATAGTGTAGGCTTCCGTCGGAAAAGGTCAGCTTGGCGGGAAAGGCGGCCAGGGCAGCGGGGTAGTTTGCCGGCCCAAACAGAATGCCTGACCACTGGAACGCGCCGATAAATTGGTTGACGGCCCGGCTTTGGAAAATATGCGTCTCATTCAACTGGCCCTGCCATTCTGGCTGGGGGCTGGTCGCGTTGAATACCTGGTTGATCACATCGGTATTCGTAGCTTGCACACCATGGTCGGTAAAGATGTGCAGGTACATCTGATCCTTAGGGCTGAGAATCTGATCGATACGCCAGGAAGCAAGCCATTCCCCGGTGAAGTTACCAGGCGTTGCCTGGAATTGGAGGGCGCAAGGGCCGCCAATCGTCTGCTCGAACGCAGCGCTCCCGCATCCACCGTCAGTCAATGAATTGGTGGCACGCGCCGCTCCGGGTGCGCCGTTATAAAGCGCAAACATCTTTTGGTAGAACGGGACAGAGCCGGGATTCACCAGCTGCAGGTTGGCCAGCGTCGCGGCCTGAAACTGCGGACTCGGAATATTAGCCGACGCCGTCGTAGGCAGGACTATTCTTAACCCCTCGTTGTTCACGAAGAAGAAAGTGCGGTCCTTCCATATCGGGCCGCCGATCGATGCGGCCCATTGATTTACGTTGTCAAACGGCCGCGGCGTATCGTTTCTGTTGTTGAAAAAGTTGTTGGCGTTGAGCGAGGAGCCGTTCCACTCGTAGATCGCGTTACCGTGAACCTGGTTGGATCCGGATTTGGTAACAAAGTTGACGTTAGACCCGACCATCCTTCCGTAGTTGCCCGAGTAACCATTGTTGACCACCGTGACGCTCTGCATTTCGTTGGCGCCAAGACTATTGTTGGTGGCCCCCGACTTGTTGTTATCTCCAAAGCTGTTCAGATAGTCCATCCCATTGATGGTGAACATATTGGAGTAGCCAGGCAGGCCAAAGGCAGAGAAGTTGCCCCCTCCGGCCTGGGTGTTCATCACCACGCCCGGAGATACCTGCGCGATGTACGTCAGGTCCTGGCCGGGATTAGGCACATACTGGATCTGCTTTTCATTGAAGTTGGTGGAGACGTTTCCATCCTCGGTTTCGAGCGAGGCTTCTGCCGCAGCTACTTCCACCGTTGTGGCCGACGATGCGATCGAGAGCTGTGCATTGGCCGTTGCAGATTGCCCCACAGTTACCGTCAAGGTTTGTTCCCAGGGGCCAAATCCGCTTGCATCCACATGGATCTTGTAAATGCCGGGAGGAACAAAGTCGAAGTGGTAGGCGCCATCGTCCCCCGAAGTAGCCGTCAAGCTCAGCGATGTACCCGTATTTTCCAGTTTCACCACCGCACCCTTGATCACGGCCTTGCTTGCGTCGGTAACACTCCCTGTGACGTATCCAGATGTGGTCGATTGCGCCTGCACAGAGGGGATGCAGGTGAGGATGAGGGCTGCAAAGATGGCTGGCCAGGCGTGTCGGGTGAAGCGCATTGTCTCTTCTCCTATTCAGTACTCGTTCAGTGGACGGCGGCCCCAAACAGAAAGCCCACCGGCCTCGAAAATGCATTGGCGGTGGGCGCCTCTAGTGCCTGACTCCTTCAGCGTCTAGATATGGTCAGCTCCCAGCGCAGCGCGGTTTCACACAACACCCCCGACAACAGGTGCTTGCGGCGACAGGAGAAGGCCAGGTATGTGCGCTCATAAACTTATCGACCTGAATGCGGGAATACTTTGCCCGAGAGAACTGTAGGGACCAGCACTACCGTGCGCATCAGCGCGGTGCAATATAGCTTAACTATGGACGACGGGGTCCATCGGATGGAATCAGCTCGCTGGACTACGCGAGTGGCTAGGAGGCCCGGAAGCTACATCGAAGTTGAAACGAGGCAAGCGTCTGACCGGCAGGGCCTTCGCGACGCGAGTTAGGCGAATCACCGGTCATTTGAATGA
>Ga0302325_10020126_pt1 | contig 13999 bp, 11 predicted proteins | sample Palsa_T0_2_FD_201948 | JGI IMG/M metagenome (GOLD analysis project Ga0302325, IMG submission 201948) | Peat permafrost microbial communities from Stordalen Mire near Abisko, Sweden - Palsa_T0_2 | ecosystem: Environmental > Terrestrial > Soil > Palsa > Peat permafrost | place: Sweden: Abisko... | reverse complement strand
CTTGGCGACGATGAGCGAGCCGTAGTCGAAGCTGTCCAGGCCGGCGAGAACCTTCATCAGCGTCGACTTGCCGGTGCCGTTCGCGCCCACCAGGCCGACGCGGTCGTGAGGCGTGATCAGCCAGTCGGTGTTTTCAAAAAGAAGTTTGTGGCCGAAACGTTTTCCGGCGCCGGAAAGCTGGATCATGGGCTGGATTCATCGTCTCACAAAACCGGGTACCAAGTGGCAAGAGAGGATTCAGGAGTGCGCGGCGGGGCGGCTTTCGGGATGCTTGCCCCATAACTCGCTGTGGAAGTGAATGCGCTCGAGAGCGCGATCGATCACGGCTTCCAGTTCATGCGCGTACTTGACCTCGCGGCCTTTGGCCAGCCGTTGCCGGGCTTGTTCCGGACTGAACCAAGTGGGCTGGCGTTGTGGCTCATCGGGGCGACGCTGTTCATGGATTTCCATCAGAAAGGCTTTGACCACAAACTCCTGCACGCCGGCCGGCTGCCAGAAAACGCCTTTGGAGTGAATATAGAGATGAAAGTGGCGCGGCTCGATGGTGCCCAGGGCGCCGGCTTCTTCTGCGGCTTCGCGCTCGGCGGCCTGGCTGTGGGAAAGGTGGGCCGCCGGTGATCCCTTGGGAAAGGTCCACTTGTTTCCGCCATTGGTGTTGACCAGCAGGAACTCTACCGCCGTCCCCCGCCTGCGGTAACAGATCGCAGCCACCTGCAGCGGCAGCGACTTCGCAATGCGCGGCGAACCCATGGGGGGCCTCCTACTTCCTACTGCATCAATCCTAGATGCAAGATGTTTCAATAATGTTAATGTGCAACAAAAATTGTGCAGTAGGGTTATTACCGTAGTTACTATAAAGGAATGGTCAACCCTTAGCGTTTACAATGCTGCATCATGCGAAAAGTTGTGCTCGGCCTTGGCATTAGCCTTGACGGTTACATCGCACGCCCGAGTGGAGCGGTTGACTTCCTGTTTATGCCGAAAGACTATTCGATGGCTCCGTTTTTCGCGACCATCGACACGGCCATCATGGGGCGCAAGACACTCGATGTGGCTCTCGAAATGGCTGGAGGCTCGGTAGCACCAGGATTGGCGACCTACGTCTTCTCCCACTCCAAGCCGCCGGGCGAACGAGATGGGCTCACGTTCGTCAACCAATCCCCGGCCGCCTTCGTTCGCCGTCTCCGCAAAAGCAGCGGCAAGGACATCTGGCTCATGGGCGGTGGCGAACTCGCCCGCGAGTTCCTCAAGGCGGATCTGGTCGATGAACTCTATATCGGAGTTGTTCCGGTGTTGTTGGGAGAAGGCATTCCGCTGTTCCCCAGCGGTTTCCCGCAACGCGACTTTTCGCTGCTCGAGAACAAGACATTTTCGAAAGGGATGATCACGCTCAAGTACAAACGTGTGCGCTCGAAGGCTAAGCGCAAGTCCTAGCTCAACTCCAGGCCAACGCCATTGAAAGCCGCCATTCTTAAAGCCGCAAAACAGCCTCTTCACATTGAAGAGACTCCGCAGCCTCAGCCCGCAGCGGGCGAGGTTCTCATTCGGGTGCGCGCTTGCGGCGTTTGCCGCACGGATCTGCACATCGTCGAAGGCGAATTGCCGCCGCGCAAGGACGCACTCATTCCCGGACACCAAATCGTCGGCGACATTGTGGAGGGCGCTACGGCCGAGTTGGCGCTCGGTACACGCGTGGGTGTTTCCTGGATTGGCGGTATCGACGGGGATTGCCCGTACTGCCGCCGTGGGCTCGAAAATCTCTGCGATTCGCCGGTCTTCACCGGATACACCGTCAATGGCGGCTATGCGGAGTATGCCACGGCGCGCCGCGACTTTGTATTCAAGCTTCCCCCGGAACTGGACGACCTGCACGCCGCGCCTCTTCTCTGCGCCGGCATCATTGGCTTTCGCAGCCTGCGAGTAGCCGGCGTTGATCCGGGCGACCGCGTTGGACTCTTCGGCTTTGGCGCATCCGCGCATTTGGCGATTGCGGTTCTGCACTCCTGGCGCTGCCAGGTCTACGTCTCGACGCGAGGCGCTTCCCATCGGCAGTTGGCTGCCTCTTTGGGAGCAGCCTGGGTGGGCAGTGAAACCGACAAGCCGCCGGTCGAACTCGATCGCGCTGTGACTTTTGCGCCCAGCGGAGACGTCGTGATCGCTGCGCTCTCCAGCTTGCGAAAAGGAGGCGTCGTCGCGATCAACGCGATCCATCTTGACCGAATCCCTGAGTTCGATTACGACCGGCTGCTGTGGGGCGAGCGCCAAATCCGCAGCGTCGCAAACATGACTCGATCCGACGCGCAAGACTTTCTCAAGATCGCCGCCGACATTCGGCTGCAACCTAAGGTAACCGTATTTTCTCTGGACCAGGCCAACCAAGCGCTCGCCGCCGTCAAGAATGACGCCATCGACGGAGCGGCGGTCATCCTGCCTTGAAATTTTCAGCCGAACGCCAGCCGCGCTAATGGATGGTTTGCTCGCTCTTGCGAACCGGCGGAGAACTAGTCGAGCCCTCGAACTTGGCCTCGCCCAGTTTCGTGATCCACAGGCCGGAGTGGATGTCGTTGAAATAAATCAGGCTATTGAGCAGCGGACTGTCGCAGGTCACCGAGCAGGGTTGCCCGCCCCACGTGAAGGGCAGATTCGGACGGAAGCCTTTGGCGTCTCCGGTCCAGAAACGGGCAATCTCGCGGCCTTGGCGATAGAGATCACCGCGCAGTTCGCCGGAGATATCGAGCACTCGCGCCCCGCCGCTGTAGTAGCCTTCATATAGCATGTCGTTCGCGGCCCAGAAATTGTGCGATCCTCCTTCCGGTACTTCATACTGCGCCACTTCCCGCGGATGCTTAATATCGGAAACATCCATGACGTGGCAGATGGCGCGCACCGGGATGCGGTCTCGGTTGTCGAGTTCGAAAATGGCAGGGAAAACTTCATCGCCAACAAACAAGTAGTTCTTATAGCGGAACACGCTGTGAGTGCCCGCCAGCCAGCCGTCTCCGTAAAGCTCGTAATGGTTGAAGTGGTATTGGCTAACCAGCCGCGGATTCTCCGGGCTGCCGCCGGCCACGCCGTTGCCCACATCGAGGATGATCAATCCATCTCGCCAGTACGCCAGATAGGCCAGACCATCTTTCACCTGCAAGTCGTGCAGATAACGTCCGCTGGTCATCGATCCGTGCTTGGTGCTAATACTGACGACGGTCGGATTCTGCGTTTCCCAGCGTGCCACTTCCTTGGGATGTTTCGGATCCTCAAAGTCAATGATGCGCAGAGACCCGGTAGCATCGTCGGTGATGTAGACGTAATGGCCATCAATGTAGGCGCTGTGCACACCGCCGCTGACTGTCGCCGTGTATTCGGAAAGAACCTTCAAGTGCGACGCGTCGGAAGTGTCGAGGAACACGATTCCGTTCTTGCGGTTGGAAGCTCCCTCGCGCGTGAATACACCGATTTTCTCGTCCGGCGTGGTGCTGATGTCGTTGATCAGGCGGGCGTCTACTTTGAGGGTGTCGAGAAGTTTGGGGTTTGCCGGATCGGCGATGTCGTAGACGAAAACCTTATCTGCGACAGTGCCAAGGTAGGCGTGGTGCCCGATAATCCACTCTTCCGACATCTGCACGTCGGGCAGGGGAACGTGGGCCACAACTTCAACCTCGCGCTCCACGTTGCGGGGACGGACCACGACCGACGCGGCGGCGCTGTGCTGCCCGCTGCTGGCCATCACCACGTACGTGCCAGCCTTCTCCGCCACAAAACCTCCGTCCGGGTAAACCGCGGCGCCACTGCCGCCGCTGCTCCCGCTGCCGCTAAAAGACCAGCGCACCGGTGGATCTTTCAAGTGGCTTCCACCGGAATCAAGCGCCATCGCACTGAAGTGGACGACATCGCCGGTGTGAGCTTCCGCAGAAGCGGGCTTGACGGTCAACTTATGTACTGCATCGCGCACCACCTGAAAAGAAACGGTGTTGCTGGTTCCTTCCGACGTGGCTTTGATCGTAACGCTCCCCGGCACAAGGCCGGTCACTAACCCGGCTGCGTCCACGTTCGCGATCGATGGTTTTTCCGAGGTCCAGGTGATTACCGCATCGGAGCGGGGATTGCCGTTGGATGTGCGCGCGATGACCGTAAGCTTTTCCGCGCTGCCAGCCACGATCGGGTACGCCGGCGGCTCAATCTCGAGGCTGGAGATTTTCGAGTTCGCTACGTTGACCGTGGCATAGCCGGTCTTCCCCGCGATCACCGCCCCTACCGTCACCACTCCCGGGGCATGGAAGGTTACCTCGCCCGAGTCATCCGCGCCCGCCAGGTCAAACGGAGCGGCAAACCAGACCGAAGGCTCTTCGTCGATGGGATTGCCCGCTGCATCTTTGGCAGCCGCGCTGAACTTGACCTTTTCTCCGACCTGAGCGTCGAGGGTGTTGGGACTGATCTCCACGCTCGCGGGAGCCACGGAGGTGCTGGGAGGCTCTTGCTTGGTGTCGTCTGACGGTTTGTCCTGCATGGCAGAAGCCGCGTCTGGTTTGGCAGGAGCTGCATCTTGCGACCAGCCGATGGTTCCCGCTGAAAGAGTCATAACCGCAACTGCCCATACAAGTGCACTGTGCTTGAACATTCGTCCTCCCCCGTTTGAGTCGGCTGTTATGTTGCGGACTATTGCTTGCTCGGTTCGATTTTCCAGAAATCAATGCCTGCCGCTTGTGGCCCAACATCGACCGCGGCAACGGTTTTCAAGCTGCTCAGATCAATCACTTCGACGGTACCCGGTTCGGAGCCAACCCCTTCGACCGAAATAAAAGCGTAACGGTCGTCGGGCGAAACCACCGCTCCGTGCACGACCTTTCTCTGGGTGGGAATTCTGGCCAGCTCGCGCCCTGTGACGGGATCGAAGATGGACACCGACTGTCCACGCTTATTGGTTGCGATCAGCCGTCCATCTCTGGTCATCGCGAGATTATAAACACCGGTTCCGGCGGGAAAACGGCGCGCCAGCGTCCAAGTGTCGGTCTTGATGGCAACGATCTCGTTCGATTGATTGCAGGCCACGTAGATGATGGATCCGTCGTTCGATGGCTGCGCCCAGGTGGGCGTGCACGAGGGCTTGTGGTCCGTCATTGAATGCGTGCCAGGGGCGCCGCTCATGCCCATCTCTTTGCCCTGCCCCAGCATGAAATAGCGGTCCACGGCGAACTTTGCAGTATCAATCTCAACCAGCATGTCGTCCATCATGCAAGCCGAGTAATGTTTCGTGCCTTGGCGGTTGAGGCGCGACCCGTGAGGCATGGTGCAGGTGGGAATGCGTTTGACCTCGATCATCTGGTCCGTGGCCACAACCGAGATTGACGAAGGAACCATGTCGCCATGGAAATTGGCATTGGCCACGTAAATGAAGTTGCCGTCCGGAGTGATGTCGGTAGTGGCCGGAAACAGGCCAAGGCTCGTGTATTTAATGACCGTATCGGCGCCTGCCCGATATTTCCAGACGGAACCTTCCGGTCGGCCGTGGCCTTCGGAAACGTAGAAATATTGTTTGTCCGGAGAGACTGCGATGCCGTGCGGCCCATTGATATCCATGGGCATGAGCCCGGTGCGAGTCTGGTTCTCAATACGCGCGCCGCCCGGGCCAAAACGAATGAGCACAATCTTGTCCGCGGATTCGCAAACCACGTAAACGAGATAATCCGGCGTGGGATGTTCGGAAGCAGGCGCGGGCGACGTTTGCGCTCTGCCGCTGAAGCCAAGCGCCACGAAAACCAGCAGACATGGCACGAACCGACACTGACGTGACAGAAGACCTCCGCGTTTCGTTTTTTCGATTTTCTTGCGAAAGGCGGCGCGGGCGAGGCCGCGCAACGTTCGAAAAAGTATATCCAAACCACGGAATGCGCACCAGTGGAGCTGAGGAAGGTAACTCCCGAAAGGTGAGCCGCGGCACAGACTCAGAATCGATTGCGAGGCCGCACCTCGCCGGAAATGGCAAGGTCGATAACGGCCTCCGGCTTTTCCGCTCTGCAGCGCACCGGCAACGGGGTCTTGCAGAGGGCTGGCGGAAGTCCACTTCAGAAACCATGCAGAGCCGGCGGCAACCGCGGCGGTTGCCAGGAACTGTCTGCGAGAAAAGTGTCGAGACATGGTCGTGAAATTTGCCATATATAATGACCCGCACGATGCCACTAGCCTCTGGCACAAAGCTCGGCCCCTACGAAATCATCTCCGCCGTCGGTGCAGGCGGCATGGGCGAGGTTTACCGTGCGCGCGACACGCGCCTCGATCGCACGGTCGCGGTCAAGATTCTGCCTTCTCATCTTTCGTCTCCGGAGGCCCGGCAGCGGTTTGAGCGTGAGGCACGGGCGATTTCGTCGCTGAATCACCCCCACATCTGCACGCTCCACGATATAGGCCACCAGGACGGCACCGACTATCTGGTCATGGAGTTTCTTGAGGGCGAAACTCTTGCCGAACGCCTGCGCAAAGGCCCTCTGCCGCTGCCGCAGTTGCTCCAGGTCGGCGTTGAGATCAGCGAAGCTCTGGACAAGGCGCATCGTAGCGGAGTAGTCCACCGCGACCTGAAACCCGGCAACATCATGCTGACCAAATCGGGCGCCAAGCTGATGGATTTTGGGCTGGCGAAAGGAATGGCTGCGCCCAAGCCGGCGCCAGCCGAACTCACCGCGACGGTGACCAGTTCGCACGCGAATCCGCTGACCCAGCAGGGAACTATCGTCGGAACCTTCCAGTACATGGCGCCCGAGCAGATCGAGGGCAAGGAGGCTGACGCGCGCAGCGACATCTTCAGCCTTGGCGTGGTGCTCTACGAAATGATCAGCGGCAAGCGCGCCTTTGAGGGCAAAACCGCCGTGTCGGTGATGGCGGCGATTTTAGAAAAAGAGCCGGAGCCGATCAAGACCGAACCCGTCACTCCACCTGCGCTGGAGCGCCTGATCAGAAAATGTCTGGCCAAGGATCCTGACGATCGCTGGCAGAATGCCGGCGATCTGGCCAGCGAGTTGAAATGGATTGCCGAGGGTGGAGTAGTGTCACCGGCGGAAACTCCGCCGCCAACCAGCACTCCCGGAAAACACCCGCTCTGGCCGTGGGTCATCACTGTCGTTTGCGCGCTGGCTGCGATTGCACCGGCCGTCATGCACTTCGTTTTCCGCCAGCCGCAGGCTGTCATCCGCACGCAAATCGCGCCCTCGGAGAAACTCCAGTTCAACTTTGTCGGTGACAGCGGAGGCCCGCCCGTCATCTCTCCCGATGGGACGCAGATCGTTTTTTCGGCGAAGGCTGAGGACAAGACGCAGCTCTACCTGCGCTCACTCGACAAGCTTACGCCGAAACCCCTGCTCGGCACGCAGGATGCCACATGGCCATTCTGGTCGCCGGACAGCCGCTCTGTCGGCTTTTTCGCCGACGGCAAGCTCAAGCGCATTGACGTTGCCGGAGGCCCGGCGGTGATCGTTTGCGACGAGGTCAGCGCGCGCGGAGGAGCCTGGAGTAAAGACGGCACGATCGCGATGGAGCCGTTTCCCACCGAGCCTCTGTTCCGCGTGCCGGCCACTGGTGGAGCTCCCGTGCCTCTGACCAAGTTGAGCGATAAATACACCACGCATCGCTGGCCGCAGTTCATGCCCGACGGGCAGCACTTCATTTATTTCGCCGCCAATCACTCGGCTCCTGCCGGACCCGATACCGCGCTGTTCTGGGCTTCTCTCGACGGAAAACAAAACAAGCAACTGTTGCATACGTTTTTCAGCGCCGTTTACGCTGCCGGATATCTGCTCTATGTGCGCGACAATACGCTGCTCGCCCAGCCCTTCGACGCTTCCGCCGGCGAATTGAAGGGCCAGGCCACTGTGCTCAACGACGATGTGCAAGCCGACCTGGCGGTATGGCGCGGGACATTTTCGGCATCGGAGAATCTGCTGATTTACCAACCCGCCTCAGGAGGCGCGGGTCTGCGGCTGACGTGGATGGACCGGAGCGGGAAAGAAACCGGAAACGTCATGGGGCCGGATATGTATAACGAGATCGAGCTTTCCCCCGACGGCAAGAAAGCAGCCGTCACCGTCGGGAACCCGATGGGTGTGATTTGGATTTACGATCTTGAGCACAGCACGCGGACGCGCTTCACATTTGGAAACAATGACACCAACAGTCCGGTGTGGTCGCATGACGGAAAACAGATCGCCTACCTCGCCGCCGAGCCCGCGGGAAAGCGCTACGACGTGATGGTGAAGGCAGCCGACGGCTCAGGGGAGGCGAAGCTGTTGATGCCGGTGGATATTGCGGCCGGGGGCGCGCAGCAAGGGCTGTGGGATTGGTCGCCGGATGGCCGCTACCTGCTCTATGCCTCGGGCACCTTGGGAACTGGGAGTGGCATGCATATCTGGGCGTTGCCGCTCTCTGGCGGCAAGCCCTTCGCTTATGCGGCCGGAGCTGGGGATCAACAGTTCGCGCAGTTCTCGCCGGATGGCCGGTGGGTCGCCTATCAGTCCACCGAAACCGGCGTCGCGGAAATCTACGTTGCGCCCTTCCCGTGGACGGGGGCGAAATGGCAGCTCTCCTCGAGCAACGGCATCGTGCCGCACTGGAGCCGCGACGGCAAAGAAGTTGTGTTCCAGGCGCTGGGCAGCAACGAAACCTTTTCGGCCCAGCTGGATGGTCATGGGTCGAGCATCGCCGTAGGAGAAATTCGCGTGCTCTTTGAAGCGACCGATCTTTCTCCCAACACCGCCGCCCGGCAGTACGACGTTACCCGCGATGGCCAGCGGTTCCTCGAAATCACCACCGGCGACATAGGAAGGCTGCCGCTGACAATAATTCAAAACTGGACGGCAGAGTTGAAGAAGAAGTAGAAGAGCTGCCTCTGGGATACTCGCGCGTACATATATAGCTAGCCGCACGCGACGCTTTAGGGTTTCACCAACTTCTCCGAAAGCAGCTTCGCCTTCTCCACGAGATTGTGGGCGCGCTCCACGCCATTCCTCTAGAACAAAGACGGGCGGTAGAAAGAATCGAGCCGCTGGTATTTGGACTCAATTGGACTCAAGTTGGCGAGTCACAACCGTCCACGGAAGGCCGTAAGAATTGAAAACAACGGGTAAATGGTCGGGGCGATAGGATTTGAACCTACGACCCCCTGCGCCCAAGGCAGGTGCGCTACCAGGCTGCGCTACGCCCCGACATACTAGCAAGACCTGATTCTAAAGCACCTTCCAACTTTGTCGCCACTCCGATTCATGATTTCCGGCCTCGACCGTGCCAAAACCGTGCCCAATCCGCTCACTGCATCAGAGGTAGGCTCGATTGCCGTGCTGGGGCGTTTTCGTGCAGGAGATGCACAGAGACGACTCTGCTTCTCCGCTCAACAGCATGGGCTAATCAAATAAAAATCCGGTGGGATTGTGAGCATAACTAGGATCAACCGCCGACTGCAACAAACTCGCTCCCTCGGGTAGCATAGCTTACGAACTCTCCAACTAAGCCCTGACCTCCGTCCGCCCCTGTCGCCCCCGTCGTCAATATTGCGGGTTCAGTGATACTCTTTGGCGGGTGAATCGGGTGCTGTTTCCCTCCGAGTCCCTATATTGAGCAGTATCCCAGCATTCGGCACTATAGTATTATGATTCTACTATAGAATCAGTTGTGAGGAGAAGTTACGTGTCGAAAAAAAAGAAGACTCGCGGGATCTTGAATTTGAGCGAGATTGGCCGCCGTGTGCGGGACGAACGAATTCGGCGAGGATTTTCGCTGGAACAATTGAGTCAGCGATCACGGGTAAGCCGCAGCATGATTTCCGCCATCGAACGAGGAGCCAAGGCGCCCACTGTCATCGTCCTCCACCGCATCGCGACCGGCCTTGACACAAGCCTCTCCCGCCTTGTCGAAGAAGAGACCAGCGCGCGAGTAATTGTTCTGCGCCACAGCCGGCAAAAGGTGGTGAGGGCAGCGGCAGGTTGGGATCGGCGAATCCTGTCCCCCGTCTTACCAGGAGTTGAATTCGAACTCATGCGCATCACGGTTGGCCCGCTGGTAAACGGCCCCATGTTCCTCCCTCACGCCCACGGCTCGCGCGAGTACGTAGCCGTGGAGAAAGGCACGCTTCTGTTCACGCTCGATGGCGAACCCCATACTCTAAAGGCTGGTGACAGCATGTACTTTGATGGTGACTGCATGCACGGATTTCGAAATCCCAGTCGCGTTCCCTGCGTGTACTACCTGGCAATGGACGTCTCGGGTGACGCCGCCGGAACCAACCATCGTCCAGCTCCGCCAGAGGTTGAGTCCGCGAGTGAGATGCATCCGAGTAAGCGCGAAGTGGGTTCTGCGAGCACCAAAATGCCACGCCGTCGCCAAGTGCAGGAGGCGCTCCTGGATGAGTGATTCCGTGGCGGGAGGAAGCGACACAATCTCAACCTGGGGTTTTAGCAGCATGATCGTTGACTCAGTAGTTCCAGTAACAATCCGCATTTCCTCTTCAAGAGCGCGACTGTCCTAGCTCGCTCAGCCTCGGGGGCCTCCGCGGGCACAAGCCTTTTGCGACACTTAACTGCGTCGCCGCCACTTTTGTCGTTGTGTTCTATAATGGACATGTGGCACTATAGTGCCAACTCAATGAAAGGTGGTTGAGTGAAAGATGTCTGCATTCGGCGTTACGAGCAGTACGAGTTGTTCAGATTGACGTAAAGGAGTTTCACATGAAGAAGATTCTGACTAAGTACGGAGCGCTTGCGCTGGTGGTCGCTCTGATGGTGCCGTTGGCGCAGGCGCAGTCGGCAGGAATTCAGACCGCATTCGGACAAGATGCCGGAACGCTTTCCGACAAGTTCACTGGGCTCGCGCACGTTATGGTGGGAAAGTACGACTGGAAGCCCGGCCAAGGCGTTCGCTCCGTCGGCGACGTGTTCAACCTGATCGTTGAGGAGAACGGCATGCTCGCCACCGCGCTCTCGGGCACCCCGAATACGGGGGCACAGTCCGCGTCCATCACCGATCCGGGGAAATTGCAGGAAGCTCTGAAAGCTTCTTACGCCAATCTGCAAAAAGCGATTACAGGACTTTCCGACAAGGACCTGCAAACACGGGTGAAACTGTTCGGAGAAGACATGACGAAGCAGGACGCGCTGATGCTGATTCTCGAAGATCAACACGAACATCTGGGGCAGTCGATCGCGTACGCGCGCACCAACGGCGTGGTTCCGCCCTGGTCTAAGTAGGAGCGCCGCGGGGTGATCTGGCCGCCGCCGAAGCCAGGCCGCCTCAAGGCTCTGCGGGCAACGAAGGTCAACCGGATGATTGCCCTTCGGAAACCATGAACTCGGCCGGCATCGATTCGGTGCTCCTGCGATAGGAAAGGGAGGAACCATGAAACTCAACAGCTGGAAAGCTAAAGTCTGGAAATTTAACGGATGGTCTGTTTGCGGCATGGCCCTGGTTGCTTTTGCCGCTGGATCGCTCACTACTGCTCGCTGGATGCATGTGAATCCAGTGAGCGCCGCCAGCGATCGCGTCTTTGAGCTTCGCGTTTATCATGCCGTACCGGACAAACTGCCGGCACTGGAGTCTAACTTTCGCGACACATGGTCCAAGCTGCTCGCCAAACACGATCTGAAGGTTGTAGGTTACTGGGTGCCCGAGGGGGCGCCCGCCTGGGACAACACATTCATCTACCTCGTGGCTCATTCCAGCCGGGAGGAAGCGAAAAAGAACTGGGATGCGATGCGGGCCGACCCCGCAACTCAAGAGATGCTCAAATCCGAGCAGGCCGACAAGCTGGTTGAGAAAATTGACTCGACTTACATGCGGCCGGAGGATTTCTCACCCATGAAATAGTCTCGCGTTTGAATCGCAAACCAATAAACGCCGCGTTGAGATCTGCATTCGGCGTTACGAGCAGTCGCGTACGCGCGCACCAACGGCGTGGTTCCGCCCTGGTCTTAGTAGGAGCGCCTCGCGCCGCTATCATCGTGCGCTTTGTCTTGGATTCAAAGCAGAGGACCTGCCATGAGATTTCTGCGCCGCTTTTTCATTCGCCTCTCGAACTTCGCGACCGGGCGCGCCGATCAGCGCCTCCAGGATGAACTCGCCGAACATCTCGCGTTCCAGATAGACGAGAATCTGCGCGCCGGAATGTCACCCGCCGAGGCGCGGCGTCAGGCTGCGCTCAAACTCGGCGCGGCCGCAGCAATACGGGAAAACCACCACGCCGAGCAAAGCCTCCCCTTCTTCGAAAATCTCTCGCAGGACTTGCGGTACGCGGTTCGCATGATGGTGAGATCCCCCGGGCTCTTTAATTGTGATCACCACGATGGCGCAGCCGGAGCGACACGAGCGTTTCGTGATCCAAACCAAAATCAAGATGTGAAAGGAGGATGTCAGATGAACAAAAAGAAAGCGGGCGTAGCATTCATTACGCTCCTTACGTGTGCCCTGGCTGGTCAAGCATTGGCGCAGGGCCCCGAATTCAATTCCAATGCCGATGACCTTACGAAAATTCGCAGCGTGGTGGAGGAGTTCCGTCAGGATATTATTCACAAGGACGGGTACGCCCTAACGAAGCTCATGCTGAACCCCAATGTGCTCTTTCATGCCATCGACGACCAGAAAGAAGTTGATGGCGCCCGCAAGATTAACGCTCAGTTCGATGGGATTGGCCCGAGTGCTCTAGATGGAACTGCGACATTCCTCGCCACGTCGAAGGACAAACTCGAAGAGAAATTTCACAACGTCGAGATTCGCCAGGACGGTGATCTAGGGCTGGTGACATTTAATTACGATTTTGTCGTCAACGACAAGGTTACCAATTCAGGCCTCGAACACTGGCAGGTGCGCAAAATTGATGGGCAGTGGAAGATCTTGTCCGTTACCTGGACGAGCTATAGTCACAGCTGACAGCCAACAAACAGCGGGGCCAAGTCGGTTAGCCCCGCTGTTGTTGACTTATCCCCGTCTGAGTGCTGAACGTTTAGCAGTTCTAGTTAAAGATTGCATCCAAGCCAAAATCAAGATGTGAAAGGAAAATGTCAGATGAACAAAAAGTAAGCGGGCGTAGCATTCATTGCGCTCCTTACGTGTGCCTTGGCTGGTCAAGCATTGGCGCAGGGCCCGGAGATCGAATTCAAATCGAATGCCGATGACCTCACGAAAATTCGCAGCGTGTTGGGGGAGTTCCGTCAGGACATTATTCACAAGGACGGGTACGCTCTAACGAAGCTCGTGCTGAACCCCGATGTGCTCTTTCATCACATTAACAACCAGGAAGAAGTCGATAGCGCCCGCAAATATAACGCTCAGTTCGATGGAGTTGGCCCGAGCCAGCTCGATGGATTTGCGAAATTACTCGCTACGTCGAAGGACAAACTCGAAGAGAAATTTCACAATATCGAGATTCGCCAGGACCCTGATCTAGGGCTGGTGACATTTAATTACGATTTTGTCATCAACGACAAGGTTCACCGTTCAGGCCTCGAAGTCTGGCAGTTGTGCAAAATTGATGGGCAGTGGAAGATCTTGTCCGTCACCTAGACGATCTATATTCACAGCTGACAGCTAGGTAACCCGTTGTCGTTGGTAAGGCACTTCGCGCCACGGCTATCTTGCCGATTCGACAGCAACGACAACTGTTTACTTCGGCGAAGCGGCGTTTGCGTTATGTGGCTTTTACGCTCATCCTGAGTTTGCGTATGCCATCGTGAATCTGGCGTGCGTTCGCGCCCCCATAGCCGAGAACCAGGCCGGGCCTCGCCGGTGATTGCAAGTAACATATAGACAACGGCATTGCAGAAATGCCGTTCAGGGCCGCCCTTTTAGAAACAGCAACGTCGTCGATGCGTGGGGAGAGCAGCGCCACCAGATGCATCCCCGCTTCGGCGCCGATTACCTCAAGCATATCTCCCATCTGAATCTGAATCGCATTTACCAGCGCCCTTCGCCTTTCCATATACAGCATGCGCATGCGACGTATATGGCGAGCGAAGTGTCCCTCGCGGATAAAATC
>Ga0302325_10020124_pt1 | contig 14000 bp, 13 predicted proteins | sample Palsa_T0_2_FD_201948 | JGI IMG/M metagenome (GOLD analysis project Ga0302325, IMG submission 201948) | Peat permafrost microbial communities from Stordalen Mire near Abisko, Sweden - Palsa_T0_2 | ecosystem: Environmental > Terrestrial > Soil > Palsa > Peat permafrost | place: Sweden: Abisko... | reverse complement strand
GCCAAATCGCGCCGCACAGCCTAGCTAAGTATTAAAAAAGGCTGTTCCCAGTATTCCGCATGCTAATAATTGATTGTGAATCTCCGTTCGGGATTTGGGTCTCGGCAAATCGCCGTGTAGAATTGAGTGAAAGTGATCTCCACGCAGCGAAACGCTTGGCAAGGTCTCATGCCCGTGACTGCCCATCATCTGATCCGACGACGGCAGTTGATCCTGCAGGCCGAGGGTTATCTCGAGTTGGGCATGCCGCAGCACACGCTGCAAGTTCTGTCACGCTGTGGCAATGAGGGGACGCTGCCGGACCACGCCCTGTTTCTGCGCGGCGAGGCGTATCGGGCGCTGGGCCAGTTCCAGGAAGCGCTGGCGCCGCTCAAACGCGCCGCGGAGTCCGATCCGCAGAACGCCAATGTCTGGCTCTCGCTGGGCTGGTGCTACAAACGGACCGGCCGCATCGATTTGGCCATTGAATCGTTGCAAGAGGCCCTGTCGTCCGAGCCGAAGGACTCGTATGTCGCCCTGCTGCACTACAACCTGGCCTGCTACTGGAGCGTGGCCGGCAACAAGCGGCAAGCCCTGGCGTGTCTCTCCCGGGCGCTCGCGCTGGACCCCGATTTCCGCGACGTGATCGAACGCGAGCCCGATTTCGACCCAATCCGCACGGATCCGACGTTCAAATCGCTGACGTCGGTCGTCGTCTAGGCGCCAGGACGAACGCCTGATGACGAATGTCTGAAGTTAATGACGAACAGACGTTATCCCGTGCATTCCCCGGTCCTGGTTCGAGATTCGGCCTTCCTCCGGCCTTCGTCATTAACCCGTTAGCGCCTGCTGCAGGTCCGCGATCAGATCCTCCGTGTTCTCGATGCCGCAGGCCAGGCGGATCATATTGTCGGGAATGCGATACTGCTCGCGCTGCTGGGGCGTGCACTCGAAATAGCTCATCACGAGCGGCTGTTCGATCAGCGATTCCACTCCGCCCAGGCTGGGAGCGATTCGCGGAATGCGCACCGCGTCGACCACGTCGGCCGTCTGCCGCCAGTCGGCGTCCTTGACCAAAAACGTCACCAGGCCGCCAAAACCGCGCATCGTGCGCCGGGCCACCTCGTGATAAGGATGGCATTCCAAGCCCGGGTAATAAACCTTGGCCACCCGCGGATGGGCCGCCAGAAAGCGGGCCACGGCCAGCCCGTTCTCGTTGTGCCGCTGCATGCGGAGCTCGAACGTCTTCAGGCCCCGCACGAGCAGAAACACGTTGTGCGGCGAGCTGATGGCCCCCATGATTCCTCGGAGCCGGCGAATGGGGTCGATTTTTTCCTTGCTGCCCACGATCACGCCGGCCAAGAGGTCGTTGTGGCCCGCCAGGTACTTCGTGGCCGAATGCAGTACATAGTCCACGCCGGCCGCGATCGGTCGCACGTTGTAGGGCGTGCCCAGCGTAGCGTCGATCAGCGTCTCCACGCCGTGTTTTTTGCCGATTGCCGCAAACCGCTCCAGGTCGACCACGCTCAAATGCGGGTTGGTGGGCGACTCGCTTATCAGCAGTTTCGTGCGCGGCGTGATGGCCGCCTGCATGGCCTCGTAATCGCAAGCCGGCACCTGGCGCGTCGTGACCCCGAAGCGCGACAAGTGCTGCGTGCAGAACTGCCGGCTGCGGTGGTAACACTCGTCGAAGAAAACCACTTCGTCGCCGGCGTCAAGCTTGCTCATCAGGAGCCCGACGATTGCCGCCATGCCGCTGGAAAACAACAGCGCTTCCTCGCCGCCCTCGAGCGCGGCGAGCTTTCGCTCGACGACTCTTTCGGTCGGGTTGCCGTAGCGCCCGTATTCCTCACGGGGCAGCTTCTTCTCGATGAAGTCGATCACGCTCTGCGTGTCGGGAAACGTGTACGTCGACGCACAGAAGATCGGATCGGTGATCGCGTCGGCGTGCTTCCGCCGCGCTTCGCCGCCGTGCACCGCCAGGGTTGAAACACCGCGCGAGATGCCCGCGGAATCGCCGCCCGCCGCAGGCTCATCCGGGCCGGACTTCTTGTTCTTGCTCATCGGTTCGACTCTCCCATCGGTCCAAGATCGAGTTCGTGGGGATCCGTCGACTCGACAAAAAAAACCGCGATGACGCCCGGAGGCGGTCGCGGCTCACTTCGGTCAAGTTTGATCGCTCGGGGACAACTCTGGCCCACGAGCAATGGCACTTTAGCAGTTTGTAGGCTGCAAGCGGCCGCAAATCCCGATAGGCAGATTGTACTGACCCGGCGGGGCGCTCGCAAGCAAGTTGGCCGACCATTTTTCTGGCCGGGCCGGACGATTTCCTGCCGGTGGCGGCCCCCCGCGTGTTTGCCGGCCGAAAAACACTGCTCACGCGTTGCTTGACCCGTGCGATCGGCGTTTCTATAGTTGCGCAAATGAGCCGCTCGATGTCGGAGAACCCCGTACGGTCGTTGCCAGGCTCGCGCGCCCTAGGCCGCGAGGAGCCCACGGCGCTCTCAGCGAACCTGGCGGACCAGGTGCGGCGGTCGCTCGAGACGGCCGGCTGCCGCTTCACGGAGCAGCGGGCCGCGGTCTTTGCTTACCTGGCCCAGACCGAAACCCATCCCACGGCCGAAGCGGTGTATCTGGCCGTGCGCCGCCAGATGCCGCGGATCAGCCTGGCAACCGTCTACAAAGCGCTCGAAGCGCTCGTGCAGGCCAGGCTGGCCACAAAGCTCACCAGCGGCGACGCTTCCGCCCGCTACGACTGCCGGGGCGAAGACCATTATCACCTCCGCGACGTGGTGACCGGCGAGGTGCGCGATCTACCCGCCGACTTCGATCCCAACCTGCTGGCCAAACTCGATGCCGGGCTGGTCGACCAATTGGCCAGCCAGGGATTCACCGTCACCGGCTACCGCCTGGAAGTCTTGGGACGATTTGGCGAGCGGCAGGCGCGCAACTGCTGAGACGGAACGGTATCCCGCACTATCCGGCGCGGGCGCCGAGCAGCTTTTTCATTTTGGCCCAGGGTCGCGTGTTGGCCACGTCCTGTTTCGTCAATCCGGCCCGTCGGGCTTGCAGGATGCCGTAGCGCAGGACGTCCAGCCCGTCCCGGCTGTGAGCGTCGGTCGAGATGACGATCGGAATGCCCTGATTCTTGGCCGCGGCGCAAGCTACGTCGTCCAGATCGAGCCGCGCGGGATTCGCATTCAGCTCCATCAGCTTTCCGTGGTCGCGTGCGGCCTGAAAGACCGCGTTCAGATCGACTTCGTAGGGCTTGCGACGGTTGATGATCCGGCCCGTCGGATGGGCGATGGCGGAGACATAGGGATTCGCCAGCGCGCCCAAGATCCGCGCGGTGATCTGTTCGCGCGGCTGGTTCTGCCCATAGTGGACGCTGGCCACGACCCAATCGGCCTCGGCCAGCACGTCGTCCGCAAGGTCGAGCCCGCCTTTCTCCAGGATGTCGACCTCGACCCCCTTGAGAACCCGAAAACCGGTCAGCCGCTCGTTGAGGCGATCGATCTCCTTCCATTGTTTGCGCAGCCGAGCGGCGTTCAGGCCGTTGGCCATCGTCACGCGCTTCGAGTGATCGGTGATGGCGATGTAGTCGAGCCCGCGGGCTTGTGCCGCCGCCGCCATTTCCTCTAGCGTGGCCTTGCCGTCGGTGGCGTCGGTGTGCATGTGCAAGTCGCCGCGGATGTCGTCGACTTCGATCAGTTTCGGCAGTTCTCCGGCGGCCGCCCACTCGAACTCGCGCCGGGCCTCGCGTATTTCGGGGGGAAAGCAGGGCAAGTCGAGCGTGGCGTAGACTTCCTTTTCGGTGCGGCCGGCGATGCTCGTCTCCTGGTCGCCGGAGACGCGAAAGACGCCGTATTCGTTGATCTTCATTCCGCGGCTTTTGGCCAGCCCGCGCAGGATCACGTTGTGGTTTTTCGATCCCGTAAAATACTGTAATGCCGCGCCGAACGACTCGGTCGGCACCACGCGCAGGTCCACCTGCAATCCGCTGTGGAGCCGAATCGACATCTTGGTGTCGCCGCGTGCGATCACGCTGGCCGTATCCGGGAATGCCGCGAGGTGGTCCATGACCTCGTCGAATTTGCTGGAATCCACCAGGACGTCCAGATCCCCGATCGTTTCCCGGCCGCGGCGGTAGCTGCCCGCGAACTCCAATTGTTTGACGCTGGGCGAGGTGCGCAGGTATTCCCGCAGCGTTTGCACGTGCTGGTCGGCCTCGGCCCAGTACATGCGATCTCCCACGGACTCGGCGACCGCGATGCCGGCCAGAATCGCCTCCTCGGTTTTGGCGGCGAAGCCCTTCAGCTCGCGAACTCGATGCGCCTGGCAGGCGGCGCGCAGTTCGTCGAGCGTCGTGATCTTCAGCTCTTTGAACAGCGTGGCTGCCTTCTTCGGGCCCAGGCCGGGAATTTTCAACAAGGTGAGCACGCTCTGCGGGACTTCCGCCTGCAACTGCTCGAGCATGGGCAGGCTGCCGGTGGTCACCAGCGTGCTGATCTTCTCGGCCAGATCATTTCCGATGCCGGAAATGTCGGTGAGGCTCCGCGTCTTGTCGGCGACGAGGTCGCTCAACTGCTCCGGCAGATCGCGAATCGTGTAGGCCGCGTTGCGATACGCCCGCACGCGGAAGGCGTTGGCCCCTTGAAACTCCAACAGGTCGGCAATGAGATCGAAACTTTCGGCGATGCGCGCATTGTTCATGGCCACTAATATAAGGAATCGGCCCCGGCCCGTGCACTGTGCCAATGGATGGCGGGAACGCGTGGTCCTGGCGCGAAAAAATCCGCCTCATTCAACCAAGAACAAGGCGGATCGGCGTGGGTCTTGAACCAAAGAGGTCGCGTCAAGCGAATCGCAAAGGCCGTTTAGGGAGACGTCTTCCAACCGTCGAAGTCGATCGCGGCAGCCGGGGCCGATACCGGCGTATACGCCCAGGCTTGCTTAATCGGCCGGGCCGTCATGCGGTCGTCCCGCTCCAGGTGCGGCGGCGTCGCGACGTTCGCGGGCTTGCCGGCCGGGTCCGCGCCCGTCGAGCTCGGCTGGAACGTGCGTTCCGGCTGCGGCGAGGGAGCCGCAGGCGTAGGCCCATAGGACGGCTGCGGAGACTGGCCAGGGTTCGACGAGGGCACCGTGATGCTCGTGGGCTGCGACGGCACCGAGAGGCTCGGAACCGGGCTGCCGGGCATGCCCAGCGCGGCCGGAGGCGTCACGCTCGTATAGCCCCCCGATCCGCAGGACGAACAGCCGGGTTGAGCCGGCGGCGCGTAATAGTTCAGCGACGGAGCCGCTGCGGCCGGCGCTCCGCAAGCGCCGGAGGCACATCCCGAGCCACACGTGCCGCTGGCGCAACCGCCGCCACAGGTCCCGCACGTCGGGCAGGGGCTGTAGTTGCAAACGTTCGTCAGCACCGGACGATACGTGGTGTACGGAATCAATCGAGCTTGCGGCGCGTAACTCGTCACCGGCCGCATGCAAGTTCTCGGGCAGCCCGTGCAAGGATCCGTCGTGACGACCGGCTGATACGCGGTCACCGGCATGTTGACGTACACCGTTCGATAGCAGGTCTGCGGCACGTAATTGCACACCTGGCCACACGGCGCGCAAGCCGGAGCATAGTTGACGGCCGCGGGCGCGGCGCACGACGCGCACGGCGGGGCGCAGGTGGGACAGGGCGCATAGGTCGTCGCCGGAGGCGAGTGGTGAAACCAGTCCCAAAAGGCCTGGCTTTCGGAAGGCGCCGCCAGCCACGACAGCGAAGTGCCCAGCGCGACAAAAGCGATTCGTAGGTTGCGGCCAGTCATCTGCGGTCTCCCGGTCTAAAGAGGGCGATATCTCGTGTCAGCGGCGCTGCATTTCTTGTTAAAGCCCCGCTGGATCTTTATGTCAACGTTTTTTTGGCCCGCGCGAGCATTTGGTCGCTCTTTACTTTTGCGACGGCTTTTCGCGTGGAATCGATTACTCCGATCGCAGGAAATCTAACCTTCGAGTCCGCGACGAATCGCGGGGGCCGGGCGACTCTCGCGCACGCCCGCCTTGCGGCCTGCGCACCTTGTCTCTGCAATACTCTAGACCACGATTTCGCCACCGGCGGGAAAAAAACGGCGGGATTTTGTCAAGTCGGCGCAACTCGGCGGCAACCGTTCAATCGTAACGGAACCGCACGCGGGGCAAGCTTTGTCGAAAGCTGCGACACTGCCGGCAAAAGGCGCAGGACGCAGAACGCCGTCAGGAAGTTTCCTCGCGGGCGCTTCGCGCTTCGTACTCCCTGTCGCTCCTCTCGGTGCCTCCCTGGCGTATCTTCCCGAGTCGATCCGCGCTAACGGCGCGGCGCCCGCTCGAAAAGATCGTAGAGATCGAAGAGCATTTCGCGCAGATTGCCGCCGGCGTGCTCGTAACTGCGCGCGATCTGGTCGCTCGCCAGCGGCGGCCGGCCGGAAGCCGTGAGCAGTTGCTCGACCACGCGCTGGGCTAATTCCACGCTGACGGCGGTTTCACACAAGCGCGGCAAGCCGACCGACGCGTGGACCGTGACCAGCAGGCCCCATCCCCGGCGCCGGCAGAGCCTTTTCAGCCGCAGTCGGTTCCAGCGGCCAAGCTGCTCGTATCCGTCGACGACGATCAACCTCGCCGCATCCAAGTCGGCGCGTGCTTCCAGGTCGACCGGCAAGCTCCGCTGACGATCGTGCATCGCGAAGGTGATCGGCCGGCGGCCGGAATCCTGGAGTGCGCCGACGAGCGTTGCCAGCAGAGTCGATTTGCCGCTGCCGTGCGGGCCCACGATTTCGCCCCACCAGCCCTGCGATTCCAGCCGGGACAAAATCGTTTCAGGAGTCTCGCCGGGCGAAAAAAGATAGCTCAGCGCTCCCGGCCGGGTGGGCCGCGTGGAAAAGGGATTGCCGACCGCGGGCGGACCGCCCGGCAGCGCCGCTGGGGACGCGAGGGGCGGGACGGCGGCCTTATCCCGCGCGGGCTGTGGCGGCCATTGCGCCTGCTCAAGCATCCTCTTCGGCTCGGCTCCGCTCATGGCAAGACGATCTCCGGCGTGGGGACCTCGCCCAACCGAAAGTGCTCCTCCGCGAAGATTTCCTTGCCCCGCGCAACGAACACGCGCACGCGCACGCACCAGCAAATCTTGAGAATGCGGCCCGCGTAGCTCAGCGGGCTGTTCGGCAATCGCGTGCTAAAGCGGCACGGCTGGGCCAGATCGACGTAATTCCCGCCGGCCGGCTCGCGGCGTTCGAAGAAGTGCACCGCCAGATCTTCTTCCCCTTTGCCTTCGGTGTACCAGAGCACCGAAAGCTCGATCGCCTTGGCCTCGTCGGGCTGCATGCCTTCGACGCGATACTCGCCCGCCAGCGTGTCGCCGGGGTGGAACATGCGGTGATCGCCGTCGAACGTGATTCGGACAGCCGGTGGGATCATGCGCCGGGGTTTCCATTGCCCAGCGGATAGACGACCACGGGAAAAACGCGCTCATAGTCGGGCCAGCCCGTCACGTGTCCGCGGACCACCAGCTTCCAATTGATTTCGTTGTGATCGGATTTGAAGGAGTGCATCGCCGCTTCGGGCACTCGAATGCGGCACTGGTCCGAGAAGGGCACTCCCGGGAGGATCTCGAACGACTCGCGCAAGAAGACGCGATCTTCGTAGATGCGGCACGATTCGGTGCGCGTGTCGGTTCCCTGCCGATACGTGGCCCTCTCGTCGCAGGCCAGCACGATCTCCAGCGAGTTCATCGACAGATGCCCCGACTGGGCAATCAGCACGTCGTACTGCTGCCCGGGGCGCAACGGATGGTGCGAGATTTCGACGCGCGTCGGCCCCACGCCCGTGGTGGCGAGGATCTCGCGAACCAGGTGGTAGACCAGCCACAGGCCCACCAGGACAAACGGCACGACAAACACGGTCAGCATCCAATTCGGATTGCCCTCGACGTGGCTGCGCACGGCCATCACCGCGAACAGACCCACGATCGCGTTCCAAGACAGGCACGCCGCAAAGGCCGCAAACAGCCGCCATCCCGGCGCCAAGGCGATGGGCAACCGATACGCCAGGGTCGTGCCCGGACTGTTGCGCAAGTTGGCGTCGCGCGGGACGTGCGGAAAGTCGTTGCTGTCGGCAGCCGCCATTTCGAACAGGTCGACCTGCGCCGCTTTTTGCGTCAGCGTCGCGCGGCGCTCGGTCGACGTGCCCCAGTGCGAGAGCGTGTAAATCAGCCCGCCGGTGCCGATCGCCACGAACGAAATCGGAATCAGCAACAACATATACAACCAGCCGCTGTATCCGCGTTCCAGAACGGCTCGGTCGGGATTCATCGGGTCGTACCAGCAGGCATACGGCTGGCCGAGATCGTAACGGTCGAGCACGGCTTGAGCCTGCTGGCGGTCGGTGAAACTGGTGCGGGTGATGTCGTAAGTCGTGGCGTCCTGCGTGTCGCGCCCGGCCTGATAGCGGATGGTCACGTCGGGGCGATAATGGACGCCGTCGGAGGCGCGGACCTCGGCGATATCCTTCGCCAGCACGGTGCAGGTCGACTCCACGAACTGGCGATTGGCGCGAAATTCCGGAATCACGAGCCGGGACAACATCAGCGCGGAGGCGGCGCAGCCCACGATCAAAAAGACGGCGAAGAACAACGCCTCGCCGATGCTACCGAGTTTTTTGGACCCGGTGCGCCGGTTCCCTCGCTTCTTTTCGTATAACCTGAACGTTCGCGCCACGGCTTCTCGCTCCCCACGGTCAACGCTGCAAGCTGGACAAATTTTTCTGGGAAACCCCCATGTATTGGAGCCGCTCGTGGGCATCGAGGACTGGCAATCCCCACGGCCGTGCGCCCTGCGCCGCGGTCGCTCGCCGCCGGCTCCCACGCTTCCATTTGCGAAAACGAACGTCCCGACCCCTTGGGCCGATCGTCCTCGACTTGGGGGTCGCCTAATGCTAGTTTGGCATTTAACGGCCGGATTGGGAACCGAAGCGCCCGGGCCAGGTCGTCGGCTGACGCTCTGCGGCGGCGGCACCCGGGAATCAGTATTTTGCAGACCGTGACCCAAAAGGACAACTCAATGAACCGCAGGAATCTCGGCAGGAATCTCGGCACTGCGGTTGCCGGTCGATTGACGAGTATGGGCGGGCAAAACGGCCTGAATTTCGCCGATTCGCTACGTCGTACGGCAATTGCCCTGACGGCGGTCTTGGGCTGCCTGCTGGGAAGCCCGCGCGGGGGCCTCGCCGGCGACTGGCCCCAAATCCTGGGCCCCGATCGCAACGGCAAGGCGCACGGCGAGCACCTTCTCAAAGCCTTCCCTGCCTCGGGGCCAAAGACCGTTTGGACGTATCCCGTGGGCAGCGGATTTGCCGGCGTCGCGGTCGTGGACAAGCGCGTGGTGCTGTTCCATCGCTTGCAGGACGAATCGGTGGCCGAAGCGCTGGATGCCGCGACCGGGAAGCCACTCTGGAAAAGAACCTTTCCCACGCGCTACGTCAGCCGCATCTCGGAGGACAACGGACCGCGTTGCGTGCCGCTGGTGCACGAGGGAAGCGTGTTTCTGTTTGGCGCTTCGGGCGATTTGCACTGCTTGTCGCTCGATTCGGGCAAGCTGCGCTGGGAGCGCAACGTGTATGCCGAATTCCACGGCGACGAGGGCTATTTCGGCGCCGGCAGCAGCCCCATCGTCGACTCGGGCAGGCTGCTTTTGAACGTCGGCGGACGCCCGGGCGCGGGACTCGCGGCGTTCTCGCTCAACGACGGCAAGACGCTTTGGAAGGCGACCGACGAGGCGGCCAGCTACTCCTCTCCCACGGCCGCCACGATCGACGGAGTGCGGCACGTCGTGTTCGTCACGCGGCTGAACGTGGTTTCGGTGGACCCCAAGACCGGCCAAGAGCGTTTCCGCTTTCCCTTCGGCGCGCGGGGACCGACCGTCAATGCCGCGACGCCGCTCATCCTGGGGAACAATCTTTTCGTTTCGGCCAGTTACGACATCGGCGCCGAATGGGCAAAAATCAGCAAAGACAAGGCCGATATCGTCTGGCAAAACGACGACACGATGTCGAGCCAGTACTCGACGTGCGTCGAGAAAGACGGATTCCTGTACGGCGTGGACGGCCGCCAAGACGTCGGCGTGGCGCGCCTCCGCTGCTTCGATCCCCGCACGGGAACGGTGCAATGGACCGAAGAAGGTTTTGGAACGGCCAGCCTGATTCTGGCCGACAATCGGCTGCTGATCCTGAAGACCGACGGCCGCCTGATTCTGGCGGAGCCGTCTCCGAAGAAGTTCCGCCCGCTGGCCACCGCCGCGATCTTCGACACCAGCGGGTCGCGCAACGTGGTCCAGGCGCTGCCGGCGCTCTCGAACGGCCGGCTCTATGCCCGCGACGCCACCACGCTCAAGTGCATCGATCTCCGCCCACCCACCGAAAAATGACCTCGCTCGCGGAGGCGGGCCGCCGTCTACCCCGCGGCCGCCTGGTCCTGCGAGCAGGCGGGCAAGGTTTCCACACTGTCTTCGCAGCGGCAAGGGTCCGCGCTCGGCTGGTTGTCGACGTTGTGCTGAGTTGCGCGATTCAGCTTTTCATAGCCCAGGCCGCGGATCACCTCGAGCACTTCGCTGCACGTGGGAAACATGCGTCCGTTGGCGCGCTTGTACTGCTCCAAGGCGTGCATGAACTCGACTTCCTCGGGCGAATAGTCGCGCTCGCAGGTCGTGGGATCGATCTGTCGCCGCCGGACAACTTTCGCGCGTCGCTCGCCCGAGCGCCGTTCGACGGAGACGGGTTGGCCACCGCCGCGGCGCTCGTCGCCGCGCCGCTCGGCCTTTTTGCGCTGATCGATGGTCACGCTCGGCGTGCTCTTCTTGCTGGTCTTGGCCATTGTTCTTGCTCCGGGCATCAGGCAGGAGAGAATGACAGAACCATCCCTGGCCCGCCAGATTCCATCGACGCACGCGCGTGGCAAGAAACAGCGATCGGGAAAAATGATCGGATTTAGTGATTTGCAGGGGTTTAGGAGGGTCTGACCCCTGGAGAACCGCTGCCGCAAGTGCCGCCGGAGCCTGAGAATCGCAGCGTAACGCGCGGGCCCGCTCGCCGGTACCCGCGCGGGCCAGGCCGCGCCGCACACGACTTCCTCAGCCGAAACAGTCCGCACGGCACGCACGACCGGAACGACCGGCATCGCCCGCAGACGCTCGGACCTGCGCGCTAGGACGGCATCTCGAGCGCAAACGTCATGCAGAAAAAAGACTGCGCCGGGCGGCCTGGCGCGTCGGAAATCCACGAATTGAAATTACAGACGCCCAGCGCGCCGCGGCCAACTGCCAGACGCTGCCCTGGAGGGGCGGGCGATACGACGGGCCTTACTGGCGGGCGACCTGCTGGCAGATGTCGCGCAATTCGTTGAGGGAAGCATCCTCGAGCCGCTTTCCCTGGCGGTCTAGATGCTCGTTGATTTTGACGGCCGTTTCCTGCATCACCGTGTGCGACTCTTCCGAGCCGCCGAGCAGCAGGAAGTTCTTGCCCCGTGTCAGACGCTTATGACCGTCGGCGGCGTCAAAAGCCAGCCCCAGCAAGGCGGCTGAGTTCGCTTTTCGATTGGCGGCCCGCATCAAAACCTGGCCTCTCTCCTGCCCCTTGGATTCAGCTGCTTCTCCAGTTTCCCAGCACTACGATTATACGAACGGCGTCGCACAGCGATCAAGGCGGGCTCTCAAGCCACGCCGCGATCCGCCGGGCAGACGGGAAGTCCGATCCTGCCGCTCATTCCAAATGGACCGCCTCGCGGACCGTCTGGCGGGCCATTTTGAAGGCGGAGAGCAACGCGTGGGTGCGGATTTCCATCTGGTCTTCGGTGTAGTTGTAGGGGCCCGCACTGGGCGGCAGTCCGGCAATCGCCAGCGTCAACGGAAGCAAATCCAAGAACTCGTGGTAGCGCTGCGTAATGATTTCATCGGTCGGCATGGTTCGGTTCCTTTGTGCGAAAGGTGAAGGGCTCCCCCGCTCCGAATGCCACCCGTCTGCACGCTCGTGCCGGCCAGTCCGCTTCCTTTGGGCGACGAGCGAGACCGGCTGACCAGCAAGAACCAGGCGCGCCGAGCCGCATGGGTTCGCAGCGAACGCCGTCCTCAGCCGCGACCCAGTGCCCTCATTGCCAGGCCGACAAAGATGGCGAATGGTCTATAGAAATAACCACTCGCGGGCGGGAGAGCAAGCCGCCAAGGGCAGATTGAACGCACCCAGTTCCGCCCAAAAAATCGACGAGCAGCAGGGCGTGTCACCGCGGCGCACGCAGCGCCATCGACACGGCCGTCCGCGGGCGGTTAGCAGCACAGCGCGCCTCAGAGCCTATCCGAAAACCGCCGGAGAGAGAGGGACCGTCCCGATTTTGCTCCGCGGACGGCGCAAAATGGGGACAGTCCCTGGCGGTCTTCGGATAGGCTCCTAGCGACGCTTACGGAATTTGCTCAGCACGTTCGCGGCGGCTTCGCGGCTGTCCTTGCTCGCGTCGACGACCGTGGGAAGCTTGCCCACCGGTTTCTTCTCCGGGCGTCCCCCCTTGATCTTCGAGTCGCCGGCAGGCTCTTCCGGCGCGGCCTTTTGCTCCGCTTCGAAGGCCTTCAACTCAGCCGGGATCGGCAACTCCCGAGTCCGGCCGATTTCGATCTCGGCCGTGTCGCTGATGTTGATCGGCTGGATGACGCGCGAGGAATCGGAATCTGGCTCCGACAGCCATGCGGTCACGTCCAGATCGTCCGACGACCGATTCTCGGCGGTGCGAGCCGCCGCTTCCTTCAGGTCGCTGACCGGCGGGCGCTTTTTGCCGCCTAATCCGGTCGACATCTGGACCTCGAACTCCAACGGCCCGACGCGCACGCAATCGCCGGCTTTCAACTCGCGCTCGTTGACCACGCGCTCGTTGTTGACGTAGGTGCCGTTCTTGCTGCCGAAGTCGCGCAGGGCCACGTAGCCCTCATCGACCAGCAAGACACAATGATGCCGGCTGATCAAATCGCTTCCTGGCCGAAGGTGGCAGTCCTCAGACCGACCGATGAAAAACTTCTTACCTGGAACGCGGATCTCCTGTCCAGCGTTCTTGCCTCCCACGATCTTGAGCTTCAAGTCCATAGCTCGGCACTGCTCCGCGGTTTACGAGAAATAACATGTAACAGTGCGCTAAATGGGAAAGAGATTTGCGGAGCCGAACCCGAGCATCGGAGAAAATCCGGGCGATTGAGCCCTCTGAAAAGATTCATCGGATGATCCCTCGCCCGACATGCACATTATGGACATGATCTGGCACTCAAAGCAAATGGAAATTATCGGAATTCAGATTTTTTGACCGCTCCCTGTTCGTGAACCGATTCAAAAAGCAACCGGCGCGCCAATTCTTGGACTCGTCTCCCGACCCGATGGAATGCGGACGGCCGTTCTTCGGCGGGACGATTCCGCATCGTGTTTTCACGCGGATCTGCCGGATTGCATTCTTCAACTGCCGACTCGCCCCCACCTTTGGACGCACACGCCCATGGACAATCTTTCGCCACGAGTGACGGTAAAACGACCGACCGATTGCTCACGCACTGAGCACAGTGTGCCCGTCCGCACAAACGGGTTCAACCTTGCTCAACAATTCTGCCGCGGGCCGCTGCGATCCGGCTGCCACGCGAAGCGATTTTTATCTGCATGGGCGGGGATGGCCCCCCCGGCCGGCGAGCGACGCGCGCCGGCAAACGCAAGCCCTTACCGCCGCCTGGTCCATTTTTCCGCCCGGTATTTTTCCTGGGCTAGCACTGTCGCTCGACCCGATTCATCCGCCGACAGCCGGGCGGGGGTCAGTGCGAGATTCATCCGTTCCGCCAGCACCGCCAGCCAGCCCGCCAGCAGCTCCGCCTCGTCGAAACTCGCGCCGCTGACGTCGGCCAGGCCCGGCAATTCCGGCGCGGCTTTCGAGGCATGCAGCAGCAGGCTGCCATGCTGCAAGATCGCCCCGCCGCGGCGCCGCTGCGCACTCCCGG
>Ga0302325_10020123_pt1 | contig 14000 bp, 16 predicted proteins | sample Palsa_T0_2_FD_201948 | JGI IMG/M metagenome (GOLD analysis project Ga0302325, IMG submission 201948) | Peat permafrost microbial communities from Stordalen Mire near Abisko, Sweden - Palsa_T0_2 | ecosystem: Environmental > Terrestrial > Soil > Palsa > Peat permafrost | place: Sweden: Abisko... | reverse complement strand
GGACGACATAGCGGATCGGTGGACCATCCATGATTCCGGTGTCGCGTCCTTTGAGCCAGTGATCGTACCAGGCGAGCACCTCGTAGTGCAGGCCTTCCCACGGCCAAGTGAGGCTACCCGGCGGCAACAGCGCTACGCGCACGTTTGGGTTATGCGTTAGTTTCTGTAAGGTGGTAAACGTCCCCGGAAGGTGCATCGGAACGTTGTCCCAGTCGCATCCAAGATATACCGGAATATCGACGTCGTGAAGTCGCGGGTTCTGATCGCGATCGTCCCAAAACGCATCCTGCAACGGATGCTCGACGCAGATCTCTTGCCAAAGCCGTCCATACGGCTCCTGAGGATAGCGCCCTTGCATGACGTCCTTGAGGACGACCATGATGGCTTCGCCGTTGACGTGGCTCAAGCGCTCGTGCACTTGCGAAAGCGTTGTAACGTCCTTGACCAACTTGAAGAATTCGTTGCGCCACATTTCCGAGGGCTTTGAAGACATGATCCCAATTGCCGAAAGCCAGGGAGAGATGAAGCCGGAACTTAGCAACCCGTTGTGCCACGCCGCGCCATAAGGATTATCGGAGACGGCGAGCGGAAATATTGCCTTCAAGTGCGGCGGCCGCTCAACCGCAGCGGCCAGCTGTGTCATCGCAAAATAGCTGATGCCGAGCATTCCGACGTTGCCGTCGCACCAGGGTTGTGCTGCGGCCCACTCAACGAGATCGTAGAGGTCGTCGCGTTCTTGCTGATCCTGAAAAGTCCAGACACCCTCCGATCCGCTGGTTCCCCGAAGGTTTACGATCAAATGAACGTAGCCGCGCGGAACAAAGAAATCCGAGCAACCGGCCTCTATCAATCCCAGCGGCAGACCGAAATCTTGGATCTGACGAGGATACGGCGAGACGGAGAGGAGCGCCGGAAACTTGCCGCCCGAGTCCGGTTGGAATTGGTCGGCGAGCAGTTTCGTGCCGTCGCGCAGCGCGATCGCGACGTCGTCTGTACGTTTGGTATTGAACTCCGCCTCGCTCAGGTTGCGGTACTCACGTCCGGTCGTTTGCAACCCGTTAAGGCGCCGCTGTCCCGGGCCGTCTCCGGATGCCTTAATCATGCTAGGAACGCGATATCCGCTTTCGTTTGAGTTCCGGGGCAACTGCGGATACTGTCTTCTGGGACGCGATGAACGCATTCACCGAACGGAGGAGGCCGCCGAACTGCTCTCGCGCCACAGCGTAACATTCGCACGACGAACCCTCCAGCCCGGAACGATCCAAAATCGTGATGGTGCCGTGGCCATACTTGATGAAGCCGGCCTTTTGCAATGTCCCTGCCGCGATGGTAACGCCGGAGCGCTGGGTGCCGAGCATCATTGCCAAATACTCATGCGTAAGCGGAATCTCGTGGGAATCGACGCGGTCCTGCGTCATGAGCAACCACCGCGCACAGCGTTCGTAAACACTGTGAAGCCGATTGCACGCCGCAAGTTGCCCGAGCATATTCACGTAGGCTTGAACGTAGCGATCGAGTAGGGGCCGGAATCTCTTGTTCGTCTGAAGCGACCCAAACAGCGCCGCGCCGATCTTGATGGCTCTTCCAGGGACCTGGCAATACGACTCATTGGCACTGGTCGTTGCGCCGAGGAGCAGAGGAATGGCTGAGGTACCCTCGCGTCCGATCGTACCGACTTCGATCTGGTTCCCATCTTCCATACGCGTGACGATGGACAGAACGCAGTCGATGGGAAAGAAGACGTCCTTGATGCGCTCGTCGGCGCGATAGATCTGATGTCTAACCGGAAGATGGACGATCACACCATTCCGGACGACGGCCTCGACTTCAGCGCCTTCGAGGCCGGCGAGGATCGCGTTGAGCCGTAAGGATTCGGCCGTAACTTTGACCGGCGCTGTAGATTTCTGCGGCTTCGCTACTCGACTATTTCGTGGCACCGGCTGCTCCAGGTCGGGCGTTTCTGCCGCTATTCGACGCGCAGCGTTCCAAGACTTTGATGCTTAGATGGCGACCCCGAGCGGAATATCCACCGCGGGCCGGCCCAAGCGGTCAGCCGCCGAAAAGGCGGCCGGGGATGTGTCCAGAGCGCGCTCTAAGCTCGGAAACAACGAAAGACACTTCGAAAGCCCCGTGACTTCAAAGACGCGACGGCATTGTGATCCGTCAGGAACGACCAGGGCAAAGCTCAGGCCGTTCCGCTTCTTCGCGCGAAGTAAGACTGTGAGCCCGTTCGCGTCACAGTAGGTGCAACGCTCCAGGGAGACGATGATTCGGCGAGCTTTGCCGTCTTCGGCTAGGCGAATCGATGCCTCTAGCAAGGGCGACGATGCGATGTCGAGATCGTGATCGACGTGGATGACCGTTGAAATCCCGTATTGCTCCACATGGTGCATCGGTGACATTAACTCCGTTCCAATTGTCCAAGCGCCAGTCTCGAAAAAAGTCCGACTCCACGTAACAATAGCTCAGGTTATTGCAACGGTCTGTATCAATTCACACGCTGCACTCGCGCGAGCGTCCCGTGAAACGTGCAGGCAGTCTTCAAGGTACTGGACGTCGCATCGCGCGGATCGTTTATCGCCGCGCCGCGCAAGGCTCCGGCGACACCAATTCGATGACGCCGCCGAGGACGTTCGCCGCGTCCGCAGGGAAATCGGGGCGAGCGCCACGGCACGTAGCCGTCGGGGCGAATCAGCGACGCACCCGCCGAACTCCATAGCGGCATCGTCGATAATCTGCGTAGCTCCCGCTTTGCGGAATCGCCGAAGCGTAGTAGGCCGCGCGAAGCAACGCTCCCTCCCACGACGAGCACGGGAGCCATCCTTTGCAAGGGCGTCGATATTCGGCGTTGCAATCGGACCGCCGTAGCACCCCATCTGGCCGAAACCTGTATCGTCCCGAACGATGAACAACACGTTCGGCGCCGGCTTTGCGCGGCGCGGCGCGGGCCGCGCAGGTTCCGACTGGTCAAACGTGCGCCCAATAACTCCGGAGAATGCGGAACCGGGCTTGTATTCTTTAAGCGGCATGACGCGAACTAGGGGGACCGCTCTCGGTGAGTCCTCCACCAATCGAACCTTTGGAGTTGTTCTACGGATCGCAGGTTTGACGAAACATCGTGGACGCGTATCCGTTTAGTGAGATATTGCTGGCATTCTCTCAGAAAACGCCGGCCTGGGTCCGCCGGGTGAGAAGCGCAGCGATGCGAGTTTTGGGGTATACTGTCGACATGAAACTCTTTGGCTCGGCCTCTGCGGCACTCGCGACAATGGCGCTCCTCACCGGCACGGCCGGCGCGGTTGGTCAGCCGGCGGGCGATCTGATGACGTATCACACCGCCTTCGTTCAGCAAAGTCCGAACGGCGCTGGCCAAATAGAAGGCACGATGCATTTGCGCATCGCGGCGGACGGCAAAATCCAGGGCGACTACCGCCCCGGCGGCGGCCGGCTGTTCGACGTCGTCGGCGGTCTGACCGGCGAGAAAATCTGGCTCAACATCGGCTACACCCAAGTCATCCATCTCACCGGCACATACGAGAACGGCAAGATCGTCGGCTACACGTACATCGATGAGCCGAACGCCGCGGTGCTACCCAACGTTCCGCGCATCTACGAGTTCGACGCAACGCCCGAGGCCTCGCCGCCCGAAGTCTAACGCACGCTTCTGGATCATAGTCGCCGAATCGGCGTGTTAGTGCCGTTCGCGGTCATTTTCACGCTGACCGCAGCTTCTAGTCCTCAACCTTTTAGCCGGCCAAGCATTCAGCGTTCGAGCGCGTACTCGACAGCCGCCGGATTTTTTCCCGTGGAAGCCGGCGTCGCGCGCGTTAGCATTACAAGGATGACCAAGGCTGGAGACTACGCTGTCGCCTCGTTCGAACACGGCAGGATAGAGGGAAGCCATTACAGCGGTCAGCTCTTATTGCAGCGCTTCGACTTCGGATGGCAAGTTGTCGATCTCTCGGCATCGCGACGCTTTACGACGGCGGATCTAACAGCACACGGTATCACGGCGGGAACCGCCGCAGCCCTGTTGCAAGGATTCGTGCCTTCCAAGTTCCCTTGGGGCACGTATCATGGAGCTTTGTGCGCCGAGGATTCCGGTGACACGCGGGACGTCACCGCGATACGTAAGCTTCTTCTTATGTCAGTCGGCGAAGCAATCTCGCCGGTCGTCGTCGATTCAGGTTATGCCTTCGCTCGATGGTTTGGAAACGGAGGCGGTGAGGACATCTTTTTAGAGCGCAACGGCGCTTGGACCAGGATCGCCGGCGGCGGGGGCGCCTTCAACACCAAAGACCTCGTGACATACCACGTGCCTCCCGCGGTAGCGAGTAGGCTGATGCGACAGCAGCTTCGATGCGGATAAAGCAAGAACGCTCGCTTTGAATCGATTCTAAGTTCGCGCCTATTTATACTCAACCCCGGAGATGACGACGTAGCCGGCCGACGGCCACGAACGCGACGCCCCGTGATGCGTCCAGTCGATGCCTTGCCGGTCTGCGCTATCGTAATAGTAGCGACCCTGCACGTACGAGTAGTCACCAACTTTGACCCATGGCCATGCGGGCGCGTCCATTTCGCCGAGATCGCTTACAACTTCGATCGTCACGCCGGGCGCCACTTGCACGTAGTAATATCCGTGCGACCCGCTTCGCGTATCACGCTCCGGAAGCACTCTCGTTACAACACCGCAGACGTCGACTTCCTGATCGCCTTGTAGCGTTCCGCTGGAAAATTTTTGACGATCGGCGAGAAATTGCGCATCGTCGCAGGGGTACGAGCCGCCGCTCGCAGCAACCCGAGGCGCGGCCGCGCCGTAGGCTGCGGACGAGCTGCGTCCGTGGCGCCCGTGGTGGCGATGGTGATGCGGAACGTAGGGCGACGCCGCCGCAGCCGGCGTCGCTGAAGCGGGACTTCCGTTTGTGCCGTTGCTCGATCCGCTACCACCGCAACCGGCACCCGTTGCCGCGACGGCCAACGCGATGGCAGCGTGCTGCAGAAGTCTGCGAAGCCGTTCGGTAAGCGTCAATGCCATCGCGAAGATGGGTACGCGATCGGGCGCTGCGAACCTCGACGTGTCGCCATCGGCTAAGCCGGGCAAGCCGGTCCCGGACCGGCCGAGTTTTCAAGCGGTCAGCCCATACCGCGATTGAACCAAGTCCGCCCGCTCAGCCGACTTGCCACGGACCCCAGGGTGCGCGAGCGCGAAAATCCGCGGCATCACCATGAGTGAAGTTAGTGACGGGGAGGCCGGCTGAAGGGCCACCGAGCTGGGTATGGATCCACAAACGCATTCGCCCAAGCGAGGTACTGATGAACATCCCTTGGGACAACATGGACGGCTTGCTCGGCGGCAACTGGCCGTCGCTGCTCGCGCCCGGAACGCCACTGTTCGAGAAATGGCGCACGATCGCTCAACAGCGATATGAAAAACGGAAGTTCGACGAACACGAACAGCGGATTCGAAGCGCGGCTCTCCTACGACCTTAACAAGGTTTGCCAATTGTCTGGAACGGCGCCTTCGGGTCCGGGTGTCGGTTGAGTTGACGGATGGTGATGGGGTGGCGCGAGCCGCGGCCCTTCGAAGAACTGCTTGTCCCGATAGTCATAAAACCAACCTTCTCCGGGTTCGAAACTTGCGATGACCGGATGATGAGTGGAAGCATTGTGTTTGGTGGCGTGCTGGTTCGGTGACTGATCGCAGCAGCCGATGTGACCGCACTCCGCGCAGCGGCGCAGGTGCAACCACCAGCTATGCGAGGCCAAGCATTCGACGCACCCCGTTCCGCTCGGCTTGACATCGGGCTCGATTCCGCTTCGATCCGGTTTCATGTCTACTTGTACTTCTCATTGAGCTCTTGCAGCCGGGGTAACGTCAGCGAGGACAGATCCGAGTTCTCCGTTCCGACAACGTGATGCCAAATATCCCCGTGCTTCTCTTGGAGATGATGCTCGAGATATCGCATCGCACTGCTCTTTCCGGTCGCATCTCCCACGAGCAGAATCGTGCTCGCGCCCTTCAGCCGCTGCGCTATCCGATCGTAATACTCGTCGGCTTCGGGTACCCGTTCGCCTTTGTAGTCCGCCTCTTTGCGATGCTCGAGATGCCGCTCAAAACCATGCGGGTCTAAAGGCTCCATGTGATCGCGCTCGACGAGGTGGACGCCGTCGCTTCCGACCTCGAAGAAGCGTGCCTGATGATGGTCGATGGCCACGACGATCCGCTTGCCGGATGGTGCATCGGATTGACCCGACGACGGCTGCGATCCGGTTCCATCGAAGCCGGCCTGTTTTAAAAAGGTCCGTAGCCGCAACAACTCCGTGAGCTCGAAGTCCTTGTGATGCGGCCGCTCGATGATCGTTTGCGCCGTACCGATTTGAATCTGATACTTGCCGTCATGGCGCTGCTGCACGCTCCCAAGATGCTCCATGAGACTGAGAACGTCTGGCCACTCGAGATTGCGCGCAACCGGATGTTCGAAGATCTCGCGCAAGGTCCGAGCGTGGTGCTCGTTGAGGTGTGGAACGGTCATAGGCTGTCTCCGGATCAGAAGAGAGCAAAGTTCGATAGCGACCCTCTTCGACCCGTTTGGTGTTCCGAGGTCGTAGTCGGCTTGCGGCCGGCGTTCGTGTCCGTCCCGTCGTTCCAGCTCTTCGCAACCCAGAGGTCACCGCAAGACTGTCCCGTTATTGCACGCGCATTTCGCCGGCGCAGGGAGGGGATTGCGGCAGAAATGCCCGAGTACTCGCGTCTAGTCTTCTTCTCATTCAGCAAACACATCGTGCTACGAACTCTCACTTCTACAAATCCTCGACGCAAATCGCACTGCATGGTGAATCGCTGTCGATGCGCGCAAAGGCGGGAACGTATATGTCTCTTACTGGCAAAGCGGACGAGGTCAAGAAATGAACGCGAGAAGCTTTGCCTCAGCTAGCCTCGCCGCCTTATTCGCGCTCCAGGCGACTCCAGCGCTTGCCAGCGGCTTCGACTTCCACGGCGAAGGAAGTTACAGCCATTCGAGCACCGGCCCAGCCGGTACGAGTCGAACAACGACAGCTACGGACACTGGTAGCGGCTACAACCGCTCGACCACTGCGACCAACGGCGACGCATCTCGAACGAGCACAGGCTCCGCGAACCAGAACGGCAACTACAGCCACAGCAGCAGCGGGTCTGATGCGTACGGGAGCCACAACAGCAGCACAAGCGGCAACGTCAATTCGGGCAACTACAATCACAGCGGGAGCGGCAGCAATCCCTACGGGTCGTATAACGACTCGGGCAGCGGGAACACCCACTCCAACACATACAGCGGCTCGGGCACGGCGACCAACGCATACGGTCAGACGTATCATACGAGTACCTACGCGAATAACGGTTACGTGTACCACGGCGCGACCGTCAACAATCCCGTCTACTACGGAGGCTCCGCCTGGGGCTGGAACGCGGGTGTTGTGTGGTATCCTTCGCCGATTTACTACGGCGGAGCGTTTTGGGGCGCGTTCGCGTTGGGCGCCGCAACGACGGCGGTCGTCTACGGTTCCGTCATCGCTGCGAACAACGTGACGTTGACGTCATACCAGATCCAACCTTCGAGCCCGGGTGCGAAGCTGCTCGCGAGCTACAAACTGACGCAGACTCCTTGCGGGCCGCCGAATCTCGTGGTGATCTTCGGACCTAACAGCAGCGTGATCTGCGCTTTTCCGAATGCGATCGTCGCAGCCGGAAATTACAGCGTTGACCCAACGACGCTCTCGATCGTTTCGGAGAAGCCCGCCGTGGGCGGCCTCGCGCCCCCGCCGGGCGGCGTTCCGAATTACCCGGTAGGCACCGTGCTCAAGACGTTGCCCGCCGGTTGCGCAAACACGACGATTGCGGGAGCCGCCTATTACGTTTGCGGGAACACGTGGTTCAAGCCGCAGAGCGGCACCGGCGGAACTTCGTACCAAGCGGTGCCGCCACCGTAGGATCCCTGCGCGCATGGCTGACGGGCGGTGTGTGCGGTCAGCTCCAGACGGATGCGGTGGGGCTTATCGTGACGCCAACGTCGGCTGAATCGTTATCATCTGGTCGATTCCGAGTAGTGTCAGCTTATCGTAGGGGACGCTATGGGGCGTCGCGACCACGGCGAATCGTGAAGCGGGATATCGGCGATAACAATCGACGATCGCTCGCACGACGGCCGCATCGAGCGCGGTGACGTTGCGGAAATCGAGGACGATTTTAGCGGGACCCGCGTCGCACTTCTTTGCGATGAGGTTGTCGATCGCGGGAGCGCTTTTCGAGTCGAGCGTTCCGCGCGGCGCGAGCCGTACGGTTTCCGCGTGCGCCGTCCAGCTCGTTTCCGGATCCACCATTACATGTTCGCTAGACTTCGTGGATCCGCGGCGAGCGTCCCGATCGATCGACGAACGTGGCGACTGCATACTTCCGGCCGGCGCGGGCTTCCCCATCGATTTCACCAGGTATTCAACTTGACCAACGATACCGGAAATCCAAAGCGCCGCGAACGCGGCGATTCCGAAGCAGCAAGTAACGATGTTGTTGGCGGAATGGAGAGTCGAGCCGCGGGGATGAAGATATTCGAGCCCACCTGCGAATGCCAGAAACGCGAAGTACAAGCCACTTGCACCAAAGAGTATCCGGTAGAGCGATTGCTTTCCGGACAATCCGTGCAACATCACCGCTAGCAGCAGCCCCATCAGGATGAAGCCGGCCGTTTGACCGCGCGCTGCGTAGAATTCGAACATCGATATGTCCGCTTGGCTCATGATGCCGCCGCCTCTGCGTCTCGATCGGTTAGAAAGCGTTTGAAGGCGGCGCCGTAGTTCCCGGCCACTGCCAGTTCAATGTGACCTGGGTCATTGGCCCGAGACCCTGCTCTGGAGCGCTAGACCTTGCCAGCTTCCTCGAGTTTCTCGATCTCGGCGTCGCTAAGTTGCTCACGTAGCGCGACAAGAAGCTTTGCGCAAACCCACTTCCCCGTGGTCTCAAGCTCAATCCCGAGTCCATGGATTTGGAGGTTGACGAGACCCTATGGGCGCGTCGTTCTTCTCCGCGCAGCCCCGCCTAGAGCGAATTCCTAAGGCTGCCAGGTCGGTAGGCCTGGAACCCGAGGAATCGGGGGTCCGGCATGAAAGCTTGCAGGACTACCCCTGCAAGCCCGTGGAGGACCGATGAGCCAAGAAGCCGTTGCCACGTTGATCGATCGCTGGACCAACGAACCCGGGTTCAAGGATGAATTTCGCAAAGACCCGCACGGAACGCTCGTCGCTCATGGAATCAGCCTGACGCCAGAGGAAGAGACGTCGGTGAAGAGCATGGACTGGAGCGGTTCGGATCAAGATCTGGCGCAGCGCGTCAGCAAGATGCGCTGGGGCATGGACCTCATGAGGAGCTGAAGCCGGCATAGCGCACTCCGCTTCGCTCGGGAATCGCGAGGCTTCCGTTCTCGCCGCACTCGAAGGGGGCGATCTTTCGCCCTCCGAACTCGCGGCGATTGCCGGAGCGGCAAACGAACGACATCTTCCGGCAGGCACGGTCATCGTCGAAGAAGGCGGCGGCCGTGCCTGTTTTGTTGTTGCCGGCGGTCAGGTCACGCTGCAGCAGGCGGTACACAAAGCCGCGCACGTCGTGGGCACGCTGGGTCCCGGCGACATGATCGGCGCGGACGCGTTTCTCTCAGTCGAACGAAAACAGACGGCGACCGCAGTAGCAACCTCCGACGTCGACGTGCTCGAACTCGACGCCCCCTCGTTCCAACGCTTGCTCGAAGAGAGCCCGCGGCTCCGGCAACTCGTCGCGGCCCGCGCCGAGCGCGCGCAGATCGAGCGTTTGATTCGCGCAACCCGATCGTTCGAAGACGTCACAAGCCAAGAGATGAACGGACTCCTGCGAAGTGTGGAGCGCCGCGTTGTGGAGCCGGGCACGCAGATCGTCATGCAAGGGGAAAGCGGAAGCGAAGCCTACGTCATCGCCGACGGACACGTCGAGGTAATCGACGAGAGCACGCAGCGCAACCTGGCGACGCTCGGTCAAGGCGCGCTCTTCGGCGAAGCGGCGCTCTTGAGCGACATCACCCGCAACGCAAGCGTTCGCGCGAGTGAAAAGACGACGCTCCTCGTTTTGGCGCGCGACCCGCTGCTCGACGTCTTGAGCAAAAACGCTTCGGCAAAAGCGCGCATGCTCGATCTGCTCAACTCACGAGACCGGCCGCTCCGCGCCGTGGATATCGAGGTTCATCGTCAGACCGGTGCCGACGGGATCGAATTCGCGGTCCTCAAGAACCCGGCCCACCATACCTATCTCCGGCTTTCGGGCGACGGACTGTTCCTGTGGGATCGCAGCAACGGCACCAACACGGTCCGCGACCTGATGACCGCGCTCTTTAGCGAACGGCGCCATTTCGCACCGCAAGAAGTAGTCAACACGATCCAGCATCTTCGCGCGCAGGGCTTTCTCAAGGCGAACGCTCCGTTTCGCGACGCCGACAAGCCGAGCGATTCCGTGACGCCCGCGGGCCGCTTATTGAACGCTTCGCTGCGTGCGCTGACGGCGACGGCGCATTTCGATAACGTCGATCCCATGTTCGCTGCGCTCTATCGAGCCATCGGTCCGGCTTTCTTCACGCGACCCGCGGCCCTTGTGATGGGGCTGCTGGCGCTCGCCGGAATCGTGCTCTTCGCACTCAGCGCCAAAAAGGCGATCGCGCTACTTTGGACACCTCACGGTTTCATCTGGTTTTTCGCGCTCGCGCTGCCCGCGTACGCGCTGCTTATCGTGCTGCATGAAATCGGTCACGGTCTCGGGGTGAAGGCCATCGGCCGGAAAGTCGAAAGCATCGGCGTCGGCTGGTATTGGTTCGGACCGATCGCATTCGTCGATACGTCGGACGCCTGGGTCGGCACGCGCGCGCAACGGATTCTCGTCAGCGCGTCCGGACTTGCGGTCAATCTGCTCCTAGGTGCGATAGCCTCCGCGATCGCGTTTTGGGCCTCCTCGCCGTGGGGTACGCTGGCGGCCTGGCAATTCGCGCTCGCGGCGTACATCGGGTTCGTCGAGAACCTCAACCCGCTGCTCGAGTTCGACGGGTACTACATCCTCGTCGACATCCTGGACCGTCCGAATTTACGCCACCAAAGCCTGCGGTGGCTGGGCTCGGAATTCCACCGGGTCTGCCGCAAACCGCAGCTCGTGCGCGGTCACGTCGTCGAGTGCACGTACGCGATCGGCGCGATCCTCTATATCTTCTTCGCGGCGGCCCAGAGCACGGTGATGTATCACCTCGTCGGTCAACAACGGCTCGCGCACTTCATGCCGGCCGCGGTCGCCTCGGCACTCGCTTGGGTGCTCCCGATCGGGCTTGCCGCGGTGGCGTTGATCGCTCTCTTCGCCGAGATCCGCAAGATCAAAGATGCGTCCGCCGGCTGAGCGCCTTTGGACGCCGCCCGACCGGACCGCAATCGTCGAGTGCGCGAGGCAAGCCGGACTCGCTGCGATTCGGCTGCCGCGCCACGCCGAGATGTTCGCTCGCGCGCTCGAAGGCGCGGACGTGGATCCGCGTTCGAACGACCTCGAGCTTCGCATCTCACTCGCGCCGCTCGTTTTTTCCGCGGCTTCCGGGAGCGAGGTGGGACGTCACGATCTCGCTGCGTTGACGCTGCTTCTCTGGATCGCGTTCGATCTTCTCGACGACGTGGCCGACGGCGATCTCGATGCGGAGTGGACCGCGTACGCTCCGAGTGAGGTGATGGTCATGGCGAGCGCGCTGATCGCAGGGACGTCGCACGCAATGGTTTCCGCACTGCACTCCTCGCCGGCAGTCGCCGTGCAACTGCACGCCCGGATCGCGCGAGGCCTCTGCGAGATGGCCGACGGCCAGATTGCAGACATCGCGAATGCCGGCAGCGACGATATTACGGCCGCCGCCGTCTTCGAATCGATTGCGGGGAAAACAGGCGCCGAATGCGCACTCTTTGCCGGCCTCGGGGCGGTGCTGGCCGAGGCATCAGCGGAACGCATCGCGCATTTCGAGCGATTCGGCATGGAATACGGGATCGCGAATCAGCTGTACAGCGATCTGGCGGATTTGTTTTCGCCTTCCGAGGGACGCGATGTCGCGAACGGCACGCGCACGTTGCCGATCGTATGGCACCTCGAAGCACTTTCGGATTCCGCGCGAGACGACTTTCTTGCACTGCTCGATGCGGCACGAGCCGATGAAACGGCCGCCGGACAGGTTCGCGAAATCCTCCTCGGCTCGCCCGTCTTACGCCGCTCGATCCTTCAGATCAAGATTCATCTCGAGCGCGCCCGTACGGCACTCGGTCAGGCTGGAGCCTTGGGTTCGGCGGCCGTCGAGCTTGAGACGTTCTTGGAGCAATTGGACCTACAGAAAGTCTTGTTCAACGACGCCGGCCGCTAATCCGCAGTATTCGCTGGTCTGCTCCTCGTGGGAATTCCGAAGGCGGCGATCGGCCCAACTTTCTAGAATTCCTTGGCGGGAACTAGGAAACAGTTCGATCGCCGCTACGGCGCCAGCCGATGTACGATGCTGCAGCAACGACGATGCTGGCCAGCACGATAGCCGGAGCAACGGTGTCGGCTAAGGGGAGCGGTAGCACGAGCCAGGCGCAGGCGTAACCGAAACCGCCAATGACAAACGCCCTTCCTACGGTTCGAAGCATCGCAAGTGCGTTCGCAGAGCCCATCCGCTTTGGGATGGCGTTCGACAACACCACTAGGATGGCGCCTTCCATGATACCGTTCGTTCGCGCGGCGATGTCACTTCCGCCGGCCCAACCCATGTGCTCGAGCGCTTTGGCGCCGAGCGCGACCGACAGGAGCGCACCGGCCACTACGAGCGACGTTGTCACGTTGCGACGCGAGGAACCGAAACGGCGGGCGAACCAGGCGACGGCCATCGTGGCAACTGCCACGCCGTAGACCCACTTCTGTCCGACATTTGCGAAAAAGAGATAGCCGCTTATCGCCACAACACAGGCGGTCACGACAACCGCGGCGGCAGTTAGCATATTGTCAAATACGGTTTTCATGAGATTCCTCAGGTTGCATTGGTGTCGCTTGAATTCCAAAGAGCAAAGCAAATTCAAGCAGCGCATCTTCCAGAACTGAAAGGTTCAGGTAATAAGTAACCGTCGTGCCGGTCTTTGAGGAGGTGACGAGATCGGCTTCCCGGAGGACCGAGAAATGTGCAGACATCGTCGCTTTGGAAACCTCGAAGTGGCTCGCCAGTTCGCCGGCGCTCAGCGGTCCCGCGCGAAGCAGGGTAAGGACCCTGCGCCTCGTTGGATCTGCCAAAGCTCGAAAAACATTGGCCACATTCCAAATTTAGCTAAATATCGAAATACTGTCAAGCCCCCCCCCGAAGGAGCCTATGATGCGTTTTCACTGCCGGCCTGTTCATTATCGCCTTCACTTGAAGATTTGCGCGGCGGGTGCAGCACTCGCGCTCGGACTCGGCACGTCAGCTTCCGCCCAGGTTATCCCCGGGCCGCTAAAGGTCACCGACAGCGGGCCCGGCGTGTCACCGTCGGGTTTTGCTATCAAGGGGATTACAAGCTACGGCGGCGATTCGGCTGTCTTTGGATACGGCACGGCACAGCTTAACGGCGCGGGTATCGATGGCGTTACCGGATATGTCGAAAGCTCGCTTTCGGTTGGTGTCGTCGGGTGGTCCGCCTCGACTGCAAGCGGCGCGAACGCGTCTTACGGCGTCTACGGCTATTCCGGCACGGGGAACGGAGTTTACGGACAAAGCAACAGCTCGAGCGTTGCATCGATCTATGGCGTCAACAACGTCGCCGGTGGCACGGCGATGTATGGATTTTCAGTCGGTCAAGCAGTACTTGGCGTCTCGTCCGCTACCAACGGCGTCGTGGGCGTTACGCAAACAGCGTCCGGAATCAATCAAGCAGGGGTCATGGGTGTTGACAACTCGACGACCTCGAACGGTAACAACTATGGCGTCGCCGGC
>Ga0302325_10020122_pt1 | contig 14000 bp, 11 predicted proteins | sample Palsa_T0_2_FD_201948 | JGI IMG/M metagenome (GOLD analysis project Ga0302325, IMG submission 201948) | Peat permafrost microbial communities from Stordalen Mire near Abisko, Sweden - Palsa_T0_2 | ecosystem: Environmental > Terrestrial > Soil > Palsa > Peat permafrost | place: Sweden: Abisko... | reverse complement strand
TGCGCTCCCCGGATACGCCCGCCTTGCGACGCACGATCGACACCACGAGCGCCACCGTGGTGGCCAGGGCAACGCCGAGCGCGCTGGCGTCGCGCCACCCGTCGGGCTGGATGATCCGTCCCGCCGCGATGGCCCCGATGACCAGCACCAGGTAGACGCCCCGCAGCAACCACCCGTAGCCGATCCCAATGAGGCGGCGCCGCGTGGTGAACCAGAGGAAGAACAGCCCGCCTACGGACCATTGCAGGAGCACGGTGGCGGCATCGAGGCGGATCATGTCTGTTCCACCAAACCAAACTGGCGACCCAACGTGCGAATCAGGCCCCCACCAGGCCCGATGGGCGCCCAGCCGGACCAAGTGCGGGCCCGACCGGTCAGGTCAGGCGGCCGCCTGCGCCGCCCGGATCCACGGCGGCTTCGACCAAGGCTCGGCGGCGCAGCAGCGCCCGTCCCTGGGGGCCCCCATCCGAGGCCAGGGCCAGGCCCCGGCGGCGCAGGACGGTGCGCTCGAGGCGCCCGAACACCAGCGCATCCATGAGCAGGCCCACGATCAAGATGAGGACCATGCCCGCCATGAGGCCGGCGTAGTCGTTCTGGTTGGAGGCGTTGTTGAGGGTCTGGCCGAGCGACGGCCGGTGGGCGATCTGTACGATCAGCTCGCCTGCCAGCAGGGAACGCCAGGCGAACGCCCACGCCTGCTTCATACCAGCCACGAAGCCGGGCAGGGCAGCGGGCAGGATCACGTGGCGGTATTCGGCATAGCCCCGGGCGCCCAGGACCCGGCCCGCCCGCAACAACAGCGGTGGGATGTTGTCGATGCCCGATAGCACGCCGTTGGCGATCGAGGGGATGGCCCCGATCAACAGCACGAACAAAATGGCGCGCTCACTGGTCTGGAACAACACCACCGCCAAGGGCAGCCACGCCACCGACGGCATGGTCTGGAACCCGGTGATGAGCGAACCGAGGGCGGTGCGCAGGATCCGGCTGCGGGCCACCGCCACCCCGAGAGCGGTGCCGATGACCAGAGCCAAGCAGTACCCGACCACGGCACGTTGCATGGTCACACTGGTCGCCTTGAGCAAATGTCCACTGACCGGGCTACCGCCCAACAGGTTGTGCCACAGCGTGTCGAGCACGGTCCATGGCCCGGGCAGCAGGTAGCTGGGCTTCCACCCGCTCCACACCACCACCTGCCAGAACAACAGCCCGAGGGCGATGGCGGCCAGCTTGGGCCACAACGCCTTCCACCCCGTGGCCAGTCGGCTCGGGGCGGCGGGCAGGGCGATCTCCAGCTGGTCGAGGCCCGCCAACTCTTCGTCCGCGTCCCGCGCGCTCGTCGCGCCGGCAGTGGCCGCGGCGGCCGCGGCGGCGTCAGTTACGGCCGTGGCGAGCCACCTCTTCGCGCAGTTGGTCCAAGATGACGGCGGCGGCGGCGGCCACCTCGGGCGACTCGATCCGGCGGGGCCGGTGGGCCGTGACCGGGAACTCGGCCGCCACCCGCCCTGGTCGGCTGGTCAGCAGCACCACCCGGTCGCCCAGGCGGACCGCCTCGCGGACATTGTGGGTGACGAACAACACCGTCATCCCGGTCTCGCGCCACACCCGCTCCAACTCGTCGTGCAACAGGTCACGGGTGATGGCATCGAGGGCGCCAAAGGGCTCGTCCATCAGCAGGACCCGGGCGTCCTGGGCCAGCGCCCGGGCCAGGGCGACCCGCTGTCGCATGCCGCCACTCAGCTCGTGCGGGCGCTTGTTGGCGAAACCACTCAGGTGGACCAACTCCAGCAGTTCTTCCACCCGGCCCTTGCGTTGGGCGCGAGGCGTGCCCCGCAACCGCAAGGCCAACTCGACGTTGCGGGCCACCGTCAACCAGGGGAACAAGGCGGCTTCCTGGAACATCATCGCCACCTGCCCACCAGGCCGCTCGATGTGCCCCTGGGACGGCCGATCCAGCCCCGCCACCAGGCTGAGCAGGGTGCTCTTGCCGCACCCCGAGGCGCCCACCAGGCACACGAACTCGCCCTCGTTCACCCGCAGCGACACACGGTCGAGTGCGGGCACGGCGGAGCCCGCGTTGCCGTACACCTTGGACACACTTTCCAGCACGATGGCGGGCCGGGGCCCGGCGGGGGCGGCCGGCTCACTCGGCAGGTAGCGCTGCGTGGCCAGCTCTTCGGCGATGGTCATGTGCTGGATACCTCCGGGAGGCCCTTGGACTTGAGCACCTGGTTGAGCGGCGCCAAGTCGAAGAGCCCATTCAGGTTGGGAGCGGTGAGCAGTCCAACGGCGACGGCGTGCGCCGCCTCGGTCTGGAACGACGGCACGAGCGGGTTGGTGGTGAAGCTCAGATCGGACCATGCCGTCTTGAGCACCGAGGACGTCAACGGGGCGCCGAGCGACGTCAGCTGGGTCAAGACGTCGTTCTGGGCCTGCACCGGGTTGGCCTGGATGAAGGCGATGGTGGCCACCAGGCCGGTGAGAAAGCGGGTGATGGTGGCGGGATGGGCCTTCAAGAAGGCCGTGCTCACCAACACGTCGGTGGTAACGAACTGTTGGTTGGGCCACAGGGACTTCTCGTTGACCAGGACGTGGCCGCCGTCGGCCACCAGCTCGCTGACGTACGGCTCGGGGACCCACGCCCCGTCGATGCTGCCCGACTTGAACGTGGTGATGGTCTGGCTGTTGGCCTGCGGCTTGATGTGGACGTCGCCGCCGCCCTGCAGGTCGGTGGTGTAGCCCTGCGACTTGAGCCAATAGCGCAGCGCCACGTCCTGGGTGTTGCCCAGCTGGGGCGTGGCCAGCGTCGCCCCCTTGAGCTGGCTGACGCTCGTTATGGACGCCTTGACGACCAGCGCAGCACCGCCCGAGGCGACGCCAGAGATGACCGTGACGGCGCCGTGGGACTGGGTGAAGGCGGTGATCGAGGGGCTGGGCCCGATGAACGCCAGGTCGATGGCGCCGCTCAGCAGGGCCTGGGTCTCCGCCGGTCCGGCGCTGAAGGTCTGACTGGCGTCGAGCTTGTCCGGGGCCAGGTCCTGGGCGAAGATCCCGCCCTCCACGCCGACCAGGGCCGGTGCGTGGGTGATGTTGGGAAAATACCCAATCTTCAGCGTGACGGGCGCGGCTGAGGGGGAGGGCGTCTTGGTCGATGAGCTGCACGCCGCGGCCAGCAAGCCGACAACAACGAGCAGGGCGAACGACGCACGGATCCGGCTATTCACACCTTTTCCAACCAGGAGAGTAGACATCATGTATACCTGACCATACTGGTCGGATTTCGAATCGTCAAGTAAACGGCCAATTTCCGTATTAATCGGGCGGCACGACTCTCTTCAAACCGGTGAACGGTGCCGACGAGGGAAGAACAATTGGTGGTGCGGGACTGAAGCAGGCGGTCGACAGTCTCCGGCTGCGCCAGACGCCGACCTCGCCCGACCTGAAAGAATGGTGGGAGTCGGGCGAACGAGTGGCCGCCCAAACGACCCGGGCGATCCTCGTGGTCCTCGGTGCGGTCACCGGAAGCGTGGGAACCCTAACGGTCACGGCCACCCTGCCGTTCTCCATGTCGCCCGGTCCCGGGCCCATCCGCGTCGCCTGCGCGGTGGGTCTGTGGCTGGCCGCGCCCGTGCTGGCCCTGGCCGGGTTCTGGCGATACGGCGCCCTGAAGGCCGATTTCATGCGGCGGTACCAGCGGCAGAAGATCTACCGCACCATCGACGACATCCAGGTCGATGCCGAGCTGAAGACGGTCATCCGCCTCAATCAGGCCCGGATGGACGCTTACCACGAGCTGACGCTGACCCAGGCGGCCCACGCCTATCGCAACACCCAAATCGCCATGACCACAGGCTTTCTGGTGTTGGTGGGCGGCGCCGTGGCGGCGCTGATGTTCCACGCCGACCCGGCTGGCCAGGTCGTCGTCGGCGGCCTGGCCACGGTGGGCACGATGCTCTCGGGCTATATCGCGGCGACGTTCCTGCGGGCCCAGCAAGAGGCGCTGAGTCAGCTCAACGTCTATTTCCGCCAGCCCCTGACCACCAGCTACCTGCTGACGGCGGAGCGCTGGGCGCTGAAGCTCCCCGACGAGACCCGCCCCAGCACACTGGCCCACATGGCGCATCATGTTGTGGCCCAAGCCTTCGGCGCAGCCGAGGCTGCCGACCACGCCCAAGGTGCAGAACTGGCATCCCCCGCCCCGGCGACGGCCCCCGCGGGCCCGGCACCCGCCCCCGCTGCCCCGGTGGCGACGGCGGACCCGGTGGCGACGGCGGACCCGGCACAATTCCGAGATAATCGCACGGCCACGGAGTCGATTCTGGGAGGGATAACGGTTCTTTGAGGACTTATCGTCGTCCTTTGACGATAAGTACTCACGGAACGTTTATCCCGCACAGTTTCGGGCACGGTCGGGACTGGGAATATGAACGCAATGTCGTCGCCCGAAGACCGCATGTCACGGGGCATCGGCCTGCCCAGTGGTGAGTCCATCGCCCCTGTCGGGAAGCCATGTCGCTCAGGCGCGCCGATGGCACCTGGGTCGATGTGGCATCACACCGCCCGGATGACGACGAGTTCGCCCGGCTGCGGCCCCTCACGCCCATGTCGATCATCGGCGCCGCGCTCCCAGATGGCGCCTCCCGCCTACAGCAAGCCAGCCACCGCCGCTCCGTCGACATTAATGGCGGCGCTGGAAAGGTAGCCGCACGGCTGGGAGCACAGGAACGCCACGATCCGCCCGAAATCGGCCGGATCCCCCATGTGCGCCGGGTCCCCGCCCAACTGCTTCATCCGGTCGGTGGCAAAATGCCCGGGACAGGCCAGGTTGAGCGTGATGCCGTCGGCGAACAGATCCTGGGCTGCCGTCTTGGCCCACGCCCACAATCCGGTCCGGGCCAGGTTGGACAGCGCCAGCCCGGGAATGGGCTGCTTGATGGAAAACGACGTGATCAGGCAGATGCGCCCCCAGCCATCTCGGCGCATCCAGGGAACGGCTTCGCGCACCAGCCGGATCGACGAGGTGAGGTTGGCGTTGACCGCGGCCGCGATCTGATCGTCGGTCACCTCCAGGGCGCGCGCCGGTGGCGGCCCACCCGAGTTGCCCACGACGATGTCCAACCCCCCGAAGTGCGCCGCAGTCTCGGCCACCAAACGGGCGGGAACCTCGGGGGCGGTGACATCGGCCACGATGGCCAGCACCGAAGCGCCCATCTCCCGAATGTCTGCCTCCGTGGCGCGCAGTGCTGCCTCGCCTCGGGCGGAGATGACGACCCGGCACCCTTCACCGGCCAATGCCAGCGCACTGGCCCGACCCAGCCCCTTGGAAGCAGCCGTAACCAAAGCCACCTTGCCTGCGATGCCGAGATCCACCCTTACACCCCGGCGACAATCAGGGCGCTGGCCCGGCCCAGCCGCCGGGAGGCGACCGCAGCCGGCGAGATGCCGGGAGCCACTGCTACGCCTCCACCACGGCCAACGCGTGGTCGACCGAGTTGAGAGCCCGGGGGCCGTCGGTCGCCGCCACCACGATGTCCTCGATGCGGGCGCCGTAGCGGCCCGGAAGGTAGATCCCCGGTTCCACCGAGAAGGAGTGACCAGGCACCAGGGCCTGGCCATTCCCCCCCACGATGTAGGGGTCCTCGTGCTCCTCCAGGCCGATGCCATGGCCGGTGCGGTGGATGAAATACGGTCCGTAGCCGCCGTCGGAGATGATGTCCCGGGCCACCCGGTCGACCTGCTCACACGGCGTGCCCACGGCGGCCGCCCGCACCGCCGCCGCCTGGGCCTCCTGCAGCACGTTGTAAAGAGCCACGAACTCGTCGGGCGGCGAACCGGTGAACACGGTCCGGGTGATGTCCGAGCAGTAGCCATCCATGGTTCCGCCGAAGTCGCACACCACCGCCTCGCCCGGGCCGATGACGCGGGGGCCGGCGTCGTGATGGGGGCTGGCCGAGTTGGGCCCGCTGCCCACGATGGCGAAATTGACCCGCTGGTGGCCCTCGTCGACCAGCCGGCGGCCGATGTCGTCCGACACCTCGGCCTCGGTGCGCCCGATGAGGGGCAACCGGCCTCCGACCAGGGCTGCTGCCACCCGATCGGCCGCGGCCGAGGCGGCGGCCAGCGCTTCCACTTCGCTGGCGTCCTTGACGGCCCGCAACGGCCCCGTGACCGACGACGCCTTGCCCCACGTGGCGTCGGGCAGCGCTGCCTGCAGCTGCAACAGGAACGTGGCCCACGCCCGGTCGGAGATGCCCAGTCGGCTGCGGCCCCCGACCAGCCCGGCAACCAGAGCGACCGCGTCCTTGCCCTCGTCCCACGGGCACAGGGCAAAGGCCTCGGGGTCAGGCGCCACCCGCGGCGCCTCCAACCTGGGCACGACCAACGTGGCCTCGGCGTCCGCCGGCAGCACCAGCATGGTCAGGCGCTCCAACGGCATGGCGGTGTACCCGGTGAGCCACGGCAGGTCGGCCCCCAGCGACAGCAAGAGGCAGTCGACACCAGCCTCGACCATGGCCGCTCGAACCCGCGCCAGCCGCTCCTGCCGAGGCGTCGTCACGACCGCCCACCCGATGCCAACCCGGGCCGCACCCGCGCCAGCCGCGCCAGCCGAGGGCGTGGTCATGCGAACCCGCCGGCCGCGGCCGACTCGAGGTGCGATACATCTTCGGGGTGGACACAACGAAGATGTATCGCACCTCCCGAGGTGGAGCACCGCAGCCCGCTCATGCGAACGAGCCGGTAGAAAGGGAGACGGCTTCGGCCGCTTGGCGGGCGTGGTAGCTGCTCCGGGTGAACGGGGACGCCTCGACGTGGCCGATGCCCATCGCCTCCCCCACCTCCTTGAGCCGGGTGAACTCCTCGGGCGCCCACCAGCGCAGCACCGGCAGGTGTCGCGCCGTGGGGCGCAGGTACTGGCCGATGGTCACGATGTCGCACCCCACGCCGCGCAGGTCGGCCAACGCTCCCACCACCTCGTCAAACGTCTCGCCCATGCCCAGGATGAGGCCCGACTTGGTGGTGAGCCCCGTCGCCTTGGCCCGGGCCAACACCGCTAGGCTGCGGGCATACGACGCCGAAGGGCGCACCGCCCGCTGCATCCGGGCCACCGTCTCGATGTTGTGGTTGAGCACCTCGGGCCGGGCGTCGAAGATCACCTTCAGCGCGGAGGACTCGCCCCGGCAATCCGGGATCAGCACCTCGACCGCGGTACCCGGGCAACGCCGGTGGATGGCGTCGATGGTGGCGGCGAACGCCCCCGCTCCCCCGTCGGCCATGTCGTCGCGGGCCACCGCCGTGACCACGGCGTAGGTGAGTCCCATGCGGGCCACGGCGTCGGCCACCCGGCCCGGCTCGGCGTCATCGACGGGCAACGGCTTGCGGGTGTCAACCAGGCAGAACCCACACGCCCGGGTGCACCGGTCCCCGTTGATCATGAACGTGGCCGTGCCTTCGGCCCAGCACTGGTAGATGTTGGGGCAACCCGCCTCCTCGCACACCGTGACCAGGTCGAGCGAGCGCATGGTGGACTTGAGCGCCCGGTACTCCGGCCCCATCTCCGCCTTGGCCCGCAACCACACCGGCTTGCGCTCACCCAGCGCATGGCCATCGGAAGCGTCCACCCCGGCTTCCGCCAACCGACCCAGGAGACGGACCGGGGCTGGCATTTCAGTACCTCGGGTAAAGGCGGAGAGGTCCTCGGGACGCACCCGCCAGGCCACATCCTGGCGTTCGACGCCAGCGGCCCCGCCTCTTTTCCCCGCCCAATGCTCTTGCGCCCGATGAGCCACGGCGTCCACCACGTCGCGCATGGAGGCGTTGACACCCTCGGCAGCGAGCGACGTGACCCCTTTGTCGGCGATGCCACACGGCACGATGTGGCCGAAGTAGCCCAGGTCGGGGTCGACGTTAAGGGCGAAGCCGTGCATCGAGCGGCCCCGGGACAGGCGCACGCCGATGGCGCAGATCTTGCGGTCGCCCACCCACACGCCGGGGTGCTCGGGCAGGCGTCCGGCGCCCGGCAGGCCCAGGTCGGCCAGGGCGTCGATGATCACCTGTTCCACGCCGTGCACGTAGTCGGGGATGGCGGACGGCCCGAGCGGCACGGTCCAAATGGGGTAGCCGGTCAGCTGGCCCGGGCCGTGGTAGGTGACGTCTCCTCCCCGGTCAGCCTTGACCAACTCGGCGCCCACCGAGGCCGGGTCGACCAGGACGTGCTCGGGCCGAGCGCTGACCCCCATGGTGTACACGTGGTCGTGCTCCAGCAGCAGCAGCCAGTCATCGGGTCCAGCGCGAAACAAACCGCGCTGCAGAGCCAGGGCGTCGGAGTAGCGAACTCTCCCGAGCCAGCGGACCCGCAGCGTCACAGCTCGCTCGACCAGTCCCGGGTCTCGAGGCTGACCTTGACCGCCCGCATGAACGCCGAGGCGTATGCCCCGTCGACCGCTCGGTGGTCGAACGACAGGATCAGGTTGCCCACCGGATGGATGGCGATGGCGTCGGAACCGTCGGGCATCTCGACCACCACCGGCTTCTTGCGCACCCCATCGGTGGCGATGATGGCGATCTGGGGTTGGTTGATCACCGGGATGGTGAACAGGGTGCCGAACGGGCCGGCGTTGGTCAGCGTGAAGGTGCCCCCGCTGATGTCGTCCATGGTGAGCCGCTTGGAGCGGGCCCGATCAGCCAGGTTCGCCACTTCCCGGGCCAGCGCCCGCAGCCGCTTGTCGCCCGCGTCGTGGATCACGGGCACCAGCAGCCCCTCGAAGTTCAGGTCCACCGCGATGCCCAGGTTGATGTGGTTGTGCACGATCAGGGCGTCGTCGCCCACCGATGAGTTCATGTGGGGCCAGTCGGCGATGGCGTCGATCACGGCTCGGGCGATGAACGGCAGATACGTCAGGCTCACGCCCTCGTGCTGCTTGAAGCGCTCCTTTTCCGCTGTGCGCACTCGCTCGACCCCGACGTAGTCGACCTCCATCGCCACCACGGTGTGGGCCGAGGTTTGCTTGGAGCGCACCATGTGCTCGGCCGTGCGACGGCGAATGTTGGTAAAAGGGACCACCGTGTCGTCCTCGCCCGGCGTGACCATTTCCACCCCTGCGGTGCTAGGAGGGGGCGCCGTGGCGGCGGGCGTTGCAACCGGATTCGGCCTGGTCTCCGTCACGGCGGCGGGGGCGGGGGCGGGCGCGGGCGGCGGGGCGGGCGTGGTTCGGCGATCGATCAGGGCCAGCACGTCGTCACGGGTGATGCGCCCACCGGCCCCGGTCCCCTCGATTTGCGAGGCGTCCAGGTCGTGCTCGGCGATGAGCCGGCGCACCACCGGGGAGAGGACCTTGCTCGTCCCCGAGCCGCCGCTGCCCGGCCCGCTGGGGGGCCGGTCACTGGTGGGCCGGGTGCCCCCACTTCCGGCTGGGCTACCCAGCGGGGGGCGTTGCCCGCTGGGGGCGCCGCTGCTGGTGGAGCTGGTCCCGTTGTCGGTCGCCCCCTCAGGCGCCTTCGCAGGCGCGGGCGCGGGCGGTGCGGGGGCCGGTTCTGGCTCCGCTTCGTCCGTCACCGCCTCCTCCGCCACCTCTTGTGGTGGCGTCTCGTTTCCGGCCGGTGCCGCCGTACCGTTTCCTGCCGGTGCCTCGGACGCGATCACGGCCAGCTTGGTGCCTACGTCAACCGTTTCACCCTCGGCCACCAGGATCTCGGACATGAAGCCGGATACGGGCGAGGGCACTTCGGAGTCGACCTTGTCGGTCGAGACCTCGAACAGCACGTCGTCCTCGGCGACCTGGTCGCCCACCTGCTTCAACCACTTGGTGATGGTGCCTTCGGTCACCGTCTCGCCCAACTGGGGCATGGTGATGTCAGCCAACGTGCAGCCCCCTTCCCGTCAGTGCCAGGACCGTCTCGCCGAAGGTCTCCGACAGGGTCGGATGCGGCTGGATGAAATGCGCCACGTCGTCCACAGTTGCCTCCCAGTTGACCGCCAGAAATCCTTGCCCCAGTTGCTCGGTGACCCAGGGACCGACCATATGGACGCCGAGAATGCGCCCCGCCTTGCCGTCGGGCCCCTTTTCCGCGATGACCTTGACCAGGCCGTCCGCGTCGCCGATGATCAGCGCTCGGCCGTTGCCTCCGTAGGGATCCTTCTTGGTGACCACGTCGAAGCCGGCGGCGCGTGCCGACTCCTCGGAGTGGCCGGCGAATGCCACCTCGGGGTGGCAATAAATGCACCACGGCACCTTGGCGTAGTCGACCGGAACGACATCGTCGCCCAGGATCTGGTCGATCACCAGCACGCCTTCGGCGAAGCCGACATGGGCCAGGGCCGGGGTGGCAACCAGGTCACCCACCGCGAACACCCCCGGCTCGCCCGTCTGCATGTACTGGTCGACCTTGACGTAGCCCCGCTCGTCGACCTCGACCCCGGTGCCGGCCAGACCCAGGTTGGACGAAAGGGGACGGCGACCGACGGACACCACGACCGCTTCGACCTCGATCTCCTCGCCCTGGCCGAACAGGACTGTCGTTCCCGGACCGTTTTCTCTGGGCTTGTGGCCATGGACCGCCACGCCGGTGTGGACGTCGATGCCTCGCTTCTTGAACGAGCGGGCCACCACCTCGACTACGTCTTTGTCGCACCCGGGCAACAGCTTGGGCAGCGCCTCCAGGATGGTGACCTTGGTGCCCAGGTCCGCCAGCATGGAGGCGAACTCGCAGCCGATGGCCCCGCCCCCCACCACCACGGCTGAGTCGGGAAGGCGATCGAGCGCCAAGACCTCGTCGGAGGTCATCACGATGGTGGCGTCGATGTCGAAGCCGGGGATCGTGCGGGGGACCGAGCCGGAGGCCAGGATGACGAACTCGCCCGTCAGTTCCGTTCCGTCGTCCACCGTCACCACGTGATCCGGGCCCAGCGTCCCCGTGCCCAGGAAAACGGTGATCTTGCGCTTCTTCATGAGGCCCTGGAGGCCCTTCCACAGCTGGGTCACGACCTTTTGCTTGCGGGCCTGAGAGCGGCTGAAGTCGAGGGCGGGAGTCGCCGCCTCCGGGCCGGCGGTGATGCCGAACTCGCCCGCACCGGCCACCGTGCGAAAGACCGACGCCGTCTCCAGGAACTCCTTGGCCGGGATGCAGCCCCGGTGCAGGCACGTCCCCCCGACCTTGTCCTTCTCCACCACCGCGATGTTCAGCCCGGCCAGGGCACCGTGGAGCGCGGCGGCATAACCGCCTGGACCTCCGCCAATGATCACCACATCGAACGACTGCGCCACCCTTTTGAGACTAGAGGCTCGCAGAGAACGTCACGTCCGGGTCAACGTAAACGTGGCGCGGAGGGTTTGCCGGGCTGTCAACCTTGGGGGGTGACCGTTGACCCCGCTGTCATCGCTGCGTTGGAGGCGAGCGTGGCGGCGTCCCCAGACAGCGTGGCGGTGCGGCTGCATTTGATCGACCTGTTGCTAGGGGCGCAACGGTGGGCGGACGCCCTGGGGCATTGCATGGCCATTCTCACCCGCCAGCCGGACGACCGCGCCGCCCTCAGCCGCGCCGCCACCGCGGCCGACGGGGCAGGCGACGGGGCGCGGGCCGCGGGGTACCGACGGCTGGTCACCGCGCTCGGCGGCGACCCCAGTGACGCTGGGCCAGGGGCCACGCCGCCTGAGGCGGCCACGCCGCCTGAGGCGGCCACGCCTCCGCGCGGGCCCTCGGCTGGGCGCGGCCCGACATTTGATCACCCGGCCCGGGGCAATGACGACCGTCCAGCCGAACCGCCTGTCCCGGCCGACGGCCCGTTAGACGACGAGTTCGACGCTTTTCTCCGCGAAATCTCCGCCGAGGCGGAGGTCGACATCGAGCGACCGACGGTCACCTTGGCCGAAGTTGGCGGCCTGGAGGAGGTCAAACGGCGGCTCCAGACCTCGTTCCTTGGCCCCATGCGCAACCCGGAACTGCGAGCCCTGTACGGGAAGTCGCTGCGAGGCGGGCTGCTGCTGTACGGCCCTCCGGGGTGCGGCAAGACGTTCCTGGCCCGCGCCGTGGCGGGCGAGCTCAAGGCCCAGTTCTTCGCCGTGGGCCTCCACGACGTGCTCGACATGTGGCTGGGCAAGAGCGAACAGAACCTGCACGGTGTGTTCGAGACGGCGCGGCGCCACACCCCGTGCGTGCTGTTCCTGGACGAGGTGGACGCACTCGGGCTCAAGCGCAGCAACCTCAGCCGCTCGGCCGGGCGCAACGTCGTCGTGCAACTCCTGAGCGAGCTCGACAGCACCCGCAACGACAATGAGGGCCTGTTTGTTCTGGGTGCGACCAACCAACCGTGGGATCTCGATCCCGCCCTGCGCCGGCCGGGGCGCTTCGACCGCATGTTGCTGGTGTTGCCGCCCGATGAGGCGGCGCGCGACTCGATCATCCGCCACCATCTGGCGGGACGGCCGACGATCGGGATCGACACCAAGAAGCTGGCCCGCAAGACCGACGGTTTCTCGGGCGCCGACCTTCGCCTGGTGTGCGAATCGGCGGCAGAGATCGCCCTGGAAGCCTCGATCGCCAGCGGGACGGCTCGGGCCATCGAGTCCGACGACGTGGAACGCGCCCTGCGCGACGTCAAGCCCAGCACTCGGCCTTGGTTCGAGGTGGCCAAGAACTACGCCATGTTCGCCAACGAGGGCGGCACCTACGACGACCTGCTGGCCTATATGCGCCGCAACCGGCTGGGCTAGCGGCGCCCCACAGCGATGCCCGAACCGGCTGCGGCCAACCTGCGCCAGGCCATGGCCCTGGTCGAGATCCGCCGGTTCAACGACGCCATCGGGCTGCTGGGCCAGCTGATCGCATCCGAGCCGGGCGAGGCCCGGCCCCGATGCCTGTTGGCCCAATGTCGCCTCGGGCTGGACGACCCGGCCGGCGCCCTGGAGGCGGCGAACGGCGCGGTGGCCGTCGACCCCGAGCTGGAATGGGGCCACCGGCTTCGCTCGATCGCCCTCCTTCACCTCAAGCGCAAGAAGGAGGCTCTGGCCGCGGCGCACGAGGCGGTGCGCCTGTCACCCATGCAGCACCACGGCTACATCGTCTTGAGCGACGCCGAAGTGGCCAACCGCCACTGGGACGAGGCCGAGGTGGCGGCCCGACGCGCCGCCGAGTTGGCCCCCGATCGCGCCGAGGGGTTCAATGCGCTGGGTCTGGTGGCACTGCGCCGTTCCCGCTTCCCCGAGGCCGAGCAGCACTTCCGCCTGGCCCTCGGACGGGACCCGGAGAACGCTCGGGCCATGAACAACCTGGGTGTGGCCCTGGTGCGACAAGGCCGCCGGCCCCAGGCGATTCACTACTTCGCCGAAGCCTCCCGGCTCGATCCGCGCCTGTCCACCTCGCGGCGCAACGCCGTCAGCGCGGCCAAGGCGGGCAGCACGGCACTCGTCGTGCTGGTGGTGATCGAGGCAATCCGGGTGGCCGGCTCGGGTTTCAACGCCGGCGTCGCCATCTCGGCGCTGATCATCGTGACCATCCTCGGGGCGGCCGTGGTCCTGAACCGGCGCCAGGGCCGGCCGTGGCCCCGCTTCCGCCGGCGTGGCCAGCCCGTCGCCGACGACCCCGAGGCCAGCAAGGAGCTGATCCGCCAGTTGCGACGTGAGGCGCCCGCTCTTCGGGGCCGAGCCCTCGTGTTGACGGTGGCACCGATCTTCTTGGTGCTGGGTGGGTCCTTTTTCCTCCTGACGGGGCTCGACGCGGGCAGTGGCGATGCCCTCGTACGGGGCGCGCTGGTGGCGCTGGGCCTCGGTTGCTTCGGCGGGCTGGGCTACCTGATGTGGCGAGTGCGGCGACCCCACTGAGGCCCCCTTTGCAACGCAAAGTGGGCGAGCATTCGGTCTTCGGGCGTGGATGGGGGTCGAAAAACAGCCGTTTGGCACGCCCGAAGACCCAGATCTCGCCCAGTTGCGTTTTCAACTATCCAGCGGGGCCGCTAGCGGTGGGCGGCGACGGTCACCTGGATGGCGAACGCCACCAAAATAGCCAGA
>Ga0302325_10020120_pt1 | contig 14001 bp, 13 predicted proteins | sample Palsa_T0_2_FD_201948 | JGI IMG/M metagenome (GOLD analysis project Ga0302325, IMG submission 201948) | Peat permafrost microbial communities from Stordalen Mire near Abisko, Sweden - Palsa_T0_2 | ecosystem: Environmental > Terrestrial > Soil > Palsa > Peat permafrost | place: Sweden: Abisko... | reverse complement strand
GCGCTTGAAGCTCGAACGCGGCAACGGCTCGACCGAGGACCTTACCGCCCGCGCGATCGATCTGATCGCGCCCATCGGCAAAGGCCAGCGTGGCCTCATCGTCTCCCCGCCCAAGGCCGGCAAGACGATGCTGCTGCAGAATATTGCAACCGCCATCACCGCGAATCATCCGGAAGTCATTCTCATCGTATTGCTGATCGATGAACGCCCGGAAGAAGTCACCGAAATGCAGCGCACGGTGAAGGGCGAAGTCGTCTCGAGCACCTTTGATGAGCCCGCCGCGCGTCACGTGCAGGTGGCCGAGATGGTCATCGAGAAGGCGAAACGCCTGGTTGAGCACAAGAAAGACGTCGTGATTCTGCTCGACTCCATCACCCGTCTCGCCCGCGCCTACAACACCGTCGTGCCCTCATCGGGCAAGGTATTGACGGGCGGCGTGGATGCGAATGCGCTGCAGCGCCCGAAGCGCTTCTTCGGCGCCGCACGCAACATCGAGGAAGGCGGCAGCCTCACGATCCTCGCAACCGCCCTCATCGACACCGGCTCCAAGATGGACGATGTCATCTATGAGGAGTTCAAGGGCACCGGCAACAGCGAAATCCATCTCGACCGGCGCATTTCCGAGAAGCGCGTGTACCCCGCGTTCAACATCAACCGCTCCGGCACCCGCAAAGAGGAGCTCATCACCGACCAGGGTGAGCTTGCCAAGATGTGGATCCTGCGCAAACTCCTGCACCCCATGGACGAACTCGCGTCCATCGAATTCCTGCTCGACAAGATGAAGGACACGAAGTCGAACGGCGAGTTCTTCGAGGCGATGAAGCGCTGAGGCGACGGCGCGCCGATTAGCGTGCGCAAGTTCACACTCGGGCGCGCCGCCCGCGCCGAATGCTGGCGTGCAGCGGGCCGTCTGTAAGAAGATCCTCAGGACCCATCCTCAAGCTTGCGGAGGTCCGGCATGCGTACCGCGTTGATGCTCGTCGCGACCCTCCTCGCCGCGCCGCTGTCGATCGCGGCTGAAACGGATGCTGCAGGTCCGCCGCAGACCCAGCCGCGCTACCCGTATCCGAAGAGCGAGCGCGTGATCGCAAGCCCGATCACCGATCATTTCGCCTTGACCGGCACGTTTTTCGCGGGCACCGCGACGACCGACCTGCACCTTGATTCCTCGTCCGGCGTTCCCGGGACCCTCTTGAGCGCCGAGCACGATCTGGGTCTCAACAGCCGCTTGAACCAGGCGCAGATGGAGCTCATCTTCCGTCTGCGCACGCGCCACCGCCTGCGCGTCAACTACTTCAAATCCGACCGCAACGGCGACCAGGCGCTGACGCGCACCGTGAGCTTCGGCGGCGAGACATTCAACGACGGCGACATTGTGCAAAGTGAGTTGAACCTCACCATGTTGAGCTTCACGTATACCTATTCGGTGATCCGCACCGAGCGCTTCGAAGTGGGCGCTGGTATCGGCCTGCATCTTCTGGATGCGCAGGCCCGCGGCATGGATGAGACCGCGGAAAGAAGCGCGCAGACCTCAGGCTCCGGACCGTTTCCGACGCTCGCACTGGATGCGACCTGGCGCATCTCGCAGCGCTTTGCCTTGACGGCGCGCGGCAATTACCTGAGCGCCACCATCAACGGGGTGAGCGGCGCGCTCGGGGATTACCATGCAGATCTGCAATACCGCTGGACGCCAAATATCGTGCTCGGCTTAGGCTACGAGGAGCTGCAGGCGCGTCTTACGGTCACGCGCTCAAGCCTGCCCGCCGGCTTTGACTTTCGTACCCGCGCACCAGAGGCCTTTTTCCGCGTCAGCTTTTGACGGTCGTGCCTAGAGCGTCTTGATCGCAAGGTCGTTGCGCACTTCCTTGACGCCGGCGATCCCACGGGCGATTTCCGCTGCGGTTGCCTTCTCCTCCGCCGAGTCGACGAAGCCGCTCAGCTGTACGATGCCTTCGCGGGTGACGACCGTAATGTCGCGTGCTTTCGTGGTCGGCTCGGAGATGAGGGCGGCTTTGACCTTGGTCGTGACCACGCCGTCATCGACGACTTCGCCCGCCGAGCGGTCCGTGTGCCCGATGGCGAGGTTGTTGCGCACGTTCTGGACGCCGTTCACCGAGTGCGCAACGCGTGTCGCAGCGTCCTTGTCGGCCGCCGTGTCCACAAATCCGTTCAGCTGCACCGTGCCGCGGAAGGTGTCCACTTCGATCTGTCGCGCCTTGGTCGCCGGATCGTCGATGAGTGCAGCTTTGACCTTGGCCGTTACGACGCCGTCGTCGATTTGCTCCCCCGCGCTCTGCTGGGTGCGCGTCGCCGCACAGGCGCAGAGCGCCGCGAGCGCAATCATGACCGTTGCGGCCTTCAAATTAGGGTGTGCCATCGGGTGCTCCTTACAGATGCTTCATCATAGGGGAATCAGCGTGCCGCCGATTCTTCGCGTGCGCGCGCGCGATGACCGATGTCACGGCGGTACTGCGCACCGGGCCAGTGGATTGAGCCCACGAGCGCGTACGCCTCGGACTGCGCCGCCGCGACACTGAGCCCCGTGCCCACCGCGCACAACACCCGGCCGCCACTCGTCGTGATGCGGCCCGCTTCCATCCGCGTGCCGCTGTGGAAAACCTTTCCCGGCAAGAGCGCCGCCTGATCAAGTCCCAGGATGGCATCGCCCGTGTGTACGCGCCCGGGGTAGCCCGCCGCGGCCATGACCACTCCGAGCGCCGCACGCGCATCCCATGCGGCCTCGACTTCGTCGAGCCTTCCTGCAAGGGCCGCTTCGCACAGTACGGTGAGATCGGATTGAAGGCGCATGATGAGCGGCTGCGTCTCCGGATCTCCCAACCGGCAGTTGAACTCGAGCACGTTCGGCGTGCCGTCGGCGCCGATCATGAGGCCCGCATATAAAAAGCCCGTGTAGGGCATGCCCTCGGCGGCGAGTGCTCTGACGGTGGGATTGATCACCTCGCGCATGATGCGCGCGTTAAGCTCGGGCGTGACGACGGGCGCCGGCGAATACGCACCCATGCCGCCGGTGTTGGGCCCTAAGTCCCCCGTGTCGCGCCGCTTGTGATCCTGCGAGGTCGCAAGCGGCAGCACGTGCTCCCCGTCCACCATGACGATGAAGCTGACCTCCTCGCCGCTTAGGAATTCCTCAATCACCACCTCGCGTCCAGACTCGCCGAACTCACCGTCAAACATGGCGCGCGCGGCTGCGATGGCCTCATCGGTGGAGGCGGCGATGACCACGCCTTTGCCCGCGGCAAGGCCGCTCGCCTTCACCACGAGCGGCGCATGCTGCCCGCGAAGATAGGCCTCGTCAAAGTTCTCACGCGTAAAGCTCCGGTAGCGCGCGGTCGGAATTTGATTGCGGCGCAGAAATTCCTTGCTGAAGGCCTTTGATCCCTCCAGGCGCGCCGCGGCGCGCCGCGGACCAAAACATTTAAGCCCCTGCGCCGCGAACTCATCGACGATGCCGTGTACGAGCGGCGCTTCCGGACCTACGATCGTAAGGTCGATATGCTCGGCGCGCGCAAGCTCCGCAAGCGCGGCAATGGCATCCTGGGAAACCGCCGCGTTTCGCACTTTGGGCTCCATCGCGGTGCCCGCATTGCCGGGTGCGACGAGCACCTGCGTGACGCGCGCGGATGCGGCGCACTTCCAGGCGAGCGCGTGTTCACGTCCGCCCGATCCCACGACCAGCACGCGCATGTCAGTGCCGAAAGTGGCGCATGCGTGTGAATACCATGGCGATGCCGTGCGCATCGGCCGCTGCAATCACCTCGCGGTCGCGCATCGAGCCGCCCGGCTGAATGACGGCGCGGATGCCGACGTTGGCAGCCTCCACAAGGCCATCGGCAAAGGGGAAAAACGCATCCGATGCGAGCGCGGCGCCTGCCACAGCAAGCTTCGCATCGGCGGCCTTGATCGCGGCGATGCGCGTCGAATGGATGCGGCTCATCTGTCCCGCGCCGATCCCGATCGTTGCCTCATGGCGTGCGAACACGATGGCGTTCGATTTGACGAATTTGCAGATGCGCCAGGCGAAGATGAGATCAACGATTTCAGAATCGCTCGGTGCGCGCTTCGTGACCAGCTCAAGGTCGCTGGCAGACACCGCTCCGCTGTCGATGCTCTGGACGAGAAGCCCGCCGCTCACGCTGCGATATTCGAGCGCGCTTTCACGCCCGTGCGCAAGCTCGCCGAACTCGAGCACGCGGATATTGGGTTTGGTGTTGAGGATTTTCTGCGCGGCATCCGATACGCCCGGCGCCACCAGCACTTCCACGAACTGCCGCGCGATGATCGCCTGCGCGCTCGCGGCATCAAGCTCCTGGTTCACCGCGATGATGCCGCCGTAGGCCGAAACGGGATCGGTGCGATACGCCTCCTCGTAGGCGGCAAGCAGCGTCGTACGCGTGGCCGCGCCGCAGGGATTCGCGTGCTTTACGATGACGCAGGCGGGCTTCTCGAATTGCCGCACGCACTGGATGGCCGCATCCGCATCGGCGATATTGTTGTAGGATGGATCCTTGCCCTGCAGTACACGCGCCGTCGCGATGGTGGAGCCGCCGGAGGCGGGCTCGCGGTAGAGCGCGGCCTGCTGCTGCGGGTTCTCGCCGTAACGCAGCGCCTGCACGCGCGTGAATACGAGCGGCAAGACGTCGGGAAAAGCCGCGTCGGCGCGCGGCTCGCGGCCGAGAAGATAATGTGCGATCAGCGTGTCGTAAGATGCGCTGTGGGCGAAGGCTTTGGCGGCCAGGCGCGCGCGTGTTTTAAGCCGCGTGGCACCGCCTTCGCGCTCGAGCTCATCGAGGAGCGCGGCATAGTCGGCAGGATCAACGACAACGGCGACCGCTGCGTGGTTCTTCGCCGCCGCGCGCAGCATCGCAGGGCCGCCGATGTCGATATTCTCGATTGCCTCCGCGGGCGTTGAGCCCGCGCGCGCGATGCTCTGGGCGAACGGATACAGATTCACGACCAGAAGGTCGATCGGCGCGATCGCATGCGCGGCCATCACTTCCTCGTCGATGCCGCGCCGCCCGAGGAGACCGCCGTGAATCTTCGGGTGCAGGGTTTTGACGCGCCCGCCCATGATCTCGGGGAAGCCCGTGTAGCTTGATACGTCGATGACGGGAATGCCGCCGCTTGCGAGGATCTCCGCCGTGCCGCCGGTGGAGAGAATCTCGATGCGGTGGTGTACGAGGTGAGTTGCGAGTTCGACCAGCCCCGTCTTATCGGAGACGGACAGCAGTGCGCGGCGGACCGGAACGTTCACCTAGCCAGAAAGGCCAAATTGCCGCAGTTTCTTGCGCAGTGTGCCGCGATTGATGCCGAGAATACTCGCGGCGCGGACCTGATTGCCCTCGGCATAGTCGAGCGCGGCTTTCAGGAGAGGTTCTTCGACTTCGCGCAGCACGAGATTGTAGAGCTGTGCCGGGCGATGACCGTTCAGACTCGTAAAGTAATCCTGTAAGGCACGCTCGGCGTGATCGCGCAACGGCAATTCGCCCCGGCCGTTGATCTTGACGCTGTATTCCCTGCGCATCCGACTCTTTTTCTTCGCTGGCATGTCAGCCCCCGACAAAACCCAACAACTAGGCCGCCTGCGCGGACTCTCTTACCCACCCATCGAGGTGGCTCCGTGCCAGCGCGAACTGCAAGGCGGTATTTGCCATTGCCATCAGACTGCGGCGAACGTTGACCGAGTCTGGCAATTGTGCGCTGTACCAACCGAGATGCTTACGCGCGATCCTGGTACCGGCGTCCTCGCCGTAGAAGGCGTATAGGGACTCCAGATGATCGAGAATGATAGCACGCACCTCAGCGCGCGCGAGCGGTAGCGCGGATTCTCGCGCGGAAAGTTTTGCGTTGACAGCGCGAAAAACCCATGGCGCACCTTGGCTTGCGCGGCCAATCATTACTCCGTCTGCGCCGGTGAAATCAAGTACCTCTAGAGCTTTTTCCGGCATGTCGATATCACCGTTCGCGAAAACCGGAATCGAAACTTCCGCTTTGATGGCGCGGATGGTTTCGTACTCGGCATCGCCCTGATAGAAGTCGGCGCGCGTGCGGCCATGCACGGCCAAGGCTGCGACTCCGGAATCTTGTGCAATGCGGGCGATGCGCACGCCGTTTTTCTGCGCCCGGTCCCAGCCGGTGCGGATCTTGAGCGTTACCGGCACGTCGACCGCGCGCACGACCGCATCCAAAATGCGCGCCACCAGCGCTTCATCCTGCAAGAGCGCCGATCCGCACAGCCGGCCGCAGACCTTCTTGGCGGGGCAGCCCATATTAATATCAATAATTTGCGCGCCAAGATCGACGTTCATGCGCGCGGCGAGCGCGAGCGCTTCCGTGTCGGCGCCGGCCAACTGCACCACGCGCGGCGCAGGCTCACCCTCGTGATTCATCCGCAGGCGGGATTTTCCGGTGTGCCACAGACGCACGTCGGACGTGAGCATCTCGGAGGCGGCAAGTCCCGCGCCCAATTTTCGGCACAGGATGCGAAAAGGGCGATCGGTCACGCCCGCCATCGGCGCGAGCACGGCGCGCGACGGCAAGGTGTAAGGTCCGATGCGCACGGGGTCAGTGCGCCGCGGCGTCGTTCGCGCAGTGCACGCGCGCACTCGGCGCCGGCAGGCAGGCGTCGATCTCGAATCCAACCGCCGCGCGGCCCGGGTCGACGAAAGCCATCTGCGCATCCACCCGTTCCCCCGGCGGCAGGAAGGTCGCCGCAGCCCGCGTGCTGCCGAGATATGAGCCCGGCGCCACATCGCGCGAAGCGAGTCGGTTGCCGTAGCGATCGAGCAGCGTGATGCGCAGCAGCGGCAGCGGTTGTGGTTGCGGCGCGGCATTGCGGATGCTCGCCCGCACCGTGAGCTCCCCTGCGTTCTGCGACGGCGCCGAGGCGCCCAGCTGATGTATCTCGTACGCGGCCAAATCCCAGCGCGGCACGAGAGAAATGCCGAATGCTCGATAGAGCGAGGTCAACGGCTCGTGCAGTGATGCATTCACGGCGAGCGCGTCGCGATAATGATTAACGATCTGCGCGACGAGAATGACCGCAAGCGCGATGGCCGCGGCGGGCCACAGGATGGGGCGGGGCGGCAGCGTCGTCTCGGGCGGCCCTACCTCGATCGGCTCGATCAGGCGCTCGATCCCCGTATGGGTCTGCGCGAGTTCATTCTGCCGGGCCGCATCGATTCGTGCGGCGAGCGACTGCAGCTGATTGTTGAGCTCCTCGTCCGGGCTCGGGGTCGCGACTTCTTCTTCCGCTTCGTTCGCGGGCAGGTCCTGCGTGTCGAGCACAATCGACTCATACGTGCCCGTGACCTCGTCGCTTGAGATGTCCCCGGGCTCGATGAAGATGCGCGTGACATCGGCCGCGGCGGGATTGAATTCGAGCGAGGTCTGCTCGATCGACCCTTCTTCCTCCTCAGGCTCGGCCGGCGGCGGCGGCGGCGGCCGTGGTGGAGGCGGAGGTGGAGGTGGCGGTGGCGGTGGTGGTGTTGGTGGCGCGGCCACCAGTTCCCCGGGCGCCGGCGGCTGGCGCTCGTCGGACAAAGCCACGAGCGCGTTGAAGACATTGGTGCAGCGTCCGCAGCGCACGAATCCTTGTGCCACCCGCAGGTCGGCCGCGGTCACCGTCAGCGTCATCGCACATTTCGGGCAGACGGTGAACATGGGTCAACAGTGCTCGCGGCGCCGTCCAGACAAGGCCACCCACTCGGCGCGCTTCCCGTAGGGCTGCATATGAAAGCACGCGTCGTTTGCCCGTGTCACCTCGTGCGCCTCATCTTCCATAAGGCCGGCGAGCACGAGCGAGCCTCCGGGTCGCACGAGCGCAGCGAATCGTGATGCGAGCGTGCACAGGGGCGCCGCCAGAATATTGGCGAGCAGCAGGTCCGCGCCGCGCGGCAGCTCATCCGCCGCGCCGCATACCGTCAGCTGCGCCTGCAATTCGTTCGCGGCGGCGTTATCGGCCGCGGCGATGAGCGCCTGCGGGTCGATGTCGAAACAGAAGGCGTGAGACGCGCCAAGCTTGATCGCCGCCAAGGCCAGAATTCCAGAGCCACAGCCGTAATCGATGACGCGCGCGCCGGGCGCAAGATTCTCTTCCAGCCACTCCAGGCACAGCGCCGTCGTCGCGTGGCTGCCGGTGCCAAAGGCGAGTCCCGGATCAAGGTGCACGACCGCCGCGCCCGCATCGGCAACGCGCTCATGGTGAGGACAGATCCAGAGCCGCTCGCCGAAGCGCAGCGCATGAAAATCCTTGAGCCATTCGCGCTCCCACACTTTCTCGGCCACGCGGCGCGTGCCAAGGCTCGCGTACGGCAGACCGAGCGCTGCGCTCAAGTCGCGCGCAACCTGCTCCGGGTCGCGAGCGCCGTCGCCGTCGCAAGTAAAGAGTGCGCGCACACGCGTTTGCGGCCAGAGCCGAAATTCCCCCGGCAGCGGCTCGAGGACCGGCGTGTCGCCGGCGTCGCTGAATGTCACCGCGATTGCGCCGCACGCGCTGCAGACGGCCTCGGCGCTATCGGCTTCGAGCCTGCCGAGTTCGAAGCTCACTTCGAGGTAGGGCGCCGCCATCGACTACCGCAATCCCAGGCGCCGCTCCAGATAGTGGATATCGAGGCCGCCTTTCTGGAAGGCGGCATGGTTGAAGATTTCCTGATGCAGGGCGACGTTGGTCTTGATGCCCTCGACTACCATCTCACCGAGCGCATTTTTCATACGCGCGATCGCGGTTTCACGCGAGTCCCCGTGCGCGATGATCTTGCCGATGAGCGAATCGTAGTTCGGCGGCACGTTGTAGCCGGAGTAGATGTGGCTGTCGACGCGGATACCCGGGCCGCCCGGGGCGTGCCACAGGCGAATCGGCCCGGGGGAGGGCATGAACGTCTTCGCATCCTCGGCGTTGATGCGGCACTCGATCGCATGGCCGCGGATCTGCACGTCGCTCTGCTCGTACGGCAGGCGCTCGCCGGAGGCGACCAGGAGCTGCGCTTTCACAAGGTCGATGCCCGTGATGAGTTCGGTGACCGGATGCTCGACCTGGATGCGGGTATTCATCTCGATGAAATAGAACTCACCATCCTGGTAGAGAAACTCAAGCGTGCCCGCGCTCCTGTAGCCGACCGCGCGGCAGGCCTCGACGCAGCGCTCGCCCATGAGGCGCCGCTGGCGCGAGGAGATTCCCGGGGCGGGCGCCTCCTCGATGACTTTCTGGTGGCGGCGCTGCATCGAGCAGTCACGCTCGCCCAGGTGGATGACGTTGCCGAAATTGTCCGCGAGCACCTGGAACTCAATGTGGCGCGGCCGCTCCAGAAACTTCTCCATGTAGACCTGGTCGTTGCCGAAGGCGGCGCGCGCTTCGGCTTGCGTGATCGCGATGGCATTCAGGAGCGAGGCTTCGCTGTGCACCACGCGCATGCCGCGACCACCACCGCCGCCTGAGGACTTGATCATGATTGGATAGCCCAGGTCGCGAGCAATCCTGAGATTCTCCTCAGGTTCCGCACCCAGAGGTCCATCGGAGCCCGGCACGCACGGCACCCCTGCCGCCTTCATCATGCGGATCGCCGAGACCTTGTCGCCCAGCTTGCGGATGGTTTCGGCCTTAGGGCCGACGAACACGAAGCCGCTTTTCTCGACACGCTCCGCAAAGTCGGCGTTTTCACTCAAGAAACCGTAGCCCGGATGGATCGCAACCGAATCGGTCACTTCGGCGGCGCTGATGATCGCGGGCATGTTGAGATAACTTAAAGCCGAGGCGGGCGGTCCGATGCAGACCGACTCATCGGCGAGCAGCACGTGCTTTAAGCTGTAGTCGGCGGTGGAATGCACGGCAACCGTCTTGATCCCAAGCTCGCGGCATGCGCGCAGGATTCGTAGCGCAATCTCGCCACGGTTGGCGATGATGAGCTTGTCGAGCATGGCGCGGTTATTCGATGACGAACAGCGGTTGGCCGAACTCGACCGGGTCGCCGCTCTTGGCCATGATCGATGTCACGCGTCCGCCCTGGTCGGCTTCGATCTGGTTCATCATCTTCATCGCTTCGATGATACAGAGCACCTGCCCCGGCTTGACCTCGTCGCCGATCTCGACGAAGGCTTTTGCCGCCGGTGACGGCCCGGAATAAAAAGTGCCAACCATCGGTGCGGTGACGACGTGTTCATTGGACTTCGGATGCGATGGGGCAAGCGGAGTCGGCAGGGCCGCCTGCGGTGGCGGCTGGTGCACCGGCGCTGCGACCGGCACGTGAACCGCACTGTGCAGCGAATGCGCGGCGCTCGTCTGGGCGCTGGGCATACGGCTGATTCTCACCCCCTCCTCGCCCTCCTTGATCTCGATTTCGGCGATTCCGGACTCCTCCAGGAGTTCGATCAGCTTTTTTATTTTTCTAATGTCCATGCGAGCAGAACCTCGTGGCTTTCAGGATTGCAGATGACGGATGGCGGCTCGCAAGGCGAGGTCGTAGCCGAACGGTCCCAAGCCGACAATGCAACCGGTTGCGATATCCGAAAAATACGAATGGCTGCGGAAACTTTCCCGAGCGTGAGTATTTGTCAAATGCACCTCAATGAACGGCAACTGCACCGCGAGCAGCGCATCGCGCAGCGCCACGCTCGTATGGGTGAACGCACCGGGGTTGAAAATCAGGAAGCGCACGCCGTCCCCCGGGGCAGCCTGCACCCGCTCGATGAGCGCGTGTTCCGCGTTACTCTGGAAAGCCACGAGCTCGTGGCCCGCCTCGGCCGCAAGTCCCGCCAGGCGCTTCTCGATCGAAGCTAACGTACCGGTGCCGTAAAGCTGCGGTTCCCGGCTGCCGAGCAAGTTCAGGTTCGGACCATTGAGCAGAAGCACGCGCGCCATCGGCGGCGAATGTACCTTAATCCGCGTCGATTGAGCTAATTTTTGGCGCGAATTGCAGGGATCAGCGCTGTTTTGCGCGCTCTACGGCGAAATCCCTCAATCGCGCCGCGATCGCCGCGCGGGCGGCCGGAAAGTCGAGCGCTCCGCGATCGAGATCCTCGATGCGATCGAGGATGAAGTCTGCCTCATTCTGGTGTAATTCACCCACTTTCACGGCCACTACCCGTCCCTCGCGGTCGGCGAACACGGAAAACGGAAACAGGAGCTGCATTCCGAAGGCATTCACCGCCTCAAGGCCGCCTTCTTCGCCGTCGAGGACGGGATAGTCAATCCCGTTCTCTTTTACATATTTCACGACCGGGGCGCGAAAATCGACCGCGATCCCGACAATCGCAAGACCTTCGGTCGTGCGCTCATGCCGCAGACGGATAAGAAGAGGGATCTCCCGGCGGCAAGGCTCACACCAGGTTGCCCAGAAGTTGACGATGAGGGGGTGTCCCTTCCAGTCCGAGAGCCGGCGCGCGCCGCCTTGCAGGTCTTTGAACGCAAGGCCCGGAATGTCGACCGGTATCGCGCGCGGCTTCTCGATGGTTTGCGCGCCCGGCGGCGCCGCTGCGCGCGGAGCGGGCCGTATCGTTGCGCTCGGCCGCGCGAGCCGATGAATCGCAACGCCGCTCACGGCCCCCAACACGACAAGGGTGACTCCGAGCGCCACCCTCACGGACGGATTCACGTCGGCGGCGCGCCGAACAGCGCCTGGCGCGCGAGCGCGCCAAACTCCGGCGCCTTCATGAAACCCACGACGCGAAAGGCGCGCTTCTCCTCGCCGTCCGTGCCGTAGAAGGCGATGGTCGGAGGGCCAAAGATTCCGAAATGTTTGAGGAGCGCCTGATCCTCGGCATCATTGCGCGTCACATCGGCGCGCAACAGCACGACGCCGTGCAGCGCGCTTTGCACCGCCGGGTCCGAAAAGGTATAGCGCTCCATCTCTCTACAGGACACGCACCAGTCGGCGTAGAAATCGAGCAGCACGGCGGCGCCATGCGCGTGGGCCTTCGCCACCTCGGCGTCGAGGTCGGCCGTCGACTTGATGGTTTTGAACGCCAATGTTTGATGCGCGGCGCCGAGCCGCGGCAGCGGTGACAGGGGGTCGCTTCCGCCTGCCGCGGCGCCGACGAGGAGCACGGCGCCATAGAGCGCCGCGGCGACGGCCGCCGTGCGCGCAATCGCGCGCGTCACGGAGCGCGATGGGCGCATGCGCCAGAGAATGAATGCCGCAACCAGCGCCGGGACCGCCCACAACACGAGCGCGAAGCGCTCCGGCACGATGCGCGCGAGCATCCACGCGGCGACCGCCAGCATCATGACGCCAAAGAGCTGTTTGACCGTGTCCATCCAGGCGCCGGCCTTGGGCAGGAGCTTTCCGGCCGAGGCCCCGACGATGAGAAGCGGCAGCCCCATTCCCAAACTCATGGCAAACAGGGCGGCGGCGCCGCGCACCATGTCGCCGCTCTGACCAATCACGACGAGCGTCGCAACGAGCGGTGGGGCGACGCAGGTCGTGATGATTAGCGCCGACAGTGCGCCCATGACTGCGACGCCCACGAAGGAGCCGGCCCTTTGCCGGTTACTGACGTTGGCGAGGCGCGTCTGTATGGCGGCCGGCACTTGCAGCGTATAGAGCCCGAACATCGACAGGGCGAGCGCGACGAAGAGCGCCGCGAACAGGATGACGATCCACGGTTGCTGAAAGACGGCCTGTACCTGCTGACCGGCGGCGGCGAACGCAACGCCGGCGACCGTATAGGTAATAGCCATGCCGAGCACATAGACGAGCGACAGGGAAAATGCGCGCCCGGTGGTCACGTTGCTGCCGTGGCCGGCAATGATTCCGGAGAGGATGGGCACCATCGGCAGCACGCAGGGCGTGAAGGCAAGCAGCAGCCCCAGGCCAAAGAAGGTGCCGAGCACGAGCAACAGATTGCCCGAGCGGATGAGGGTTGCGAGGCGATCCTGCTCCGAGACGAACCCGCCTGAGCTTGCGCCGCGCGGCAGGCTGACGTTGAGCGTCTTGTGGATTGGTGGATAGCACAGACCCGCCTCGGCGCAGCCCTGGTAGGTCACGACGAGCGGCAGGTCGAAAGCGACATCGGCGGCGCGCGCGACCGGAAGTGCCGCGACGAGCTCGCCGTGATAGATCTCCTGCTTGCCGAAATACTCATCGGTCTTTTCGATGCCGGCCGGGAGTTGAAGATGACCAAGCCCCGCTGTGCCGCTCGTCGTCTGCACGCTGATGCGACTCTTATAGAGGTAATAGCCGTCGGCGATCTGCCAGAGGAGCCGCACGCGGTCCGGACCGTCGGCGAAGGCCGCGAAGCGGAAGGCATCATCCGGGGGCAGAAAATCGCTGCCGTTGGAGCGCCCGCGGCGGGCGCCCAGGACCGCATCGATCCCGCCGCGAGGGGCATCGGCCTGCGCGGCGGGCAGCTCAAGCTTGGCATCAGTGAGCTGCGGCGGGTAACACAGGCCGGCATCGGCACAGCCTTGAATTTTTAGCTTGAGCACCGCCTCAGCCGGTGTTCCGGGCGCAAGCGTGATCGGTGCCGTGACGACAAAGGCGCCCCGGAAGACCTCCTGCGCGCCGAAGTATTCGTCATGGTGAGTCTCGCCTTTCGGATACACCGCAGGTCCGAGCGCAAGCCCCGGCGTGCCGCTTTGCAGGGACATTCGGGCCTTGTACGCGTAGTAGCCCGGCGGCAGGTTCCAGTGAACGGCGGCGCTCGCCCCGTCGGTCGTCACCGTGTACTTAAACACCTGTTCGGGCGGGAGAAATTGATCCTCTGCCGCGCACGCACACCGGCCCGCACAGAGGCTCAGGACGAGCATCAAGAGGGCAGGCAATCCATCCTTCGGTCTCATGCGGGATCCTCGGCTGTCACGAGGCACCAAACCTCGCAGCTCGCCGAGCATACGGACTGACGGCTCCTCCGTCACCGCAGGAAATGTTTCCGCTGCGCTTGATATTCAGCATTCCGGGCTTATCATTAGCAGCCGTGTAGGGGGAGTGCTAACAACCTCCTTCACGAGTCCATTTAACATTAACGGTCAACAGCTTTTAGGAGCGTACA
>Ga0302325_10020119_pt1 | contig 14001 bp, 8 predicted proteins | sample Palsa_T0_2_FD_201948 | JGI IMG/M metagenome (GOLD analysis project Ga0302325, IMG submission 201948) | Peat permafrost microbial communities from Stordalen Mire near Abisko, Sweden - Palsa_T0_2 | ecosystem: Environmental > Terrestrial > Soil > Palsa > Peat permafrost | place: Sweden: Abisko... | reverse complement strand
TGTTTCCAATACCATCTCGTCATTTGGGTCCTTCAGTCTTGGTCGCCAGAGAAATCGTAGGTTGACGGGCTCAATGACAGCGGCGAGGGCGTCAAGGATAGCGTTGGTATCTTCCATACTGATTCCACTTTGCTTGAGCTGCTCAGCGCGGGTGGCGACTGACTCATATTCAAGCATTAACGGCACCGAAGCCAGCATTACAAGTTGCCTATCAAGGGCCAGGAGCAAGAGTTGTCGAGAGGCTCCCCTATCGCTGCGGAACCCTGCAATCAGCACATCCGTGTCTAGAACAAGGCGCATTCAGCCGCAACAGAAGGATATCACATGCAATATCCATCGATTCTGGCCGGACCGGAGGCATCCTCATCCTGTAAACTGCAGCCGGTAAATCGCCCCGGCTTTCAGATTCAACGTAAGAGAGCCATCGTCCATTGTTGGCGACACCGGCTCGCCAGATTCGGTCACCATAATCTTCGAGGTTCCCGAAGGTACGGCAATTTTCTGCTGTCTTGCCAAGAGCGGTTTGAGTGTGACCAGCGTCGCGCTTCCCCCCGACCAGGCTAAGTCGACCTCGATGGCGCCCCGCGCGCGCAGTCCACTCACGCTTCCCTTAGGCCAAGCCTTTGGCAAAGAGGGCAGAAACCGCAGGATGTCCTCATGACTCTGCAATAGCATCTCAGCGAGCCCGGCCGGACCTCCGAAATTGCCGTCAATCTGAAATATCCAGCCATCGCCGGCGGGATGGGTATCGAACAAATTCGGCCCGGTGCTGTGCTGGAGCAAGCGGCACAACGATTCATGCGCGCGCTCTGCATCGAGTAAGCGCGCCCAAAGGCAGATCACCCAGGCGCGGCTCCAGCCGGTATACCCGCCACCTGCGGCGAGGCGTCTCTCTAACGACACGCGAGCCGCGTTCCAAAATTTTACTTTCTTCTGCGAGGTCAATTCGGCGCCCGGATATACGGGATACAGATGCGACATATGCCGCTGCCCGGGCGTATCCTCTTCGAAATCTTCGGACCATTCCTGCAACTGCCCAAATCGGCCAACCTTGTATTCCGGCAACATCGCCAGCTTGCCCCGCAGCGTTTCTTGCAGGGCTTCGTCCACGCCAAGGATCTTGGCCGCTGTTTCGCAGTTGCCAAGGAGTTCGCGCAGCAACGCGATATCCATGGTGCATCCGGCGCTCGTCACGCAGTGTTGACCGTCGGGAGACAAGAAGCTATTTTCGGTTGAAAACGACGGGCAAGTGGTTAAGCCGCCTGGCGGATTAGCGATCAGCCAATCCAGATAAAATTCGAGCGAGCCCTTCATGAGCGGATAAGCGCGTTCGCGCAGAAAGCGCTCGTCTCCCGTGAATAAATAGTGCTCCCATAAATGCGCGCATAACCAGGGGCCACTCATCTGCCAGTTCGCCCAGGTGGGATCGCCTTTGCCGAAATCTCCCACCGGCGCCGATTGGCGCCATAGGTCCACGTTGTGGTGGGACACCCAGCCGTGGGCTTGGTAGTTGACCTCGGCGGTCTTCGCCCCGGTTTTGCTGAGGCCTTCTATCAGATCGAACAAAGGAGTGTGGCATTCGCTCAAATTGCACGTTTCAGCAAGCCAATAGTTCATTTGCGTGTTGATGTTGACGGTCCAGTTGCTGCTCCAGGGAGGACGGATCAAGTCGTTCCAAATGCCTTGCAAGTTGGCGGGTTGTGAACCGGGGCGCGAACTGGCAATCAGCAAGTAACGGCCATATTGAAAATAGAGCGCCAGCAGGTGCTGATCTGCTTCGTCGGTGGCGAATTTCTTGAGGCGTTCGTCGGTGGGCAGGGCGGTATCGTTCGTTTTACCTAAGTCGAGCGAGACTCTGCGGAAGAGGCCTTGGTGGTCTTGGAGGTGATCGGCGCGTAATTGGGCGTAGGTTTTTTTGGCTGCGGCCGTTAAGCGATCTTGGCAAGCTTGCGCGATCTCTTCGGCGGCGCGATCGGGCATTTGATCGAATCCGCGATAACCGGTGGCGGCTGCTAACAGGATCGTCACCTCGCTGGCGGCGTTGATTTGAAATCCGCCGCTGCCCGTCGCTTCCGCCCTGCCGCTCTTGACGTGCACCTGCGCCCGGCACTCAAAGCGCATGCCCTTACCTTCTGCGTCATCATAGAGAACCGGATCTTTGGCGTTAACGTAATTCGGTTCCACATGAGCGGGCGCTTTGCCATAGAGGCGCAGCTGGTTTTTTCCGACGATCTCAGTGTTTGAGCGCAAGGCACTGTCAAGAGTTAGCGTAAAGCTAAGTGCGTTCTTCTGACTTGCGCTGAACCGCAGAACCATTACGTCGTCCGGGGCAGAGCAGAACACCTCCCGCGTGTACGTGACGCCTCCCGTGCTGAAAACAACTCGGGAAATACCCGTGTCCAGGTCCAATTCCCGGCGGTATTCGTTCACTTCCGCTTCGCGCTCGCGTTTCAGATGCAGATTCGCGAGCGGCTGGTATGACTCGTTGTAAAGGCCTTGCATGCGCCGGCAGACGCTATCAGCCGCTTTATAATTCTTGTCTTCCAGGACCAGACGCCGCACTTCGGGCAACGCCTCACTGGCGCGGGGATTGTTCCAATCGCGGGGATGGCCGGACCATAGCGTGTCTGCGTTCAATTGCAGGCGTTCTTCGCTGATTCCGCCGAACACCATCGCGCCTAAGCGGCCATTGCCCACCGGGAGCGCGTCCGTCCAAATCTTGGCAGGCTGCTTGTACCAGAGCGTCCATTCGCTGGACGGCGGCGCCTCTTGCCGCCTGTCGAACACAGCCAGCGCTACTGGGACTTGGGCAAGGAATTTGCGGCGCGTTTGTTTTGGCATTGAACCGTTCGAATTGTACCGAATAGAGCCGATTTCGTATAGTGAAAATATGGAAGTGCTCCCCGTGACACCGGAACGTAAAGCGCAACTGGACGACTACGCACAGCGCCACGGGTAGCAGCAGGGCGGACGCGTCCAGCAAGTGAATTTCTCGAGGCCCTAAGCGAGAAGCATGGGTTTCCGCGTTGAGGTAACGAAAGAAGCGCGTCCTCTCCATCGAGATGCGGGAGCTGCTCTACAGTAAATTAGCGCGGGCACACCTCACGGTCACCCTCGCTGGCTGCGGATGGCGGAGAATGCTTTCTCTATCAGCGCGTCAACGTCTTCCGCCTCGGTGATCTCAACGCGTGACCCGATTTCGCGGGCTTGGGTATTAATCTCGCGCCTTAGAGTTTCGCGTTCGTCGCTGCCTGGGGCGGGGTGAGGAAGATATGCGTTCATGGTAATGGCGGTATGGCGACCACTGTCTCGCAGCTACTATCCTCCCACCAACTGTGCGTACACACTGCGCGCGACACCGACATCCGTTGTGCCTTTCACAATGGCGCGGCCATCGGGGAAAAACGTCACGTCGTATTTGGGCACAGATAAGCGCAGCGCGAACTCGTTTACCCGCACAACGCCCAGCGGCCGCAGCCGAACCGCTAACGCTTCCAGGTCGAGCGGCTTGGCATTCTCATGCAGTTGTACGGCGTTCCGGCCGCACAAACTCACTGGCGTTCTCCGGCGTCCTTCCAAGTAGCGGAATTCGTGTGCGCCGCAGACGCGGCAGTCCGGATCGCGGGCACCGGCGGCTACCTGCTTGGACGTGCCCTGCCAAAGATCCATGGTGTGAATAAACGCGGCAAAATCATCCCAGCCGGCGATTAACCGCAGCGCCAGCGCCACCTGCAACGCCGCCACCGAAGCGGTGACCGAAGAAATGACTCCGTTGACATCGCAAGTGGGCTGCACGCCGGCAGGACTTTCAGGATAAATGCAGGCTAAACACGGCCCTTTTTCGGGTACAACGGGCATCGCCACGCCGTAACTGCCCACGGCCGCCCCATAAATCCAAGGGGTTTTTGATTTGACGCTAAGATCATTGATGAGATAGCGCGTTTCAAAATTGTCCGTACCGTCTAGAATCATGTCAAAACCGGCTGCTAATTCTTCGGCATTCGACGGCGTCACATCCTTGACGAGCGCGTCAATTTGAACGTGAGAATTGATTTGTTGCAATCGTCGTGCGGCCGCAATGGCTTTGGGGGACTCGTTGTGAGCGTCAGACTCGTCGTACAGCCACTGTCTTTGCAGATTTGTATAGTCAACGTAGTCGCGGTCGATCAGCCTGAGCCGGCCAATGCCTGCGCGCGCCAATGCTTCAGCTTGAAAGCTTCCTAGTGCGCCGCAGCCGACAATACAAATCGCCGCTAGTCGAATTCGCGCCTGGCCTTCAACGCCCAGGCCGGGGAACAGAATCTGCCTGGAGTAGCGTTGGTCTAGGGAACACGCGCAAGACGGGCCCGTCGAGGCCGCGCGAATTCCTGACTGTGTTTCGCGGCACGAACGTGCCCTTTGCGCTTCCTCACCGGCTGTCATCTATCCCGATCCTAGCAATCCTAGTCAGCCTGCCCGTCTTGTGCCAGCAATCGAGCTCGACGCTTTTGCGGGAAGCCCTGCAATATGAAGGGCGCACCATTGAGAAGGTGGAGTTCGAGCCTGCAGACCAGCCGTTAACAAAGGAAGAACTCGAAAAGCGCGTTCCCATTCACGCCGGTTCGATTTTTCACGAGAATGAGCTGCGGGCGGCGCTTCAGAATCTATATTCCTCCGGACGCTACGCCGATTTGGCAGTGGATGCCAGCGATGAAGGCGCCGGTGTGGCTCTGCGATTTGTAACGCAGCGCGCCTATTTTGTCGGAAGAATTGAAATCCTGGGCGCCAAACAACCTCCCAACGAGAGCCAGCTGGTGAGCGCATCGAAGCTGCGCTTCGGTAGTTTGTACACGAACGCCGACAAAAACCAAGCCGTAGAATCGCTCCAAGTTCTCCTCCGCCAAAATGGCTTCTACAACGCCGATGTGACGGCCGATGTCGATTATGAGCCTGAATACGAGCAGGCGCACGTCACCTTTAATATTGATGCGGGTAAGCGAGCCAAACTGGAGCGGCCGGCGATTAGCGGCAATACCCAGACCTCCGCCGCCCGTATCATCCGTGCTACCCATTGGAAACGTCTCTATGGCCTGTTCGGCCTCGGTTGGAGGCCGGTGACGAATGCGCGTGTGCGCAGCGGGTTGGACAATATCAGGCGGTATTACGAAAAGGAAGGCCTTTTGCAATCGAGCGTAACTCTAACGCGCCTCGATTATCGGGGAGATTCCAACACCGTCAAGCCTTACATTGAAATCAAGCGAGGGCCGGGAGTAGTTGTGCGCGTGGAAGGCGCCCACCTTGGCAAAGAAAAATTAACGGATCTGGTGCCTCTCTTTCAAGAACATTCCATTGATCCCGACTTATTAAATGAAGGCGATCACAACATTGAACATTACCTGGAAGCCGAAGGTTATTTTGAGGCCGAAGTTTCGCATTCCATCACGGACGGAAAGGATTCGAGCGAGCGCATTGTCACTTATCTGGTCGATCTGGGCGGCCGGCACAAGTTGGTGTATCTGGGAATCCTGGGCAATCATTATTTTCCCGAACGCATGATCCGCGAACGGCTTTTAACTGAGCCGGCGCGGTTACCGCGGTTCCCATTTGGCCGCTTCAGCGCAGCTTATTTGCGGCAGGACGTGCAGGCGGTTCAAAATCTCTACGCCTCCAATGGCTTTCGCGATGTGAAAGTAACATCTCGTGTGCAAGACGATTTTCGCGGCGCCTCCAATCGTCTGGGCGCCTTTATTCAAATCGTCGAGGGTCCCCAATGGATTGTGTCCGATCTCGAAATGGAAGGGGTGGCCGATACAGACCGCAAGGCGCTGGAAGGCATGCTAACGTCGGCTAAGAATCAGGTATTCAGCGACGCCAGCATTTCTTTGGATCGTGAGAATCTTCTCGACTACTACTACGGCCGCGGATATGTGAACGCCACTTTCGATTACTACGTCACGCCGGCGGCCGAGCCACAACATGTGGACTTGCGTTATGTCATTAAGGCCGGTGCGAGGGAATATGTGAGAAACGTGCTTGTGACCGGCTTGGAAACGACCAATGCGCGGCTGGTTTTCGACCGCATGGAACTGAAGAGCGGGGAACCTCTTTCGCTGGTGAAGGAGACCGACAGTCAACGCCGTTTGTACGATCTGGGTATTTTCGCGCGCGTGAACACCTCGATTCAAGATCCGAACGGCGACGAAGACGCTAAATATGTGCTATTCGATGTGGACGAGGCGAAGCACTACTCGACTACCTTTGGTCTGGGCGCGCAAATTGCCCGTATTGGCGGAGGCGAAACCAGCTTGGACAATCCCGCCGGCAGCACCGGCTTCACGCCGCGCTTCGCTTTCGGCGTCAGCCGTATCAATTTGTTTGGTTTAGGGCAAACTCTTGGCTTGCAGACGGCGGTCTCGACCATCGAACAGCGCGCTGCGCTCACTTACTTCATTCCGCACTTCATTTCAAACGACAAATTGAGCGTCACCGCCACGGTTCTCTACGACGACTCCAGCGACATACGCACTTACACCGCGCATCGCAGGGAAGGGTCCGTTCAGCTTTCCCAACGCCTTTCGCGCGCCTACACTTTTCAATACCGCCTGATTTACCGCAACGTGACGTTATCAAACCTCAAAATTACCGAGGGCGCCGTGCCGATTCTTTCGCAGCCGGAAACCGCCGGTATCGCCAACTTCACCATTATTGAGGACAAGCGCGACGATCCCACCGACGCTCACCATGGAATTTACACCACAATCGATCTAAGCTACGCGGCTGGCTTCCTAGGATCGCAAACTCATTTCGCGCGCGGGCTGTTCCGTAATTCCACTTATCATCCTCTGGGCCGAGCCTTCGTTTTTGCCCGCAGCACGCAATTTGGCCTCATTCAGCGAACCGGCGGAAAGAACGATGGAATTGGCGACGTCAACGATATTCCGCTGGCAGAACGCATCTATTCGGGCGGATCTACCTCATTGCGCGCTTTTCCCGATTTTCAGGCTGGGCCGCGCGATCTCACGACTGGATTTCCGATTGGCGGTAACGCCCTCTTGACCAACAGCTTCGAGCTGCGATTCCCGTTGTTTGGCGATAACGTGGGGGGCGTGCTGTTTCACGATGCAGGCAACGTTTATACGAACATCCAGGATCTTAGCTTTCGATTCCGCCAGCGCAACCTGGCCGATTTCAATTACCTGGTGCAATCGGTTGGCTTCGGCATCCGTTACCGTACACCCATTGGCCCATTTCGCGCCGATTTTTCCTTCAGTCCCGACGCGCCGCGGTTTTTCGGTTTGAAAGGCACGATACAGGATATTCTCCAAGGCGAGATTTTGCCATCGGTGGTGCAAAAGATCAACGCATTCCAATTCCATTTTTCGTTAGGGCAGGCGTTTTGATGCGCACACTTAGCCTGATCGTTTTCTGCGCAGTTTTAGACCAGGCCGAGATTATCGACCGGCTTGCCGTCGCGGTTGGCAATCGAATTATCACCGAACTTCAGATTGATGAAGAACTGCGGGTAACGGCCATGCTCAATCACAAGCCGGTCGTGCGCAGTCTGGAAGAGCGGCGCGATGCGGCCGACCGCCTAGTGGAGCAGTTATTGATCAAGCAGGAGATGGATCTGAGCCGCTATCCGCTGCCGGGTCCTGCGGATGTGGGCAAGTATCTGAAGCAAATTGTCGACTCGAACGGCGGCACCGCCGATTTCGACAAAATGCTAGCGAGTTATAACTTGACAGTGGAGACAATGCGGCGGCATCTGGAACTGCAGCTGATGGAATTACGCTTCATTGACTTTCGATTCCGTCCCGATACTGTTGTTTCAGATAGCGACGTGGAGGCGGCATATCAGAGGCAAGTGGCGGCCTGGAAACAGTCTCATAGCGAGGAGCCGCCTACTTTCGAAGCTTCGCGAGAGACGCTCCGCGCCATGTTGCTGGAAGAGCACACGGATGCGGCGATGAACACGTGGCTGGGAGAAAGCCGCAAACGAGTGAACATCGTGTATTTAGACAAGGCGCTTGAATAGCCATGCGAATTCGCGGCAAGACCATCTGGATAGCGCTAGCCATTGCCGGCGTCGTCTTCTGCACGCTCGCCGTGGCGTTGCTGGGGGTGCTGCAATCAAATTGGTTTCGCGATCAGGTGCGGCGGCGCATTGTGGCGCAAGTGGAGGCGGCTACGGGCGGAAAGGTGGAGATTGCCGCTTTCGATTACGATTGGCGCAGGCTGACGGCGGATCTGCGCGGATTTGTGATTCACGGTACGGAACCGCCGGCCGCGGCACCGCTGCTTAGTGTGGAAACAGCCCGCATTACGGTGAAAATTATTTCGGTTCTAAAACGCTCAGCCGATGTTTCTTCCGTTGTCTTGACACGCCCACAGCTCAATCTGATCGTTGCGCCGGATGGATCGACAAACCTTCCCACGCCGCTCAGGATAAGGAAAAGCGGCAAAGATCCGATTCAAGAATTGTTCGCGCTCAAACTCAAAAACTTTGAGATTGTGAACGGCTTGGCCTTGGTAAGCGACAAACGCATTCCGCTGAACCTGCGCGGAGACGGCGTAGACGTGCGTGTGGCTTACCGCTTAGCCGGACCTAGCTACGAGATAGCGCTCGCTTCGCGTCAAATCGATCTGGGATTCCGCAGCTTCAATCGCGGACCGCTCAGCCTGGAAGCGCAAGCAACTTTGCAAAAAGATCGAATTATCGTTCAAAAGGCGGGATTGGCGAGTGCCGATTCGAAAGCGTTTGTCAGCGGGTCCCTTTTGGGTTTTGCGCATCCGAGGGTCGACTATCAACTTGACGCGAGCGTTATGACGAATGAAATTCTTCCGGTTATGAAGATAACCAACGTCCGAGGAGGCAAGCTGGTGCTACGGGGACTGGGACGTTACGACGAAACAAATGGCTGGTCTTTTAGCGGCAAAGGGGCGGTGGAAAGGACCGGCTATTATTCCCATCCAGTGACCGTAGAAAGCGTGAATGCCAGCGCGGAGATCGAGGTAAAGAAATCGGGTGTGCAGCTGCGCCACATCAGCGCTGCCACGCGCGGGGCGAAATTTGTGGGGGAAGCGACCATCAGGAACTTCCGCAATTTGGCGGTGGAAGGCAATGTCAGCGAAGTGACTCTTAGTGAAGCTGCTTCGTTCTTTACCAATAAACCGTTGGCGTGGCAGGGCACCGCCAGTGGGCGCGTGCGGGTCACAGCCAGTTTGAATTCGAGGGCGAACGATTTGGCCGCGCAGGCCGGATTGCAAATTTCTCCATTACCAGCAGGCATTCCGGTAGCGGGATTCGTCGACTTGAGTTACCTGCAGCAATCGAATTCGCTGACTTTCGGGAATTCCCACCTAAGTTTTCCGCATTCCAACATTGCGTTCTCCGGCGCGCTGCGCGATCGGACACAAATCTCGATCGACAGCAGCAATCTGGAAGACGTGAAACCGGTCTTGAACCTCATCGGGTTGACTGTGGCGCCCGACGTGTGGCCCGTTTTGCTGCAGAACGGCGCGGCGCATTTTGACGGATCGATCGCGAATCTGTTGAGCAGTCCGAAGTTCGATGGGCAGCTCAAAGCGTCGGAGATGCGTCTGTTCGGGCAAACGATTGACGATGTGAGTGCGAGATTTGTGGTGAGCGCGAATGGCCTGGATGTATCCTCGGGCGAAGTGCGGCAGGGGGATACGAAAATCAGCGCGGTGGGGCTGTTGGGTTTTGACGGTTGGACAGTGAAACCCGACTCTGCCGTGCGCGCGGCCATCGCGCTTCGCAGCGTGAATGTAAGGCAACTAGCGGGGTACTTTCCCAAAATTGAGTTGCCCATCATTCAAGGCATTGCGTCGGGCTCGGTTGAAGTGCGGGGCACGGTTGGACACCCGGAAGGCCGCGCGCATATCGCCAGTAACAGCTTGGATGCTTACGGCGAACGGCTGAATCAAGTGCAGTTTGACGCGGCTCTGGCTGGCGATCAGTTGCGCATTAGTAGCGGCCGGGTTGTTGCCGGTGCCGCCGTGCTGACGTTCTCGGGAGATTATTTGCACAGCCCGGACGCATGGACCAGCGGCGAAGCGCGCGTGAAGCTGGATAGCAATGGATTTCCTTTGGGCAGTTTATCGCCCGTTCGCAAGTATGCGCCCGCACTGAACGCGCAAGCGGAGCTTCACTTTGAAGCGGCGACGCGCTTATCGCCTGGGAAGTTTGAACCCGTTAGCGCGAACGGGACTATTGAGCTGCGCAATGTCACATTAAACACGGTTTCCTATGGCAACTTGTCCCTGCGGAGCACCACCCGCGGACCCAATTTGGGTGTTGAGATCAGCGGCGATTTCCGAAAGAACCCGCTGCATGGGACAGCACTGGTTGAGTTAAGCGGCGACAACAAAGCGAGCGCCGAAATAGACTTTAACCGCATCACTGTCGAGTCCATTTATTCGCTGAGGGGAACGGAAACGCCGCCGCTATTTGGTGGATTTATGTCAGCGAAGCTGCTGCTGGAAGGGCCATTGCAAAAGCCGGACGAGATTCACGCAACCTTACGTTCCGACCAATTGCAGCTTTCCTCGCGCATCAACGCCGATCCGCTGGGCAAGTCGGTGGGACCCGAGATTTCCTTGCACAACGCGGGTCCGTTGGTGGTGGAGGTTTCGCAAGGAGTGGCCACGGTGCGCAGCTTTCATATCGAGGGCGATAATACCAGCCTGGGCGTGAGCGGAACGATTCCGTTCGAAAACGGGAAGAGTATGGACGTGCATGTGGCGGGGTCGGTAAACTTGCAGACCTATCATTTGTTCGACCCAAATGTGCAGTCGGCCGGAGTCTCGATCATCTCGGCGGCCATCGGTGGCACGCTTCGAGACCCGGACGTAAAAGGGACCCTCGCTATCAAGGACGGTTCTTTCTTTCCCGAGAACATTCCGAACGGTTTGAGCGCGGTGAACGGCACCGTAATGTTCAACCGCAACCGGGCCACGCTGCAAAAAATGACGGCGAATTCAGGCGGCGGAGAATTAACACTGGGGGGCTTTCTGAGCTTCGGCGGGGGCGGTCCGTTGGTCTATCACTTGGAAGGATCGGCCGAAAATGTGCGCGTCCGCTATGCGGGCACGATCAGCGTCACTGCCAGCGCCAAGCTGCGCCTGAGCGGCGCCAGCACCAACAGCCTGCTTTCGGGCACGCTTACTGTTTCGCGCGTGGTCTTCAATACCAATACCGATGTTGGGAACATCCTGGCGGGTCTTGGCTCTTCTAGCGGTTCGCCTACCAGCGACAACGATTTTCTCACCGGGCTGCACATGGACGTAGTGATTGAAAGCGCTCCGAATTTGCAGCTGAGCACGTCGTTAAGCCGCGACGTGGAGGCGGAGATCGATCTCAGGCTGCGCGGCACGCCGGAGCACCCTGTGGTACTGGGAAGTCTATCGGCCAATCAGGGCGACATCACGGCATTCGGCACCCGGTTCGGCATCAACCGCGGCGAGATTTCTTTTACGAACCCGGTGAAAATCGAGCCGGTGCTTGATTTGGATCTGGAGACGCGCGCTCGCGGCGTAACGGTGGACATAACCATATCGGGCATCTTCAGCAAATTGAATATCGCCTACCGTTCGGACCCGCCGTTGCAACCGCGAGAGATTATCGCGCTGCTGGCAGTGGGACGGGCGCCGGAATCAACCGACGCAGCGCAATCGCTGCGCACGAACTCGGTGAATAACATGCAAGCGGGAGCGAATTCGCTGCTGGGCGCGGCAGCCACTTCGCCGGTCACGAACCGCTTATCGAAGCTGTTCGGGATCTCCAACATCAGGATCGATCCGCTGGTGCAGGGCATCACCAACACGCCGCAAACGCGCGTTACGCTGGAACAGCAGATTTCGCCGGATGTCACCATCACGTACATCACGAATCTGACGCAAACATCGGAACAGATCTTCCGATTCGAGTGGGCGTTCAGCCGGAAGTTCTCAGTAGTAGCGTTGCGCGACGACAATGGGGAGTTTGGGATCGATTTCCAGTATAAGAAGCAATTCAAATAGGTAGCGTTGCGATGCGGCTGCGGGCGGAAAAGAACAAACTCAAGATAGAGCACAGCATTATTGATGGACTGCGGCCGGTGCTGGAACGTCTGCTCAGGGAGAACGCGGGCATTCGCTCGATCATTCCGGGCGTGATCCGGCAAGTGCGCGATGCGAAAGGACCACCGGTGATTCGCATTACCGTGCCTACTAGCAACGGATGGAAAGCGATTGCACTGAGTGCGGGCGCGCGGCAGGAATTATTCGTCAGTACGGCGGCGGGGAAGGATGAACTGGCGGACATGATCAAAGCGGTGTTGGATGATGGTTAAGCGAGTGGGACGGGCCACTGGGTGGTCACTGGGTGCGGTGCCCCGTAGTTTTGCCGCAAGGACGAACTCTTTCACTCACGGCCTTCCTCGATGAGTTCCTTGGTGGAGATACCGCCGAGCGTCACACCCTTGCGCAATTCCCGGATGCGTTGACCGGCAATTTGTGAGCGTGTGAGCGGAGTTGTAGCCGATTCCTGGACGCGTTCCCGGAGCACGCTTTCCGCATACGCTTCGAGAGACATGCCTTGATGCTGCGCCTGCGCGAGAAGGCCCGGCTGCACTTCGGGCGATATCTCAAGTTTCATCGTCATGGCGGACAGGCCATTTTTCAGCATTATCCCAGGGCCGGAAGGCAGGAGGCCAGGTTTTGCGAAGCCAGTTCGCCAGGGCGTTGGCGTCCTGTAAAAACAAACCCAGCCGCTCGTTGGGTATCCGAGGCGGAGGCGGTTGGGAAGTTTGAAAATACGAACCCAATGGCTTGTTGCTGCGCTGCGCAACGAACCCAACTTGGGGAACTCGCGCAAGACGGGCGCGGTGTCAGGCTTGCCGCCCAAAGTCTTGGCGAGTCGTTTAGCGGCGCGCAGCCGCACCCTTTGCGTTTTGGGAGAATGTCGGCAGCTTGTAAAAACAAACCCAAGCGCCTGGTCGAGCGCTCTGGCCAAGATGCCATTGGGGGGTTTGAAAATACGAACCCAATGGGCCGTTTTGCCGCGCTGCGCAGCGAACCCAGTCTTGCGGTCGCCGACGGTTTGGTAAAAACAAAGCCAAACGCCGATTCCAGCGCTCTAACCCAGAATGCCATTGGGCAAGTTTGAAAATACGAAGCCAATGGGTCGTTTTGCCGCGCCGCGCAGCCCGCTGGGCCAACCCTGCGGAAGAGAATGGGTGGCCCAAGAGACGCGAATGGCGTTCCCGGAGGACGTGCAAATATTAAATTTTCAAATAACTGTGAGCCGACGCTTCGAACACCTTGCGGCGAGAAAGAATCGGCGCTTAACCGCGATCTGGCGAACGGACGATCCTCGGCAAGCAGGGAGACACCGGCAAGACGCGACCGCCGAAAGCTGGTTTGAAAATAGCGTGCGGCGGGGTGGGGCCGGATAGGGCCGTGGGAGACAGCACGGGCAAGTGGGTTACTTTTCAGCCGTTTAAGGGCGAGGAAATAATTCTGCAAGGCTTGTGACCGTTCGGCGGGAGTATGATCGCAGGCAAACTCGAGGAATTCAGATTGAAGGTATGAGCGGGAACGTGAATCGTTGGCCGGGAGTTCGTGCGCGCGGTTTTGGGGGGCGCACGCTTCCGGCTCGGATTCGGAAGTGCAGAATCCCCATGCGGTTGCATGGGCCTGAGTAAAGTCTGCCCGGAAGAGCGCTGTTGCATCCTAGTCCTATAGATGCCTGAGCCGTTTCGGTATGAAACTCGCGTCCGCTTCGCCGATACCGACGCCAGCGGCCGCATTCACTACACGGCGCTGTTTCGGTTTTTTGAAGCAGCCGAAACGGAATTGTTCCGATCGTTTGGCATTAGCTATACGCGCGGCAGCTTCAATTTTCCGCGCGTCCATGCGGAGTGCGATATCCGGCTGGCATTGGTGCATGACGATTGGATTGCGGTAGAAGTATGCTTGACAAAGCTCGGTTCGTCGTCACTACGGTTCGAATTCAAAGTT
>Ga0302325_10020118_pt1 | contig 14001 bp, 9 predicted proteins | sample Palsa_T0_2_FD_201948 | JGI IMG/M metagenome (GOLD analysis project Ga0302325, IMG submission 201948) | Peat permafrost microbial communities from Stordalen Mire near Abisko, Sweden - Palsa_T0_2 | ecosystem: Environmental > Terrestrial > Soil > Palsa > Peat permafrost | place: Sweden: Abisko... | reverse complement strand
GAGATTAGCGTGGAACGATCGTCAAGTGCTCGCTCGCGTAGTGGAGATGCGCTTTTTCGCCGCGCACCGGGAAGCCGGCGAAGGCCGCCAGCTTTGGGCTAGGTACTTCGGGTCAGAAATCAGGGGAATGGAACCAAAGGAATACATCCTCTCCAGAATCCTTCCACGACCGCGTGATCTTGTTTACCTCGTTAAGGGTGCAATCTCAATGGCCGTCAACCGAGGGCACGAGCGAGTCGAAGCGGAGGATGTTCTGAAGGCTGAATACGAATATTCAAGATACGCAATGGATTCTGTTATGGTTGAGAACAGCATTACTCTGCCGCAGCTTGAGGCGGTCCTTTATGAATTCGTCGGCTCCCCAGCCGTAATCCTGGAAGAAGGCGTCCTTGCGGCGATCACGAGGGCAGGCATCCCGCAAGCAAAGCACGCCGATGTGGCTGGACATCTAGTTGGTATAAACTTCCTTGGCCTTGAGACCCGGAAAGGCAAGTTCTCCTATCTTGATGAGCCAAGGGAACTGAAAAAGCTTACCGTTCTTTCGGACAAGCTCGCAAAAAGGAAAGGTGCAAGGCGCTACCAGATTCACCCCGCCTTCAGAAAATATTTGGAGATCGCAGAGTGACGGAAGAGCGCCGGCATGGCTAAGTAGGAGCGGGGAGCAGGATTTGAACCTGCGGCCTGCGGAATGGAATTCCGCTGCTCTATCGGGCTGAGCTATCCCCGCCTATGGGATAGTTACCGTGGAGAGACGCCTGGCCGTCCGGCGCGGTTACATCCGAATGAAACCCTTTTGGCTTGCGAGGATGGCCAATGCCGCGAGCCATTCCGTACCCTATTCCAGTTACAAAAGTCACAGCGCGCCGCGATTTGCGCGCGCATCCTCGCTGGTATAATGGAGGCGATGAACGCGGACTCCAAACCGAACAGTGTGCGGGAACCGTGCCTGCGAAGCATGGCGGGCGCCCTACATTTTCACGTCATCCCGCCTGTCCCGAGCGCAGTCGAGGGAAGCCATCGCCCTGAGCCTGTCGAAGGGCGCTTCGGCGAGGGATCTGTTGTGGGGTTGTTCGGGGTGAACGTCGTTGCGTTGGTCGGTGAAAGAACAGCAGATCCCTCACGTAGGCGCGCAAAAGGCGCGCGGTGTTCGGGATGACCAGGTCTACAAGTGGTGAAGTGAAATCGAACGGCGAGGTGATTGAACAGCACGCCTCCGCGCTCCTCAGCCGCGCCGCAGCGGAACATTCCAGTCGCTTTGCCAACCGCCGCGCCCCAGAAAATAATTCAAGATTTCTTCGCCGGAGCGCAAAAAACTGCTCCGCATGCCGCATTTTTTCTCTCGCTCGCACGCCTGCTCCGGCACTCGCTCAAAACCGCAATTTACACGGTTCTAGTCGGGACACTCAAACGAGTAGAAACCGCCGTATCTCCCGCGTAATCAACCACTTCATACTTTCCTAGTGGGGACAAAATGCGAGTTTTTCAATGCACCATTTCTGGTGCAACTTTTGCCGTATTACCCCTCCTAGCGGCCGTGAAAAACGCCTTCGCCCGATTTTTGCACACCCGTGTCAAGCAACAATCCTGTGAGGGTCTGCGAAGTTACTGCCGCGCGCAGCCGCGAAAAATCAGGCTACTAACTGCCGAAAAGCCTCGGTAACTTGAAACGGTGTCCGCGCGCTTTCGACCGTTTCTCCCAACTGCCGAATTTTTTCCAGCTTCAGATGGCCGAGTAAAAGTCCCGCGCGCTTAAGATAATCAATTCGCTCCGGGACCAACCCCATCAGCCGCGCGCACGTTCCATCCACGGCGACGGGGTCGTCGCCCATCACCAGCACTCCGGCGGATTTCGCCGTGCCCTGCGTGGGACCGTTCCCTTCCATGCCCACGATGCCGTCCACAATCGCAAAATCCGGGCGCACCGTGCTGTTGATGTCCAGAATCGAATTCGTCAGCCCCGCCCAGTGCAGCACGTTTTTCGGCCAGCCGTAGCAGTTCCCCGGCACGATGCCGAACATATTTTTTAGCGACAGCGTGACGCCCGCCCAATGATGCGTTTTCATTTTCGGCATGGACACCACGAAGTCCGCGCGCAAAATCGCTTTCGGCAGATACAGTTCCTTCAACTTCGAAGCTCGCGTTCGCGTGGGAACGCGCTCCACGTCGTCCAGATTCAGGTCCACGAAAATGCCGTCGAGCGGCCCGGTGAAGTCGCGCAGGCCGATGGTCTCGAGGATGCCTTCGGTATCGCGCTCGTTTCCCGGCGCTTCTCCCAGTAGTACTTCCCGCGCGCCCAGCCGCAGAAAACTTTCGCGCGCCGCCGCCACCACCGCCGGATGCGTGTTGATGACGCAGCGCGGATCAGGCTCGACGAAATTCGGCTTCAATAATACGGATTTTCCATGCACCGGCGGATCGAATTCGCGCAACGTTTCGTAAATCAGCGTCTCGAGATCGGCTTCATAATTCGCGGCGCGGCGAATGGCCACGCGCGCGGGCGGCTGCTCGAACGAAGGACGCAACGGTTCAGTGGTCAGCGCCATGCGCGCCTCCCTTTCGTCGCGGGCCCCATAACCATTCATTCGGCGCGCTCAATGCCATCGCAGACCACGCCGCCGCATGAATGCTGTGCAGAAATTGATTGGCCGAATACAATTGCTGAAGGCCGCGCTCAAAGCGCGGCGGCGCGCAATCGTAAACGCTCAAACAAATTTGCGCCAATGCCAGTGAAACCGGACCACGAATCGAATCATATTGGCGGCGCAGCCATTCCAAACTTTGCTGATTTTCCGCCCGCTCACGATATTCGCTCAGCGCCAGCAACGCCCAGGCGGTTGCGCCGATGCGCGGCATACCGCCCACGCCATACACCAGCGGATTGCCGGCATTCCATCCGCCGCCGGGACACATGCGGTTGTAGAGCATTCGCTCGCCGAGATCAATTCGTTCCGCGGCGCTTTTTGGATGAAGTCTTGCGGGAATTGCGCGCAGCGCAAGCAAAGCATGCGTCGTCGGCTCGACCCAGCTTGCCGTTCCCGGAGTCCAGCTCCAGCCGCGCAGCATGGAATCCTGCTGCACCGTCGTGGTTTTGCGATGAAGCTTCGCGCGGATGCGCCACCAGAGATTTCCTTCAGCGGGCCAGTTGGCGCACAGCCACTCAAGTCCCGCGTCCACCGCGCCGCTTTCGTCACGCTGCGAATGCAGCGCCATGCACGCCAGCGCCGTCACCCAGCAGGATTTTTCCTGCTCCGCGACTGCCGGCCATCCGCCGTCGGCAAGTTGCGTGCGGCGCAGCCATTCCATTCCGCGCCGGATCGATTTCGCCACGGCTTCGTCAGGGACTGCGGAAAGTGCGAGAAAAGCGAGGCAGGTCGGCTCGGTGGCGCTGCGTGAACCGGGATAGGAGCTCCATCCGCCATCGGAGTTTTGTGACTCTGCCAGCAGGCGCAGGCACACATCTTCGCGAAATGAACTTTCCAAGAACGTGGAAATTGGCTCGCGCGTTGCGCAGGCTGATTCCATCAAGCCTCGCCGGATTACATTACGCGCGCAGCAATCATGTCGCCTTCGGGAGAGCTGGCGGCGGGTTCGGCGTCCGCGTGTTCAATCTCAAGCTGATTGATCAAGCGATGGAGATAGCCGCGCGCGATTCCCAGGGCCTTGGCGCTCTCGGCTTTATTTCCGCCGCATTCCTGGAGCGTGCGCAGAATAAGCCGCCGCTTAAACTCGCGAATCTCGTCCTCGTAGGAGTGCGCCTCGCCGGATTGCGCCTCGTCCGAGCCTTTATAGAGCGCCTCCGGCAAATGCCAAGCCTCGATGGTGGCTCCCTCGGCCAGCGCGACGGCGCGTTGCACCACATTCTCCAGCTCGCGCACGTTGCCGGGCCATTTGTATTCCTCCAGCGCGCGGATACTCAGCGCGGAAAAGCGCCGGACGGATTTATTGAACAGTTTCGAGAATCTTTCCATGAAGTGGTAGGCCAGAACGGCGATGCCTTCGCTGCGGTCCCTCAACGCGGGCAGCAATACCTGCACGACGTTGAGACGGTAATACAGGTCGGCGCGAAATTCCTTTTGCGCGACCATCTCCTCGAGGTTGCGATGCGTGGCGCAGACGAGCCGGAAATTCACTTTGATGGGAGTGTTGCTGCCCAGCCGCTCGAACGTGCGCTCCTGCAGGACGCGCAGCAATTTGGCCTGCAAGCCCAGGTTCAAGTCGCCAATTTCGTCGAGAAACAATGTCCCCTGGTCGGACATTTCCAGCCGCCCGCGCCGCAGACCGGCCGCGCCGGTAAAAGCGCCCTTCTCGTGCCCGAAGAGTTCATCTTCAATCAGCGTTTCGGGAAGATTGGCGCACGAAAAGGCCACGAACGGGCCGCCCGCGCGCGAGCTGAGGCGATGAATCTCCCGCGCCAGCAATTCCTTACCAGTGCCGGTTTCGCCGGTGACGAGGACGCTGACGTCACATGGAGCAATCTTACGGGTAAACGCCATCACTTGTTGCATCGCGTCGGTGAAGACCACGAAATCTCCGTTCGGCGGGGAGGGTGCTTCCTTCGATCGCAACTGCTGGAGTTCCCTTTCGATCTGCTGGAAGCGATGTGCGCGGCGGAGAACGAGGCGAAGCTCGGCTATGTTGGGAGGGCAGCTTACCGTGTCGTAAGCACCCTGTTCAAATACCTGGCGGATGGAGCCGTGATCCTCGTCGTCAAGCAGCGCAATGACCGGCGCAACGCAATCGAGCCGCCGGATTTCCTCGAGCATTGCGGTGCGGTCCTGGACCACTTCGGCCCTGAGCTTGCGCAAGTCCAGCAGGACTACGTCCCACCAACCTTTCTGCTCGCGAAGCCCCGAGAGACTGGCTCGCCGCTCGAGGCGCAGTTCAAATTCGTCGCCCAGAGCGCGGCCAATGATTTGCGTGAAATCCACGTCGGAGGTGCAGACAAAAATATGCACGGCTCCGGCTTTTTCTTCTTCGCCCATCACTACCCCCAAGAACTACCCCAGGGTTGTGCACTCTATAAACGAATCGCCTTAGTGCCAATAGTACTAATAGTAACAATTGAGTAATCTAGAACCGAGGCGAAGTTATTGCGGGCGGAAGCGCTATCCGACAATCCTCCTGTAAGAGCATGCTAATTCACGACTTACATGGGAATTAGCAGCAGGAAAAGAGGAATTTATGATGCCTTGGAGAGGTGTTAACTAATCAACAACAGGAGGAGAGAAAGCCTGAGCACAGACGAACGGGGCATGGCCGGACTTCGATTATGTCGAGTGAATTGTAGGGTCAGCCTACGTCCACAAATGCTGGCGCGTGACCGGCGATGATGGAATTTACCGCGTGATTTCAAAGACGGTTCCGCAACCTTCCGGGGTGCACCCAGCCGTATCGCTACCCCCTTTGGCCGTCGTGCCGTAGAGATTACCTGCCATATCAAAGGTCGCGGCAGCGACCGGGCCAAACCCGTCCCCGTGATTGAAGCTGAATAATTTCTCCGTCCAGTGCCCATTGGAATTCGGCGAAAGCCTAAAAACGGTTCCACAACCCAGGCCATTGCAATTCGTGCCAGTTCCGCCGTCAGCGGTGGTCCCGTAAAGATTACCAAGCGCATCAAAGGTCAAGCCAGCCTGTGGGTGCTTGCCATCCTGAGGGTTGGCGGCTTGAAATCGGTGCAACACGATCTCGGACCAACCCCCGCCCGACTGGGGCGAAAGCTCGAAAACAGTTCCACATCCCTCGGAATTTGAAATGCACTTGGCCGAACCTCCAAGGGCGGTGGTACCGTAGAGATTCCCGGCGGTATCAAATATCACATCCGCAAGAGGATTTGCTCCGTCGGGACTCCCCTGGAAGCTATACAGCACTGTCTCAGCCCATGCACCTCCGGATTGCGGAAAAAGCTCGAAGACAGTCCCGCAACCAGGGTAGACCGGGCACCCGTAGACGCCCCCTTCGAGCGTGGTGCCGTAAAGATTGCCGGCCTTATCGAATATCAGGCCGCCGTCGGGTTCGGCCCCATCCGGGTTTGCTTGGAATGTGTACAGCACTGTCTCGACCCAGATTCCGCCGGCCTGCGGCGAAAGCTCAAAAACCGTTCCGCAACCGTTATGGTGGCATTGGGGCGCATTGCCCCCGAACGCGCTGGTACCGTAAAGATTGCCCGCAGCGTCGAAGACCAGACTGTTTCCAGGAACCTCGCCGTCCAAACCGCCTTGGAAGCGGTAAAGAATGGTTTCGGACCAACCGTCGCCTAATTGCGGGGAAAGCTCGAAGACGGTTCCGCAGCCGAGGCCATCATCGCAATTGCTCCCCCCAAAGTATGTAGTACCGTATAGATTACCAGCCTTGTCGAAGATTAGGCTGGAACCTGGATAGGCTCCGTCCTGGCCGCCGTGGAAGTTGTACAATATTGTGGTATTCCAGTTACCACCTGGCTGCGGCGAGAGCTCAACAACAGTTCCCTCGCCACCTACACCCCCTTCATACGTCGTGCCGTATAGATTACCCGCTGCGTCAAAGATCAGGCCGGCCTCGGGAAAAGTCCCGTCCTGGCCGTTGTACTGGAAGCTGTGCAGGACTTGCTCATGAGGTTTGGGTTTCTCCTGGGCAGCTCCAAGCCGGCTGCCCAGCAGCGCCAACGCGATTATCGCCGCCACCAACAGTGTCTGTTTTGTAACGGAATGAGTTCGGTTGGTTTTCACTGCGCTGGTATTCATATATTTACCTCATGCTTCAAGATGACCTCGCGTGGCCGGCACACTGCGCGCGGGAAGCGCTTTCTGCTGCGTTTGGCCAAGCTGTGCCGCGATTATACACCCAGAGACATACTCGTTCGTTTGCCGCGATGAAAGGCTTCGACCAAAAACGGTCCGCAGGTGAAAAGGGAGGCGGCGTGAGCTATGCTCGGTGGCGTCATGGGCCTAACCTCGGAAGGCGCATCGTCGCGCATGGTCAATGGCGCGTCCGCGCGCGCGAAGCAGGCGATGTTGCTGGCGGCGCGGTTGGCGGCATCGCTCGCGATTGTGGCGGTTGTGACGTATGTCTGTTACCACGTAACTCCGGTGAACGCGGCGACGGCGGGGTTTGCGTACCTGCTGGCAGTGCTGCTGATTGCGACGGGGTGGGGCCTTTGGGAAGCAATCGCGGCGTCGGTGGCGGCCATGCTGCTCTACAATTTTTATTTTCTGCCGCCGATCGGGACGCTGACGATTGCCGACCCGCATAACTGGGCGGCGCTGTTTGCGTTCGTGGTGACGGCGGTGATCGCCAGCCGGCTTTCGACGCTGGCGCGTCGGCGGACGGAAGAGGCGTTGCGGCAGAAGCGCGAAATGGAGCGGCTTTATGCGCTGAGCCGCTCGATCCTGCTGGCGGAATCGGCGCGCGACGGCGCGAAAGAGATTGCTCACCAGATCGCGCGGACGTTCGAGCTTCCGGCGGTGATTCTCTATGAACCCGCGACGGGCATTTTCCACCGCGCGGGCCCGGCGGACCTGCCGGGCGTCGAGGAAAAACTCAAGCAGGCGGCACTGCAAGGGACGCAGTATGCGGATGCGCGTGGGGAGCTGGTGGTGACGGCGATACGGCTGGGCGGAAAGCCCATCGGCAGCCTGGCGCTGGTGCGGCCGGAGCTTTCCGATTCGGCGTTGCAGGCGCTGGTGAACCTGGTGGCCATTGACCTGGAGCAGGCGCACAGCCGCCAAGCCGCCAGCGAGGCGGAGGGAGCGCAACGGAGCCAGGAATTAAAATCCACGCTGCTGGACGCCATCGCGCATGAATTCAAGACTCCGCTGACGGGAATGAAGGCGGCGGCCAGCGCGCTGCGTACGGGCAGCGTGAGCGACGAATCGTCACGGCAGGAACTGGTGACCGTGCTGGACGAGGAAATTGACCGGCTGAACCAATTGGTGAGCGAAGCCATTGAGACGGCTCGAATCGAGGCGGGAAAGTTGCAGTTGAACCGCGATTGGCATGCGCCGGAAGAATTGCTGGCGGCTGTGGCGCGGGAATTTCAGGCCGCGTCGGCGGCGCGTCCGCTGCGCGTGGAATCGGCGGCGGAATTGCCGCGCGTCTTCGTGGATGCGGACCTGCTGCGGCTGGCGCTGAGACAGCTTGTGGACAACGCGATGCGGTATTCGCCGGCGGGCGCTCCGGTGACGATGTCGGCGCATTGCTCGGCGGATAGAGTTTTTCTGACCGTGACGGATCAAGGGCCAGGAATTCCCGAACAAGACCAGGAAACAATCTTCGAGAAATTCACGCGGCTGCAGCACGGGCCGGGTCATCCGGCGGGCACCGGCATGGGACTGGCGATTGCGCGGGAAATTCTGCGGGCGCATAGCGGAGACGTTATTGTCCACAGCCACGAAGGCGAGGGCGCGAAGTTTTCGCTGGCAATTCCACTGGTGGGGCCGGAAGCGGGAACTTCGATGGAAAGTTTGAACGGAGAAAAACGGTGAGCGCGGGGAGGATTCTTGTGGTGGACGACGAGCCGCAGATTCGCCGGGTGATGCGCACAACGCTGGTGGCCAACGGATATGAAGTTGACGACGCACGAACGGCGGAAGAGGCGTTGGAAAAGCTGCGCGCGGGGCGCTACGACGCGATGCTGCTGGACGTGAACCTGGGCGAGGCCAACGGAATTGAGCTTTGCCGCGCGATACGGCGCGAGCGGCCGAATCTGGAGCCGTCCATTCTGATGCTGACGGTACGGAACGCGGAGAAAGATAAAGTGCAGGCGCTGGACGCGGGCGCGGACGATTACATCACGAAGCCATTCAGCACTCCCGAACTGCTGGCGCGAATTCGGGCGGCGCTGCGGCGCATGCCCGCAGGCGCGGCGGCCGCTCCGGAAAGCATCACGCTGGGCGGCACGGTGGTGGACTTTGCGGCGCGGGAAGTAACTTCACGCGGCATCAAAACGCGGCTGACCGTGAAGGAACTGGACCTGCTGGCCTACATGGCCGGTCATGCCAACCGCACGCTGACGCATCGCGAATTGCTGCAGGCCGTCTGGGGGCCGGAATACGGCGACGAGCAGGAATATCTGCGCGTGTTCGTCAACCGGCTGCGAAAAAAGATTGAAGCCGAGCCGGGCAAGCCGAAGTTTCTGCTCACCGAGCCGTGGGTGGGCTATCGGCTGATCTTGCCGAGGTGAACGTAGGCGTTCTTCGCCGTAATCGCGCGACTATTTCCGCTCTGAATCTGGTTGTTTTGCCCGCGCGGTGGACGTAGAATGGACTTGCCCCGCTGTGCGAGCAGGAGCCAGCCATGAAAACGTTGCCAAAGCTTATTCGCGCCGTAGTGTTGATTGCCGCTGGTGTTGCCATGCTCGCACCCAGCCCCGACGCGTCCAGCGAGCACTTCGTCATTGTCAATAACAGCGACTCGTACATGGGAGGCGCTGGGAACAATTACGGCACGGTGCTCAAGCTTGGCGGCACGAAAAACAATCCCGTGTTGAGCCAGGCCGCGTCGCTCGCCACCGGCGAGCCAAGTCCCTGGGGCGGCGGCAGCTATGCTCCGCTGGTACAGGTAGTTGCCGCGGGTTCGGACATCTGCGTTTTTATGACCGAGCTTTATGGCACTGTTGGAACTTCGGAGATCAGCGCGTTCAAATATCCGGGCATGACGCTGGTGGGAAATTACGGCAATTCCATCGGGTCGGGGGTGATCGTCGCCAGCGGCGGATATCTTTTCGCCAGCTACTACTACGAAATGGGGGCCTGGAAAATCGGCGAAGGATGCTCGCTGACTCAGGCTGGAATGTACAGCGCCAGCTATGGCGACGCCTCGGACATGGCGGCCACGCCTGATGGGAAGACGCTAGCGGTTTCGGCGCATGGATCTGGAGGATGCTGCCTGTATTCGTGGTCCATCAGCACGGGCGGTGCGCTCACGGAGCATGGGCCATATTACATCACTGGCGTACTGCCGTGGGGAGTTGATGTAACGGCGGACAGCAAATTTGCACTGTTCGATGTTCAGGGGTATGGGCCACCCTATGACGATGGCGATACGGAGATTGATGTGTTGGCCATCAATTCAGATGGCTCGCTCGGAGAGGAATACGCTTTCGGGGGTGACAATAGCCTGGGAACTGCCTATAGCGGCGGTTGGATTCACCTCAGTCCTGATGAAGAATTCCTGTTCGTCACCGACGACGAACAAAGCATCACTACCGTGAATTTCTCCGAGAATCCAGTAAATATCACATGGAGCGGATGCCTGACCAAGTTGAGGATTCCGAAGGGCGATTCCGGCTTGGCCAACGGGTCTATTGCCGCGGCGGGCACTGTTGGAACGGGTTCAGCCATCTATGTGTCTGAGCAATATGAATTCTCAAGCGTCGCGTTGTTAAACATAAATTCCTTAACAGGATGCACCACAGAAGCGGAGTCGTCGCCATTCGTTCTTTCCGACACAACCGCAAAAGCCTGGTCGCTGGTTGCTTGGCCTCCACGATTATTTTAAATTCTAATAGATATTAGGGGAATTATCCATTTGACTCCCTAGCCCGTTGAAATTTCCGCTAAACGGATAGACAATCCAGAGTGCGCATGATTCCTTTCAAAACCCCGATAAGCAAGGGAATTGCTGGTGGATTATTTGTCCTTCTGGCCTTGTTTGGGGTTGCAAAATTTGCCGACAATCCCACGAAAGGAAATGGGGTTGGATGCCTTCTTTCTGCTTTCTCGGCATTCGTTTGCATCCACTCCGCTTACAAGCAATACAACTCCGAAACGAAGCGCCAAGCATAGATTTTTGAATGTGGCCTCATGGGGCACTCAAAATCGAGCGTTGGTGAGGAAGTTAACTGGATAATTCCCGATATTAGGTATTGACAATAAGATCAATATAGAATAGTTTCAGGATTATTCACTTGACACCAAACAAGCCATCTGGTAGTATTTTGTCATGGTTTACGGCTTCGATTGCGGGCGATTCTCAGAGCGGCGGGGCGGCTTTTCCGTCCCCCGGATGACGGCTTGCAAGTGCCGCACGATTCGCTTAGGGAATAGCTCTGCTATCACCTGCTTGTCTGGTTTCAGTGTCCGCCCGGTTTTCACGATTTCCACCTTTGGAGAACGATAATGAACCTGCCTGAATTGATGAAAAACTACAACTGCGATGAAGATTGCCGCGCATATCTGGAAACGCTCCGCTGGCCTAACGGCCCGGTCTGCGCCAAGTGCGGCGGGAAAGACATTACCAGAATCGGCGGGCGCTCCGAAGTGCTCCGTTGCAAGGAATGTGAGCACCAGTTCACCGTCACCGTGGGCAGCGTGTTTCAGGACTCCCACTTGCCGCTTACCAAGTGGTTTATGGCAACCTACCTCATTTGTGAAGCCAAGAAAGGCATCTCCGCGCTGCAAATTCAGCGGACGCTCGGCATCGGCGGATACAAAACCGCATGGCACCTGTGCCACAGAATCCGTCACGCCATGATGGCGACGACCAGCGAGCCTTTGACCGGGACGGTTGAAATGGACGAAACCTATGTTGGCGGAAAGTCCCACGGGAAGCGCGGGCGCGGCGCAGCCGGAAAAGAGATTGTTATCGGCATCCGCCAGCGCAACGGTGAACTTCGGATGTTCCATGTCTCCGATGTCATGTCGGGCACAATGGCGAAGTACATCAAAGAAAATATCAGCAAGGATGTCGAAGTCCTGATTACCGATGATTTTAGCTCCTACCGCACGGCTGTTGGCGTCATCGGCGGCAAGGGTAAGCACATGACTATCAACCACAGCAGCCATGTTCATACGGATGGCGCGATTCACACCAATACCATCGAGTCCGCGTTCTCGCTTCTCAAGCGCGGGATCATCGGTTCTTGGCATCGCATCAGCGCAAAGCATCTGGCGTCCTATTGCAACGAAATGTGCTTCCGATTCAACCAACGTAACAACCCCGCCCTGTTCTCCCTCACCCTCTGCCGCTTACTGGAAGCCGATACACTCACGTTTGACCGGCTCACAGGAAAAAAGGCAGCTTAGCCTCTAACGTCCCGGTCGCTTTCCAAGATTATTACGCATCTCTTTTTTGCGTTCGTCGAATATTTTTTTCAGAATCTTCATCGATATTCCGGTGTCGGCGGATAGCTCGTCCAATGGAGGCCATACCATTGTTCCGGGAGTTCTGTTTTCATGGCAGTATCTATCGAGTTTCGTTTCCGCTCGCTCTATTTTCCTTTCATTCCACCATGACAATAGCTTCATAGCCATTGTCCAAGCCAACGCGATGCCAGCGGCAGACCATACCGAATGCTGAACAATCCAAGACCAGCGCAATCTAATCCACGACTCTGCCGCAACAAGCCAGCACCGCAATATATCCATGCGCCCCTCCTACGAGACGCATGTATTATATCCGCTTTGGTGTAAAGTGAATAATCCTGTTCAGGAATTGGCCGGGCCAGAGGCGATGATCCTCGTTAGGAAAGGTGGCGCGAAGCTTGATCGTACCGGTGGTGGAGTCCACGGAGTTATCGAAGAATGTCAGCGTGCCGGTCTCCGGGTGGAGCGTGTCGTCCTGCGTATAAGCCTGAACGGGCAGACGGCCCTGGTCGAGATATTTTTTCACGTCAGGCAGGAATTGCTCGGGCACGGAAAAGTCCACGTAGATAGGCGCGATCTGGTTGATGACGACGAGGACGGGAACATCATTGGCCTTCACCAAATTGCCGGGATAGACCTGAAGCTTGCCAGTACGGCCATCAATGGGCGACTTAATTTCGCAATACTGAAGCTGCAACTGCATGGTTTGCACCATGGCTTCGTCGGCGGCCACTTGGGCGGCATCCGCATGAGCTTGCGCCTGAATCTGATCGTCCTGCTCGCGGGAGGAGATTCCCTGAGCGAGGAGTTGCTTGTAGCGCGCCGCTTGCGCAGCGGAATTGGCGGCCTGCGCTTTGTCTTTCGCCAGCGTAGCCTGCGTTTGCGCTAAAGAGGCTTCGAAAGATTTCTTGTCTATCGTGAAGAGCAAGTCGCCCTTGCGCACATCCTGTCCCTCGCGGAAATGGACTCCGACAAGCTGGCCGGAAATTTGCGGCTCGATGGAGACGGTGGAATACGGCTGGGCCTGACCGATGGCGTGAATTTCCACCGGCACGGTTTTCAGTTCCGCTTTGGCGGTGATCACGGGCGCGGCGGCCATTTCGGGCGGACCAGCCTGTGGGGCATTGCCGGAGCAAGCCGATTGCGTTGCCAGCAGGAGCGCCAGCCCCATCAACGGCAGAACAGGAAAACGAATCATCGGGCCTCGAATGGCAGCCGAATGACCGGAGCCTTTCATAGGTTTATAGCGTAGCGTTTCCGAGGCGTGCATTCAAATTGCAGGTTCTGCGGAGGCGCAAGGGATATTTTTCTACCCGTATCGGGCGATCAGAAGTCGGACGGATCAGTCTCCCACCATCCAACCGTGCGTCAGACCGTGCAGGAGGCGGTCCGCCCGCTCAGGACCCCAAGTGCCGGCCGCATAGGGAAATACGTCGTGCTGCCGTTCGAGCAGCGGAGTATAGATCCTCCACGAAGCTTCTTCCCAGTCGTCACGAACAAAAAGCGTGGGGTCGCCCTCCACGACATCGCGCAGCAACGTGTCGTAAGCTTCGGGAATGGCGACAAAAGCCTCCGCATATCGAAAATGCAGGCTGCGGCTTTGCAACTGGACGGCTTCACCGGGGGCCTTGATCTCAAAGCGCAGATCGAAGCCTTCGTCCGGCTGGATGGTGATGACCAGCGCGTTGGCGTTGACGCAGCCATCGGTGAAGGGCTGGAACATGGAAACAGGCGGGCAGCGAAAACTGATGGCAATCTGGCTGACGCGGCGTTTGAGGCGCTTGCCCGTACGCAGAAAAAACGGGACGCCGTGCCAGCGCCAGTTGGCAATCTCGAGGCGCAGAGCGACGTACGTTTCCGTCTGCGAATTGGGACTTACGCCCGGCTCCTCGCGGTAGCCGTTGATGATCGTCTCCTGCATTTCGCCGCGAGTATACTGGCC
>Ga0302325_10020117_pt1 | contig 14002 bp, 12 predicted proteins | sample Palsa_T0_2_FD_201948 | JGI IMG/M metagenome (GOLD analysis project Ga0302325, IMG submission 201948) | Peat permafrost microbial communities from Stordalen Mire near Abisko, Sweden - Palsa_T0_2 | ecosystem: Environmental > Terrestrial > Soil > Palsa > Peat permafrost | place: Sweden: Abisko... | reverse complement strand
TGTAAAGCGTGAAGCCCGCCCCGTCGGCGAGTATCGTGCCGAGACCGCTGATGGCGGTGGCGCGCACCTCGTACCTGGGCGGGCCGCCAGCCGAGGAGGCAGTTCCGCACGAGGTCACGGCAAGGGCGCAGCCAGCGCACGCGGCCAGGGCGAGCATGGCCAGGCCCAGCGGCCGGGCCAGCCGTGCACGCCGGCTCAAGCCGCGGCCGGCCAGGCCGCCGCCGGTCAAGCCGCGGCCGCGGTGCTCGCCGGCGCCCAGCCGATGGCGGGCGCGATGTGCCGGGCGATCGTCTCCAGGATGCGCGCGTTGTAAGCGACGCCGAGCTGGTTCGGCACGGTGAAAAGGACCGTGTCGGCGGCGCGCACGGCCTCGTCAGCCGCGAGCTCGGCGGCGATCCGGTCCGGCTCCCCGGTGAACGTCCGGCCGAAGCGGGACCGTACGCCATCGAGCAGCCCGATCTGGTCGTCATGTCCCTGCCCGCCGAAGTACAGGCGGTCGATGTCCTCGGTGATCGGCAGGACGCTGCGCGACACTGACACCCGCGGCTCGCGTTCACGGCCGTGCTGCGCCCACGCCTCGCGGAACAGGCGGATCTGTTCCGCCTGGAGCTGGTCGAACGGGAGGCCGGTGTCCTCAGACAGCAGCGTGGAGCTCTGCAGGTTCATCCCGGTCCCGGCGGCCCACTGCCCGGTCGCCCGGGTGCCGGAACCCCACCAGATCCGGTCCGCCAGGCCGGGCGACTGCGGCTGGACGGCCAGGCCGCCGCTGACGCCAGTCCTGGCCGGGTCGGTCCTGGCGACGACCGCGCCGCTGATCGCGGCCAGGAACGCCTCGGCCTTGCGCCGCGCGCTGTCCGCGTCGGTCTCCCCGTCGGCCGGCCGGTAACCGAACGCCTCCGCGCCCCGGAGCACGGTCTCCGGCGATCCCCGGCTGATGCCGAGCTGCAGCCGTCCGCCGCTGATCAGATCTGCCGCCGCGGCCTCCTCCGCCATGTACAGCGGGTTCTCGTACCGCATGTCGATGACGGCGGTCCCGATCTCGATCCGGCTTGTGCTGGCAGCGATCGCCGACAGCAGAGGGAACGGCGAGGACAGCTGCCGCTCGAAGTGGTGAACGCGGACGAACGCCCCGTCGATGCCGATGTCCTCGGCGGCGCGGGCCAGCTCGATCGTCTGCAGCAGGGCGTCCGACGCAGTGCGGGTCTGCGACCCGGCAGCCGGCCGCCAGTGCCCGAACGACAAGAAACCGATTCTCTTCACTCCCGTGCCAGCGCTCACGGCGCCGATCCGATTCCCTGGGCAGCGGGAGGATGCAGCGGGAGGATGCAGCGGGAGGATGCTGTCAGCGGGCAACCCGGCCGGCGTCAGAGCCGGCGAACGCCGAGATGGCCCCCAGCAGCTGCTGGGGAGTCTCGATCTGCGGCAGGTGCCCGGTCCCGGCGAGCAGCCGGAACACCGCGCCCGGGATGGCGTCGGCGTAGGCGCGGCCGTAGTCGGCGTCGGCGATCTGGTCGCTGTCTCCCCACAGCACCAGGACCGGAACGCTGACGGCCCGGAGACGGTCCCGCAGGGTGCGGTCGGTCATGGACGTTCCGCTGTAGACGGCCAGCGCGGCCCGGTTGCCGGCCATGGCCTCCCGCTGCGCGGCGGGCATTGCGGCGGGGTCGATGCGGAACAAAACCGGGTCGTGGTAGCTGAGCTGGCTGACCTGGTCCAGGGTGAGGTTGAAGAAATCCGCCACAGGGTGGCCGGGCACGTCGATGCCGACCCCGTCGACGATAATGGCGCTGCTGATGCGCTCCGCGCCCAGCAGGGCCATCTCGGCGGCAATCCAGCCGCCGATGGAGTTCCCGGCCACGGTGACGCGGGCCAGGCCGAGCTGGTCGAGCAGCGCGACATAGAGCGCTGCCAGCCCCCGGACGGTGTCCAGGGCATCGGGGCGGGGGGTGCCGCCGAAGCCCGGGTGGATGGGCGTGATGACCCGGGCCGGGCCGGCCTCGGCAAGCAGGTCGGCGAAGCCGCTGACCGTCTGCGGGCCGCCGCCGCCGTGCAGCAGGAGGAACGGGCGCCCTTCGCCGCGTTCGGTGACAGTGACCTCGGCCCGGCCGATGCCGGGGACGGTCACGCTGTGCGTCGTGGTGCTGGTCATGCTTGTCTCCTCAGGAGAGTTGGCGGTTCGGCGGTCCGGCGAAGTCGGCGGACGGCACCGTGGCGTAGTGGCCCATGACGTCGACGATCGCGTCGTCGGTCATCGGGCGCCCGGACGCGATCATGTCCCGGAGGTCACGGAAGTACTGCACGTAGAGATCGGGAGTGAAGGTGTTGAGCAGCACGGCCACCTGGTCGCCCGGATTGGCGAACGTGTGCGGCGCCCCGGGCGGGATCACTACGAAGGTGCCCGCGGCCGCGTCAAGGACTCTCGCGCCGATGGTGAACCTGGCCGTGCCCGATACGACGTAGAAGCCCTCGTCGTGACGGGCGTGCCGGTGCTGCGGCGGGCCGTCGGTGTGCGGCGCGATCGTGATCTCGCCCACGCCAAGCCGGTGCTGGGTCGTGCTGCCATCCTCCAGGATGCGCATCTGGATCGGCCCGCTGAGGACCACCTCGCCGCCTCCCGGGCCGACTACTGAGACCTCAGCCACCAGGATCCCGCCCCTTTTCTAGAGCATATTCTTACGATGAGAGTAAACCCTCAGCATGATTTACGCAAGTCATCTATCATAATGAGTGATCGGTTGACTGATGCATGCGCGGATGCAAGAGTTGCCTCATGGGCACTCAGCTCCAGACCGGCCGGGCGAACCAGAAGAAACGCACCCACGACGCCATCGTCGATGCCGCCCGCGACCTCATCGGCACCGGCGCCGAGATCACGATGGCCGCCGTGGCGACGTCAGCGCTGGTCTCCGAGGCGACGGCGTACCGGTACTTCCCCGACCTGGCCTCGCTGCTGCGCGAAGCCCTCGCCGGCGTGTGGGCCAGCCCGGCCGACGCCCTCGAGCCGGTCGCACGATCCGGCGATCCCGCCGAGCGAGTCGGCTACGCCGCCGAGTACCTGCTGCGCGGCGTGCTCAGGTACCAGGGCGCGGTCCGCGCCATGATCTCGGCCACCATCACGCGGCCGGACGCCGCCGCTATCCGCCCGGGCATCAGGCTCGGGCTGATCGAGTACGCGCTGACCTCGCCGGACGGCACGCCCGCAGCCATCAGCCCTCCGGCACTGGCCCAGCTCAAGCGGGACCTCGCCGTGGTCATGAGCCCCGAGGCACTGTTCACCCTCACCGACCTGTGCGGCCTGACTCCCGACGACGCGATCGCCAGCGTCGTGCGGACGGCGCGCACCCTCACCGAGGCGGCGACCCGCTGCAACGCATAACCCGGGATCGCCAGCCCGGCTCGCTTTCCCGCCCGCGGCGGGCCAGCCTGACAGCCAGACCCGGCGCGGCTAGCCTGGCACGGCCAGACCGGGGATGCCCAGCTGGGCGGTCAGCGTGGCGTGGTCCCAGAGGATCCGCTGGGAGCGGATCCGCCCGCGCTCGAAGCTGATGATCGCGACGGCCAGCACCTCGGCCCGCCGGTAGGTCGGGCTGATCCCCGGCAGCAGCCAGGGCAGCTCCCGGTCGTGCGTGAACGACACCCTCGTCTCGTCGACCAGCCGGAACCGGTCCACGGTGCGGGACATCCTGGCGAGCACCAGGTCACCGGGCAGGTGCGGAAGGAGATCCTCGGCGAAGAACCGCTCGCAGGCAGCGCGCCCGGCGGCGCCGGTCATGGCCGGGATGTGCAGGACCGACGGCTCGGCCGCCAGGCGCGCCAGCGCCGCGCTAAGGTCGCGCAGCAGCAGCAGTGCATCCCGGTGCTCGTCCCAGACCCGCTCCAGCTCCCGCATGAACTGCGCGATCGCCGTAGTCACAAGCCCAAGGTAACCGCTGCCCCGGCGGCCAGGCGCGCGCCCGAGGCGCCGGCGCCGCCCCCGTGCTTGACACTGATTTACTGACCAATTGCCTGGAGCCGGACAGAAATTTACGATCCCATTGCCTGGCATAAGAGGGTCTGCCATGCTGGGAGGCTCGATAGGTTCCAGGGAGGCAGCCCCATGACCTGTCACAGCGCCCGGCCCTTACGACTCGGATTCCTCGCCGCGCCGCTGGCCGTGGTTCTCGCCGCCTGGTGGGCCCCGTCGGCCCTGGCCGCCGCCGGCCGCCCTGCCGCGACCGGGCTGCTGACCAGCTGCAGCTTCACGGCCCTGCAGAGCGCGGTCGCGGCCGGCGGGACCGTGGACTACGGCACCAGCTGCCAGTCGACGCCGGTGACGTTTACGTCCACGATCTTCGTGCCCGCGGGCCTGACGGTCGACGTCGAGGCCAACGGGCATTCCGTCACGTTCAGCGGCGCCTTCAAGGTCCGCCTGTTCGAGGTGACTGGCGGCAAGCTCACCATCGGCCACATCACCATGAGCGAAGCGCAGGTGTCGGCGGCCGGCGGCACAACGGGAGGCAACGGCGGCGCGGGGACGACCGGCTCGTCCGGCGCTACCGGAGCTAACGGGGCCAACGGCTCCTCGCCGGGCGCGAACGGCGCCGCGGCCAAGGCCGGCGGCAATGGAGGTGCGGCGACGGCGGGCAAGGCGGGCGGCGCCGGCGGGGCCGGCCAGGTCGCCGAGGGCGCGGCCCTGCTGATCAGCTCGGGCACCGTGACACTGAACGACGACACTCTCACTGATGACAGCGCCGTCGGCGGCAACGGCGCAGCGGGCGGCAGCGGCGGCAACGGCGGGGCCGGCGGAGCGGGCGGCAACGGCGGAACGGGCGGGTCGGGAGCCGCAGGCGGCTCCGGGCAGGCCGGCGGCAACGGCGGGGCGGGCGGCACGGGCGGCAACGGGCCGGCCGGCGCGGCCGGCGGGGCAGGCGGCAAGGGCGGGGCCGGCGGTAACGCCAGCGGCGGCGCGGTGTGGAACGCAGGGACGCTGACCGTGTCGGGCAGCAGCTTCACCGATGACTCGGCAAGGGCGGGTTCCGGCAGCGCCGGCGGGCAAGGAGGCCAGGGCGGCTGGGGCGGCGGCGGTGGTGGCGGCGGCACCGGCGGATCCGGCAACAACGGGGGCAGCGCGCCGGCCGCGGCCGGGGGATCCGGCGCCGCGGGCGGGGAGAACGGGCTGGGCGGCGCCGGCGGAGCGGGAGGCGCTGGCGGCGCTGGCGGAGCGGGAGGCGAAGCGCAGGGCGGCGCGATCTACAACTCGGGCACGCTGCAGATAACCAGCAGCACCCTGGAGGACGACACGGCGCTCGGGGGAAGCTCGGGCTCCGGCGGCGGAGGCGGCGCAGGCGGCGCGGCCGGCAACCCCGGCTACGGCGGTGAGGGCGGCAGCGGGGCAGAGGGCGGATCCGGCTGCGGTATCGATCAGGGCTGCAGCACGGCACCCGGCGCCGCCGGAGCCGCCGGCGCAGCCGGAGCGCTGAATGGCGGCGCCAGCGCGGCCGCAGGGAAAGGCGGCAATTCGGGCAGCGGGCCGGCTGGCGGCAGCGCCCAGGGCGGCGCGGTGTTCAACTCGGGCACCATGGATGTGCTGACCGGGACCACTCTGTCCGACAACCAGGCGACCGGCGGAACCGGCGGCAGCGCCGGAGACGCCGGCCTGGGCGGCGGAGCCACCAACACGGGTGGCGTGGGCGGAACCGGAGGCTACGGCGGCGATGGCGGCTCCGACGGCATTCAGGGCGCGGAGGGTGACCCTGGCGGCAGCGGCGCGGCCGGCACCCTCGGGGCGAAGGGCCCGGCCGGCGCCTCGGGCGGGACCAGCGGAACCGACGGCGCCGGGGGTCCGGGCGAGGGCGGCGCCGTCTATAACAGCGGCTCGGCCGATCTGGGGTCGTCGGCGGCACCGGACCAGCTCTCCTCCGATCTCGCCACTGGCGGCGCCGGCGGCTCGGGGGGCCGCGCGGGTGGCGGCAGCACCGCTCAGAGCGGCGGCACCGGTGGCTCCGGCGGCGGTGGCGGCCAGGGCGGCGCCAACGGCGCGCAGAGCGGAAGCGGGGGCGCCGGGGCCGCAGGCACGGCCGGAGGGACAGCCGGAGCAGCCAAGCCGGCGGTAGCCGCCGGTGCCGGCGGCGCGGGCCTGGGCGGCGCGGTCTACGGCAACGGCTCGGGCAGCGGTGCCCAGCTGACCGTCACGGACGACAAGTTCACCAGCGACACAGCGTCCGGCGGCGGCGGCGCTGGCGCGTTCGGCGCGGGCAGCGGCGGCGGGGGAGGCGCCGGCGGCTATGGCGGCTCCGGCGGCAGCGGCGCGGACGGTGCCAGTAACGTGCCCGGCCTGGGCGGCGCTGGCGGCGCCGGGGTGGCCGGCTCGCCGGGAGCCGCAGGCGGGGCGGGCGGCAACGGCGGCGCCGGCGGGCTCGCCGAAGGAGGCGCGGTCTACGCGACCGGATCGCTTCACATCACCGGCAACACCTTCTCTGCCGAGTCAGCGACCGCCGGCAATGGCGGCGGCGCCACCATTACGGCCGGTTCCGGCGGGAACGGCGGCGGCGGCGGAAACGGCGGACCGGGCGGCGAGAACGGAACCGGCACGGGGAGCGGCGCTAACGGCGGCAACGGCAACGGCGGCAACGGCGGGAGTGGCGGCAAGGGGGGCAACGGCGGTGCCGGGGGCAACGCGACCGGGGGTGCCATCTACAGTGTCGCGACGCCTGTCGCCGACTCCGGTAACACCTTCAGCGGCGACAAGGTGACCGCTGGCACCGGCGGAGCGGAAGGCGCCGGCGGGCCTGGCGGTCCGGGCGGCCAGCCAGGCGCGGGACCGGGCGCGGCCGGCTCGCCGGGGAAGGCCGGCTCGGCGGGTGCTAGCGGCAAGGGAGGCGCGGCGGGCGTCGCGAGCGATCCGAACCAGAACTGAGCAGGCAACGCTCGTCAGTGCACGGGGGAGTAGCCGCGCTCAAAGAGCCCGGCGGGGACCGGCCAGGCCGCGCCGCTCTCGCTCTGCACGATCCAGTCACCAGGCCGGGCGGCGGACGGGCCCTCCAGCGTGTTAATCATCGTCGGCGCGGCCACCCGCCAGGCGCGGACCCGGCCGGTTCGCAGCCACCGGTCCGCCTGCAGGTGCCGGTGCGTGGCGCGGAACTCCGCGTCGCGCACTGAGCGCTGCCGCTGGCCCTCGTCCGTGACAAGCCAGTCGCCGCGGCGGGCTGCCATGACCGAGCCGTTCGAAGTCCGCCACGCGCGCGGCCCGGTCAGCCGGACCGCCGACACCTCGCCCCGCCGCTCGTACGTCGACGCGCGGTCCGGCCCCGCCTCACCCCGGGAGCGCCAGCGCTGCGTCATCGCGGCGTCATCGCGCGGCCAGGACCTCGGCGACCTTCTCGGCCGCGGCGCACGGGTCATCGGTATCGTGCAGCAGCTCTCCCCAGGACCACCGGTAGTACCATCGGAGCCGGCCACTGCGGTCCGTGCCCGCCGTGCAGTGAATGCTCTCCGCGAGCATCGCCGCCCCGGGCGTGAACACGTGCAGCGCCGCGGGATACGTCGTCTTCACGGTCGCGTGGAACCCGCGAGTATCTAACGCTGTCGCGAGCCGGTGCAGATGGTAGGTACGCGCATGGTCACGGGTGCCGTCCTGCATTTTCCCTGCCTTGCCTCGGTCGGCACATTGTCAGCCGCCGCGATGCCCTTCTGTCAAGCAGGCGCGCGGCATCCAGCTGGTTTCTGCCCCATACGTCCTGTCACCACAGCGTACCGCCACTGCTCAGCGGCGCTGCTCAGCGGCGCTGCTGCCTGCCGTAGTCATCCCGGCCATCCGGATACGATCCTGGCGCGTATCCGGCCGATCCGTACTGCCCGTCACCATTGGTGTACTCCGGCGTCCGGTAGGCAGCGCGCGGGCCCGGCTGCGCTGGCGGGGCCGGGCTCGCCGGCGGGACCGGGTTCGCTGGCAGGACGGCCGCGGCGCTCGAGGCCGGCGCATCGGGATACCAGCTGCTCTTCCAGTTGTCCCCCGGCGGCGCGGCATTGACCACCGGCAGGCCATAGAGGTAAGGCGAGGCGGCCCGGCCATTCCCGGCGCCAGCCGGGTAGCTCTCATAGCCGGGCTCCGGGCCGGCCCGGTGGTACGCGGGCGCTGGGTTATCCAGGTAGCCGGGCAGGTCAGAACTCACGTAACTGCCGTACGGATTGCCGCTCGGCGGCGGGACAGCGGGCGGCGGGACAGCGGGCTGCGGGACAGCGGGCTGCGGGACAGCGGGCTGCGGGGCCCGCCGGTACGAGTAGGCCGCGGTGGCCGCCTGGCCAATATCGGGCTCGACGCCGTGATATCCGTTATACCCGTTCGCGTTGCCAGCGGCAGCCGGGCCGGGGGCGGGCGCGCTGTAGCCGCCGAACTGATCCGCCGTAGCGCCATAGGCATCCGGGCCACGCGCGGTGCCAGCAGACCTGCCGTTGCGGTACGAGCGGCTGTCAGAGGTCGCGACCTTCGGGAACGACGGGCTGGTCAGCGGATCATTGTCGTCCGGAACCGGAACCGGAACCGGGACCACGGGCCGCGGCCTGAGCGGCGTGCCCGGCTGTCCCGGGTCCGCCGTGGTGCCGGGATGCCCGCGCCGAGCCAGATCCGGACGGCCAGGTTCCGGACGGCCGGTTCCGCGAGCCAGGCCGGCCGTCGGGGCCGCCAGCAGGTCCGGACTATACGTGGCCGGGCCGGCCACGTAGGGCAGATCACGGCTGTATCCGGCCGGGCCGGCCGCGGCCGGCCGCGAGAGACCATGGCCGTGATCTGCCACCGGCACTGGCAGCGAACCTCGGCCATATGCGGTGTCGGCCGGCTGCGGCGCGGCGGCCGGCGCGGCGGCGGAGGCGGGCGGCAGCCCGGCGCCCCGCCGGCCCTGGCCGCTCTGCGGCTGCGCCGTCCGGGCTGTGGTGGTCAGCGGCCTGTCGGAGGCCACCTCCTTCCAGTAGTCGGCGTCCGATAGCGAGTCCCACTCGGTGCTCGGCCAGTCAGCGGCGTCGTCCCGCCTGCCGCGGACCTGCCGGGCACGTAGCTGCGGCAGTTCGTCCTGATGCTGCCGCGCGAAGGCCGGCTCGTCCCGGCCACCGATGCCCCCAGGGGCGGCCTGGGCCCGGGCAGCCCCGGCATGCCGCCAGTCATCCTGACGACGGTCCGCTGCCGCGCGACCGCGAGCCTCTCGCGGGCTGGCTGGCTCATCGTGGCCGCGATCGGAACGGCGCTGCCGGCCGCTGCGGTCCTGCCGGGCGGGAATCCGGTCCGGCAGTGGCCGCTGCCCGTTGCTGCGCCGGTCTGGATCCTTCCGGCTCCGTGCCCCACCGCGCTCCGCCGGCCTTTCCGCGAGGTCAGCGCGCTCGTCGTGCCGCACGAATCTCAAGCCAACTGCCACGGCGACGAGAATGACCACGATAACGGCTGCCAGTCCGATCACGAGCGGAGTCATCGCACCATCCAAAGAGCCACGACCTCAAGAGCGGCGCAAAGCCCGGCCCGCGCGGCCATCGACGCGGGCCATCCCCAGTTGTGCTTACGCCCTGGATGAATCGGTGTTGATCACTTGAAGCGTAATTCTGTCGGACAGCCGGAGGACCTGTCATGCGATTCGAGAAGTTTCGCCCAATCCGTGTACTCGCTGCAACCGCCTAATTACTCTACGGCTTATCCGGCGGCCCGGTCACGGCCTCGCCGTGGCCGTCAGCCTGCCCCGCGCGATCGCGCTCCTGGCGATCGCCGTCCACGCCACTTTCGCGCTGACGCCGTTAGCAAGCCGTAGCACTGAACTCAGCGCGTAAATGGTGAATCGGTACTCGTGGCTGCCATGAGTCGGGCAGGGCGCGTCATAGCCGTCGAATCCCCGGCTATTGTTCGCTTGCTTGGCACCGGACAGGCGACCCGCCTGGATATCCGTCGTCGCTGGGCTTATGTCGAAGACGATCCAGTAAATGTACGGGGTGATGGGAGCGTCTGCGTCGTCAACCACGAGCGCCAGCGACTTCGTCCCCGCTGGCGCGCCTGACCAGTAGAGCGGAGGACTGATGCCGCCGTCGTGGCCGTGACAGGTGTACTGCGCGGGAATGATGATGCCCTGGCCGAAGACCGGGCTGGTGACGGTCATGTTCTGCTGCGCGTCCTGGTTGAGCGTCTTAGGCCCGCTGAACAGGCCGCAGCCGGCCAGGCACGCCGCGGCGGCGAGCACAGCAGCGAGCAGGGCGGCGCGGCGCGCGCCCCGGCCGATCACCCGATCACACCAGCCCAAGGCCGCTCCCGCTGTTGGCTGCCGTCCGCCTGCATCCGGCCCGACGCGTGATCCTACGCGTCCGGCGCCACCAGGCTGGCTGGACGCCGCCGTGTTCCGCCCGGAGCCGGCCGCGACCGGGCCGGCCAGACGGATGTTCCGCGACCCCGGCGCCGCCGTGCCCAGCTGAAGCAATTAACCTATTTATCGACATAGTTCCTTTTCGGTCAGCCTGTCGACGGCGGCTGCGGCATCGCCCGGCGCAGGCGAGGGCCGCGGGCACCGCCGGCGCTGCCGAAGAGCCGAAGCTCGCCGCCGCCCGCTGGCCAGCCGATCCCGCCGGCGCGCGGGAGGTACCAGCAGTAACGCGGCCCCGCCGGGCGAGCCGGGCCAGCAGAGCCCGGTCAGTCCGGCTGCCGGGAGTTACCGAACATGATCTCGTCCCAGGACGGAACTGACGCGCGCCGCGAACGCCCGCCGGCCGCCTTGCGCGCCGGCCGCTGACGTGCTGGCTCCGGCGGGACTTCCAGCTGCCCGGCATGGGCCGCAGCATCATCGATGCTGCCGCCGGGTAGTGCCGTTCCGGGTCCCTCCGTGCTCACAACGCCCGGCGCGGCGCCGGCGTGGCCCGCAAAGCTCTGCGCTGCAGCGGCCTGGCCCGGGCCGGGGAACCCGGATCCCGCCGGGTGCGGCGGCGCAGCGCGGCCAGGCTGCCGCTCCGAATGCGCCCGCGGCTCGGCGGAATGCGCTCCGGGCGACCCGAGCCGGGTGGCGAGCAGCGTGACCGTGGCGGTTCCCGGACCCTCGGCGGCCGGCAGGCCCGAGCGCAGCTCCGCCGCGGGCAGGCAGAGCCCGGCGGCGATGTCGTCGGCCGGGATGGCGTGCCTGCGCCGGGGATCGAATACCCACTCGGCCATCTGGGGCCGGTTGCCGACGGCGATGAACATCAGCTGGACCTGCCAGTTCCCGTCCGCCCGCTTCCTGGAATCCCACTGCGCATCGTCCGGGACCGCCCCGCGTTCGGCCAGCCTCTCGGCCACGATGTCACCGAGTCTCGGGCCCGGGCCCGGGTCGCCTGGCCCGCGTATTGTCGCGCGCTGCGCCTCCTGGGCGCGGTACGCCCGTTCGGCGAGCACCGGGCCCTCGAAGCGGCGAACCCGCTCGATCGGAACTCCCGCCACGTCGGCGATCTCGTCCGCGGTCTCTCCGGCACGGATCCGGTCCTGGATCTCCTTGGGTCGCAACGGATTCTCCACTTCGATCTCGTACTGAGCGAGCCGCGAGAACTGGCCCCGCGCCACCGTCCTGAGACGGTCATCGATCGGCAGCGAAAACCGTCCGCCCCGTCCCGGCACGCCGAGCACGGCGTAACTCCCGTCCTCGCTGACTGCGACGAGGCGCAGTTCCTGCATCGGCGTCCCTTCCGCGCTGCCCGGGCGGCGCAGGGGCATAAGTCGTTCCTCCCCCCGGACGAGTGTGGCGGTTCAGCCGCGTCCTGGCCAGCACCGCGCCCGGCATGTCCCGCAATCCTGATCGGATATTCCGGTCCGGCAGCCTAGCGGCGCCGGGATGATCACTGGCCGCGCGCGCGCCGGCGGCCGGCCAGCCGCGGGGCTCACGTAGGATTTCTGGCTATGCATATCGACGCGATCTTCAGCGCGATCGGCCGCTTCGCCGTCAGGCTCAGGTGGCTCATGCTGCTGGTGTGGGTCATCGGGGCCGTCGCCGCGGTGAGTCAGCTGCCAGCGCTGTCCAGCGTCACGCAGAACAACAACTCCAAATTCCTGCCGGCCAGCGCGCCGAGCGAGCACGCGGCGGAGCTCGCGGCCCCGTTCGGCACCGCCAACCTGCTGCCCATTCCGGTGGTGATCGCGCGCCCGGGGTCAGAGCTGTCGCCCGCCGACCTGTCCGCGATCAGCGCCCTGCAGCGCCAGCTCCGCACGGTTTCCGGCATCAGCCGGGTGCTCGACGCGGGCCGCTCGCCCGACGGACAGGCGGTCCAGCTTGTCGCGCTGGCGGTACAAGGCGGCGGGAACCAGAACCAGGAGACCGACCAGGTGGACGCGCTCCGCGCGAAGATCGCGCACGGCGGGCTGCCGGCCGGCCTGCAAGCGCACCTGGCTGGTGATGTCGCGATCCAGGTCGACCAGCAGAAGGCGTCGGGCAACCAGGGAAACAAGGTCCAGGACCTCTCGATCGTCTTCATCATCGTGCTGCTCGTGCTGATCTTCAGGTCGCTGACCCTCGCGCTGACGACCATCGCTCCCGCCGTTTTCTCTGTGCTCATTTCCGGTCCGCTCGTCGCCGAGGCAGCGCGGCACGGGCTCCAGGTCTCCCCGCTCGCGCAGTTCCTGCTGATCGTCCTCGTGCTCGGGGCCGGCACTGACTACGGCCTCTTCCTGGTATTCCGGGTGCGGGAGGAACTGCGCGCTGGCGCCCATGGCAAGGAAGACGTCAGGTATCCCGGCTCGTCGGGCCTGCTCGGCGGGCTGCTCGGCGACCTGATCCACCCCCGGCCCGCGGCCAGGCAGGCGATCGTCACCTCGGTCACGAGGGTCGGCGAGTCGATCACCTTCTCCGCCGCGACCGTGATCGCGGCGGTGCTCACGCTGCTGCTGGCCAGCTTCTCCTTCTACTCCGACCTCGGCATCCCGTTCGCCATCGCGATCTGCGTCATCCTGCTCGCCGGGCTCACCCTGCTGCCCGCGATACTTTCCATCCGGCTGTCCCTGCTGGCCATGAAGCGCACTCTCTTCCAGGCCGTTTTCAGGCGGCCGAAGCTGATCCCGTGGAACATCCAGGGATCGGGCAAGATGGGGCTGTGGGGCCGGATCGCCGGCCGGATCGTGCACCGGCCCGCGCTCACCCTGGCCATCGGGGTCGTGGTCTTCGGCGCTCTCGCCATCGGCGCAACCGGCTACGTGGCCGGCGGTTTCGGCGGAGACACCAGCCCGCCCGCCGGCAGCGACTCGGCCGCTGGCACGGCGCTGCTCGCCCAGCACTTCCCGCAGTCCTCGGCGAACCCGACGAGCCTGATCTTCCGGTTCGCCAGGCCCGTGTGGGACAATCCGGCGCCGCTGGCGGCTGCTACCAGCCAGCTTCGGGCAAGCGGCCTGTTCACGCAGGTAGCAGGGCCGCTGAACCCGACAGGAGCGGCGCTGACGCCAGCCCAGTACGCGACGCTGCACACCAGGCTCGGCCCGGCCGCCGCGCTGCCGGCCGTGCCGCCGCCGGGCACCACGGTGCCGGTGGGCCTCTACCAGACCTACCGGGCCAGCTCGAACTACGTCAGCCCGGACGGCCGCACGGTGCAGTACTCAACCGGCCTGAAGGCCGGAGATCCCGGCAACACCCCGGCGCTGAACGCCGTCCCGGCGATCCGCGCCGAGACCACCAGGGTCGGCAGGTCGATCGGGGCGGCCGATTCCGCCGTCGGCGGCGAGGCCCCTGCTATCTACGACATCAGCGCCATTTCGAACAGCGACCTGAAACGAGTCGTGCCGATCGCGATCCTGGTCATCGGCATCTTGCTTGCCCTGGTGCTGCGCAGCCTGGTAGCCCCGCTCTACCTGATCGCCTCGGTCGGGATCTCCTTCCTCGCCGCGCTCGGCCTCTCCGTCCTGCTCTTCATCAAGATCGGGGGGAGCGGCGGGCTGGTGTTCTTCATGCCGTTCCTGATGTTCATCTTCCTGCTGGCGCTCGGCGAGGACTACAACATCCTGGTGATGACGCGGATCAGGGAGGAGGCTCAGAAGCTTCCGCTACGCGAGGCG
>Ga0302325_10020116_pt1 | contig 14002 bp, 16 predicted proteins | sample Palsa_T0_2_FD_201948 | JGI IMG/M metagenome (GOLD analysis project Ga0302325, IMG submission 201948) | Peat permafrost microbial communities from Stordalen Mire near Abisko, Sweden - Palsa_T0_2 | ecosystem: Environmental > Terrestrial > Soil > Palsa > Peat permafrost | place: Sweden: Abisko... | reverse complement strand
CGGTGCCGCTTGCGCGGGTGCCGCCGGTCCCGTTCGGCGTCCGCGACGTCGTTGGCCAGGTACACGGCCACCGAGGCGCAGCCGAAGGCGGCCGCGGCCACCAGCGCGTAGCCGAGCCCGTCGTCCCGGCCCAGCGTGGCTCCGGCCAGCGGCGCCGCGAACACGAGCAGGTTCTTCGGCCACTGCCGCGGCCGGGCCGTGGTCAGGACGGCCGTGACCCAGCGCAGCAGCCGGAGCGGGGGCGACCCGGCCTCCGCCTCGGCGGTCACCGCGCGTACACCGCCGTGAAGTCGCGGCTGTAGAGCGAGTAGTACCGGTAGGCGCTCTGCTGCTGGGTCGGCAGCAGGTTCACCGGCCTCGGGTCGGACCGATGACCGTGCGCCTGGTAGTACTCGAACGACATCCAGAACGGGTTGATGTCCAGCTGGAGCGCCTCGACCGCGCCGGCCCGCTGCAGCAGGCCGGCCAGTGTGCGCACGTCCAGCGCCGGGCCGTACCCGAAGATGACCCGGCCGTCCCGAGTGACGCCCAGACCGGAGCGCCACACGTAGTAACCGCCGCCCAGGGTGGCGCCCCAGCTGCCGAGCACGTCCTGGTTCACCGACGACGGGACCCGGCCGTGATCGACGATCAGCCGCAGGTTCTGCCGCACCCCGGCCACGTCCGGGGTCATCCGGAGCTCGCTGTCCCAGGCGCCGATCTTGATCGTGCCGTTGCGGTAGTAGACCACCGACGCCGCCCCTCTGGTCAGCGTGCCGCGGGTGGTGCCGTTGAGGTAGAAGCCGCCGCCCGCGGTGTTCAGCTTGAAGCCGCCGTTGAACGTGGCCAGCAGACCAGTGCGGGTCCCCGGCGGGATCCAGGGCTGAGCCTTCCAGTTACCCGGGCCCGGATCCTCCGCGCCGGGGCGCAGCTGGAACCGGACCAGCCGCTGGTCCAGCGAGACGATCCCGGCCACGTAGGAGGTGTGCACCCGGTCCGGCCGCAGGTAGGTGCCGAACACGGCGGGCTGGCCGTGGACGGTCTCGAGCACGCGCCAGGCGCCCTCACCCGGCAGCGGCGGGCCCGCCGGGGAACTCAGCCGGGCCGGGATGATCGGCTGGAACCCATGCGCGTGCGAGCGGGTGGTGCTGGCCTTGGCCGTCGCCAGGCTGCTGGGCGGGGCGGCGAGGGAGAAGCCCGGCTTACCGCCGACCTTGGGCGGGGAGTAGCTGAGCCACTCGCCGAACGTCACCACCGGGCCCAGGTAGTGGTCCCTGGCCCATTCGGCGAGCCTGGAGGAGGTGGACCCGCCGCCCGCCGCGGTCAGCGCCTGCCCGACGGAGAAGGCCGCCCAGCAGCACAGGACGGCGATCAGGGCCAGCCCGGCCCGGACCGCACGGTGGCGTAGCAGACGGCGGATCCGGCCGCGGCGACGCCGGGCTCCCGCCCCACGGGACCGCTCTGAGCCGGTGTCATCTGGGATGGGGCCGCCTGGCCCGGTGTCGTGACGGCCAGCATGCCGGTATCCAGGTCGGGCCACTCGGCTGTCCTCCTCAGGAATGCGGACTGCGTTCCCGAAGGGTCTACCGGCCAGACATGAAGGAACCATGACGCGGTTCTAGGGCGACGGCGTTCAGCACTGCCCGTTCGGCCCGGCCAAAGACCTCGGGGCGGCCCGACGGTCACGGCTTCCGGGCAGCCCGGGCAGCCTCAGATCCGGTCGTCCTCGTGAGTCGGGACGCTGTCCGGCCACGGCAGGAACGGCCGGCGGCCAGCGCCCGTGCAACGGTCGCGTTCGTGCCGTGCCAGTTCAGGCTCGAAGACCAGCAAGGCACTGCGGACGAACCGGACCGTGCCGTCCGGATGGCTGAGGCTAGGCAGGCATCATGAAGGAGACCTTAAGCGCCGGGTAGGAGGGACACCGGCGCGCGGATTCGCGGGCCGAACATGAAGGAAGCATGACAACGGGCCGGTGGCGGCGGCCATGGCGCCTACCCTCCAAGCATGCTCAAGCAGCTCGCATCTACGGCCGGGATCGACTTCCGGCCGCGGCACACCCAGCCGAAGATCTCCCGGGTGGTCCTGGCCACCCTCGCCGCCATCGCCGGGTCCCTGGCCGCGGACGCCCTGCTAGTGGTCATCGGGCAGGTCATCTTCCCCGGCACCAGGGGGTATGTGCATTTCCAGTTTCACGACTACGCCAGGCTGACGGTAATCGGCGTCATCATCGCGTGCGCGGCATGGCCGGTCGTCACGCGGATCTCGTCCGACCCCCGCTGGCTGTTCCTCCGCCTGGCCATCCTGGTCACGCTGATGCTGTGGATGCCGGACGTCTACATCCTGTACCGGGGCCAGCCCGCCGACGCGGTGGCCGTCCTGTTCGTGATGCACCTGGCCATCGCGCTGGTCACCTACAACTTGCTCGTCCGGCTGGCACCCACCGGTCCCGCCGCACGCCAAGCCAGCCGTGAACCGAAAGTCACCTTCGACGCGGATGCCCGCTGAGCTCGTCCGTCCTCAGACCCGAGCCGCGACGCCTTCAGACTGCGGCTAGCTGCCGCCGCTCGCACTAGCCACGACTCGGCTCGTCCCGCTCCCCGCCGGGACGCTCCAGGAGCGCGTCAGGGTCTTGTTCCTGTGCACCGGGAACAGTGCCCGCTCCCAGATGGCCGAGGCGTCCGGCGCGCCCTCGTCCTGGCCTTCACCTACGGCATCGGACACCTGTTCGGCACTGCGATCGGCTAACCGGTGCCGGTGCCGGTGCCGGTGCCGGTGCCGGTGCCGGTGCCTGAACTGGCGGCGTCTGGACGTACTACCATCCTCCGCCGTGATCCCAGACAATCAGCGACAGAAAGCGCCAGCCCGGCCCTGGTGGCAGTGCCCGAGGACAAGAGCAGCACCGTGCGGCCTGCCGTGTCCCTGGCGGCGCCGCTCTACGCCCCGGCGGCGGTGCACCGGCGCCACTCATCGGTCTCGCGGACGTGGTGGGCGGAATGACGATGTGTGGTGGCCGGCTCGGCTTGGGCACTTCCTGTTCGTCAAGTTGAGGTGGACGGTGGACCGGGTCGCCGGATACTGCCAGCGCCACAAGTGCCATCGATGCGATGGCTTGTGCTATCGCTGCAGCTAGCGGGTCTGCGACTCAGGATCATGCCACTCGTAATACGCGGCGTGATGGGCCGGTGCTGGACATGACCGCCGCGCGGTGATTACCGTGGGCAGCAGGTGCGAGAGGGTGCCTCCGGGTCCGCGGGCAGGACGTAGTCCACCTCTGTTTTCAGGCAGCGGATCACGGCGATCTCCCTTACCAGGCCTGCCGCGCGGATCGCAGGCCGGTGAAGGAGACGTCATGGCGGATCTTCCGGCCAAGCCCAGCATCGATCACCTGCGCCGCCAGGCCAGGGACCTGCTGCGCGCCGCGCAGGCAGGCGACGCCGCGGCCACCGGCCGCATCCGGGCAGTGTCAGATGAGCTGACCTTGTCCACCGCGCAGCTGGCCGTGGCCCGCGAGTACGGCTTCGCGAGCTGGACCAAGCTGAAAGACGAGGTCACCGCCCGGACCGCGAGCCTGGCCCAGCAGGCGGAGTCGTTCTGCGAGGCCAGCATCCGCGACTGGACGGGCCGTGCGGCCCGGATGCTGGAGGCCACGCCCGAGATCGCCGGCTACAACTTCGCCACCGCGGTGATCCTCGGCGACGCCGGCCGCGTGCGTACCGAGATCGGTCGGGATCCGGGCCTGGCGACCCGGGCCGACGCCCGGTCGGGCTGGACCCCGCTGCACACAGCCAGCGCCTCACGGTGGCACCGGCTCGATCCGGGCCGGGCCGAGGACCTGCTGGCCGTGGCCCGGATTTTGCTGGAGGCCGGAGCCGACCCCAACGGCAGCACCGGCGCGCTGGGAGGCCACGGCGGCTGGACTCCGCTGCGCTGCGCGGTCGCCGGCGCGGCCAACCCGCTCATTACCAGGCTGCTGCTGGAACGCGGCGCTGTGCCTGGCGACCACGACCTATACCTGGCGGGGTTCGGTGAGGATGGCCGCGAGTGCCTGCGGCTGCTCCTTGGCCATACCGCCGATGTAGCCCAGATCGCCCGGATGGCGCTCGCCGCCCCGATCAGCACCAACTACATCGAGGGCGCCCGGCTGCTGCTCGAGGCGGGGGCCGACCCTAACCGCTACGCCGACGACGCCGACTCGCCGGCTCCGGCGGTCTACGCCGCCGTCCGGTCCGGCTGCTCCGCCGAACTGACCGGCCTGCTGCTCGCCCACGGCGCTGACCCGGACACCCCCGGTCCCGACGGGCGCTCGCCCTACGCCCTGGCCACCAGCCAGGGCCGCGCCGACCTCGCCGCGCTGCTGCGCCGCTACGGCGCCGCCGACGATACCACCGGCACCGACCGGTTCCTGGCCGCCTGCCAGCACGCGGACCAGGCCGCGGTTCAGCAGCAGCTGGCACAAGACCCCGGGCTGCCCGGCCGCCTCACCGCCGCGCAGCAGGCCGCCGCGATAATCCACGCCGCCAAGAGCGGCAACACCGCGGCTATCACGCTGATGCTCGACCTCGGCTTCCCGGTCGACGCCCGCGGCCACGACGACGGGGGCACGGCACTGCACGCCGCCGCCTACTCCGGCAGTGCCCCGGCCGTCCGTCTGCTGCTCGACCGCGGCGCCGACATCGAGGTACGCGACACCAGCTGGAACAGCACCCCGATCGAGTGGGCAGGCGTCGGCAGCGGAGAACAGCCCGCCGACAACCCCCACCCCGACTGGACCGGGACCGTACAAGCTCTGCTCGAGGCAGGCGCCTCGGCCCAGGACATCACCCTGTCACCCGATGACCCCAAGCCACCCAGCCCCGAAGTCGCCGCCCTCCTGCGCCGCCACGGCGAACCCTCACCGCACAACGGCGGCCGCTAATGACACTGGAAGTTCTAGCCTCGGACCAGATGACATGCGGTTATCCGGGCGGAGGAAGCCGTGGGAATGGAATTGACGGTGCTGGCCGTGCCGGACTGCCCGAACGCCTCAGTGCTGCAGCAAAGGCTGGCTGGCCTAGTCGCCGGACGACCGGGCGTGACGGTGACACGGCGGGACATCACCGATCTGGCTGAGGCGGCCCGCTGGGGAATGTACGGATCCCCAACGCTGCTGATCGATGGCAGGGACCCGTTCGCCGTCCCGGGCACGACCCCGGCTGTGGCGTGCCGCTTGTATAAGGGCGAAAACGGCAGTGTGGAAGGCGCTCCTGCCGTATCCGCGCTACGTCAGGTGCTGGAGCAAGCCGATGCGAGCGCCTGAACGCGGCGGAGTGACAGCCTGCAGGTGGACGCCGCTGGCCCTGCCAGGCACGGCCGGGCGCTGACACCCCCACCCCGAACGTCGCGCTGTCCTCCAGCGCCGTGTAGATCTCCCACCCCTCCCCGCCACCCGGAAGGCAGGACACCTTTGACGGCCGCTTCCGGCCATACCCGGCCAGCCCAGCCTGGCCGGTTCAGTCGGCTGGCCCGGTCAGGTAGGGGCTTTCGGCCCTGTTCACCGCGGTGGGCAGCAGCTCACGCTGATGGTGTCGACAGGCCGGCCGACCGGGGAAGGGTATGTCGTATGGGTCACGTGGGTCACGCGAGCGAGTACAGCCACCAGCTGGTCTCCGTAGAGGAGGCCATCAGAGGCGCAGTATGGCGTCACGCCAGCCAGCGCGTGCCACCTGGGCGGGAGGTGTAAGGCGTGCCGGGACCGCCGCTGTGGCGCCAGATGTATGACCGGGTTGAGGGCGCGGTCGCCCCCTTGCTCGAGGCGGGCGTGCGGACCGGGATGTTCGCGAGCACCCTGGCCACCGTAACGAAGGCCCGGGCCGAACTGAGCCGCCGCGGATCACAGCTCGCGGGTGACCTGGGCACGGTGAGCACCCGCGGTCTTCACCTGGTCAACCTGCCCGCAGCCGACGATGTTACCCGGTTGCGCGCGGAGGTTCGCGATCTGGACCGCCGGGTGCGGGACCTTTCCCGGCAGCTGGACCAGGCAAAGTGGGAAGGGCAGGCCGATGGCCGTGATAGCAAGTCCGCTGGAGCTGCTGGCGCGGGTCCGGACTGATGCCGGGCGCCAGGCCATCCGCGCACGCAACGGGGTAAAGTACTGCGCCGGAATCGGCCGCCCGCAGGTTGGGCAGACGCCCAAGGACGTCGTATGGAAGCGGGACAAGGTCGAGCTGTGGCGCTACCGCAGCGACCGGCGGCGGTGGCGGCCCGCGGTGCTCGTCGTCTACAGCTTGATCTGCCGCAGTTACGTGCTGGATCTCTCGCCGGACAATTCGTTCGTGGGGCAGTTGCTCGAGGCCGGGCTGGACGTGTTCCTCATCGACTGGGGGGTGCCCGACGAGCGGGACGCCGATAACAGCTTGGAGACCTACGTCGACTATTACCTGCCGCAGGCGGTCAGGGCGCTGCTGGCTGAGGCCGGAGCGGATGGTCTTACCCTCCTGGGTTACTGCTTGGGGGGTGATCTGGCGCTGCTTTTGGCCGCCCGTCACCCCGAGCTGCCGATCCGCAACCTGATCGCGGTGGCCGCCCCAGTGGACTTCGCCGAAATGGGCATGTTCAGCAGGCTGTTCAGCGATGGTCGGCTTGATGCCGATGCGCTGATCGACGCCACGGGGAACGTGCCGCCGGAGATCATGCGCAACGCCTTCAGGGTCATCAAGCCGACCGGCGACGTCACTTCCTACGTGATGTTGTGGCAAAACCTGTGGAGTGACGAGCAGATGGCGGCCTACCAGGCCATGGGCCAGTGGACCAAGGACCACGTGCCATTTCCCGGCGCCGCCTTCCGCCAGCTAGTCCAGATGATGCGCGACAATGCCATCGTTAACGACATGGTCCTGCTTGGCGGGAAGCCGGTGCATCTGACGGATATCCGCTGCCCGTTCCTCTCGGTGCTGGCCGAGCGCGACCACATATCCCCCATGACGTCGGTGGGACCGGTCGTGGATCTGGTCGGGTCGGCGGACGTCGAGGAGATCCGGCTGCCGGCTGGCCACGTCGGCCTGATGGCGAGTCGCACCGCGTCGAAGTGGACCATCCCCCGCATCGTTGACTGGATTGACCGGCACAGCGAGGAGCTTTCGTGAAGCTCATTCCGGCCAGCGAACTCCCCTCTGACCAGCTGAGCGAGTTCTTCAGTCGCATACCAGCCGGCGAGCAGGCATTTCTCAAGGAGAACGTCCGCGATCCCGGAACCGTCGCCGCCTGGCGCGGGCCCGGTCCGGCCCGCCATGAGGCCGCCATAGACGAAGCGGGGACCCTCCTCGGCGTGGTGTCAGTGATCCCGGGACTCGGCTGGTCCGATCACGTGGGTCAGCTCCGGCTGCTCGTCGATCCGGCGCACCGCGGCCGGGGGATCGGCCGTGAGCTCGCCCGTGCGGGCTTGGTGCAGGCGCTCGAGCTCGGCCTATCGAAGATCATCGTCGAGGTGGTCGCGGACCAGCAACCCGCCATCAGCATGTTCACCGCGCTTGGTTTCGATCCCGAGGCTCTGCTTTGCTCGCATATTCGCGACCGCAATGGCGATTTTCGCGACCTGATCATTCTCGCCCACATGGTCGATGAGAATTGGCAGACGTTCGGGGTGACCGGGATCGATGACGAGATCGTAACGACGAGCTGGTAAGAAAACGGTCACCAGCCGCAACCGAACGTGATCACCGTCCCGCCGGGTATCCTCCCCCCGAAGCCGCCGTTGGAGATATCGCCGTTCGGCTGGATGAGGACGGCCGTGGCGCCATCGTCTCCCTGGAAGCTGGTGGTCAAGACCCCCGTGCTCGCGAAGGTGCTGTCCAGGCTGCCGTTGGTGTCCAGGCGCGCAAGCCCGAACACCGAGGTGTCCTTGAAGCTTGATCCGGCGATCAAGATCTGTCCGTTGGGCTGCACGGCGACCGGACGGCTTGGCCAGGCCGCCGCATTTGATCATTCGTGGCCGCGGTTATCGCGCGATGATCTTGGTTGCAGCACGGTGCCTGGGAGGGACTTCCCCGGGGTTGACCTGGGTTGCAGTTATGCGGGAGCGATCCACAGCTTGACTGCGAGGCCTATCGCTAGCAGCCCGACGAGCCAGCGCAGGATGTTGGCGGGTATGTGCCGGGCCAGCCGTGGTCCGATCATGCTGCCGGCGAACATCCCGATGCTCAAGGGAACTACCGCGGCCCAGTCGACGGGACCGAAAATGATGAAGGTGATCCCTGATGCCACTGAGGCCGTCCCGACGAGCATGTTCTTGAGGGCGTTGGCCCGGACGAGGTGCTGGTCGACGGTGACCAGCAGCAGGCTGAGAGTCATCACGCCGGACCCGGCTCCGAAGTAGCCGCTGTAGGCCGATACCGGCAGCAAGCCGGCCAGGAGAACCGGCGTGCTGGTGTGAGCGTGGTGCCCGCGCCGGGCGGAGAGCCTGGGCTGCAGCAGCAGGGCGAGCGCACCGGCGGCCACCAGGAAGGGGACGACCCGGCCGAAGGCCCCCGGCGGGGTGGACAGCAGCAGTACCGCGCCGATGGCGCCGCCAGCCGCGGTTACCCAGGCCCAGCGCCGGAGCCAGGACGCCGTGCCCTTCAGTTCCGGCCGTGAGGCGAGTGCGGAGCCCGGCCAGCAGGCGGCGACCGCGACAATGTTCGCCGCGTTGGCGGGAAGGGCCGGTATGCCGACGGCGAGCAGGGCCGGGTAAGAAATGAGTGAGGTGATGCCGCCGGCGCTTCCCACGATGCCGGACAGTATCCCGGCGGCTGCGATGAGCGTCGCTTCCGGTGCCGGGATCATGCGCGTGGTGAGCCGTGACGGGGTATCTCTCCTGACCGCAGTCCGGCCGAACCCCGAGGCTCGAGGCCACCGGCCGGTATCCGATCACGGACGATAGCGGTATCCTTGTTATTCATAAAAAACGATAGCAGCATCGAGCAGCTTAAGAAATGGCTCAGGACCGAGGCCGCCAGGCTCGGCCCGGGACAGCGCATGCCCGCCACCCGCTGGCTCGTCCAGGCCCACCACGTGAGCCCGCTTACCGTCTCTCGTGCCCTCGCCGAACTCGGCCAGGAGGGAGTTCTGGTCAGCCGGCCGGGCGCGGGCACGTTCGCCGCGCAGCCGCGCGTCGGCCGGCCCGGCGATCCGGCGGACTACTCATGGCAGACCGTCGCCCTGGCCGAGCGTGCCGTCGATACCGAGGGCCTGTCGCCGCTGGCCGACCCGCCGCACGCCGACGACGTCATCTCGCTGGCCGCCGGATACCTGCACTCCTCCTTGATGCCGCTGGCGGCGCTCCGGTCGGCCCTGGCCCGGGCATCCCGCCTGCCCGACACCTGGGACCGGCCGCCGGCCGCGGGCCTGCACGGACTGCGGTCCTGGTTCGCGCAGCAGGCCGCCTCCGGTACTGATGCCCAGGATGTGCTCATTACCAGCGGCGGGCAGGGCGCGCTGTCAGTGGCGTTCCGCGCCCTGGTCCCCGCCGGGGCTCCGCTCCTGGTCGAGTCGCCGACCTATCCCGGAGCGCTGGCTGCCGCGCGGGCCGCGGGCATCCGCCCGGTGCCGGTGCCGACCGACCGGGACGGTGTCATCCCCGGGCACCTCGCTGAAGCATTCAGCCGCACCGGCGCGCAGGCACTTTTCTGCCAGCCCGCCTATCACAACCCCACCGGCGCCGTGCTCGCCGCCAGCCGGCGCCCGGCGGTGCTGGGCGCCGCCGCGGCAGCAGGCGCGTTCGTGATCGAGGACGACTTCGCCCGCTGGCTGTCTCACCACCAGCGCCCTCCCGCACCTCTTCTTGCGGACGATGCCGACGGACGCGTCGTTTATCTCACCTCACTGACCAAGGCGGCGTCGCCGAGCCTGCGCGTGGGGGCGGTGATCGCCCGCGGTCCCGTCGCGCGCCGCCTGCACGCGCTGCGGGCCGTGGACGATATGTTCGTGTCCCGCCCCCTCCAGGAGACCACCCTGGAGCTGGTGAGCCGCCCGATGTGGGAGCGCCACCTCAAAGACCTCAGCCGCGGCCTGAGCCGTCGTGCCGAGGCGCTTTTCCATGCTGTCAACCGCCACCTCCCGGCCCTCGATGTCGTGCTTCCGGACGGCGGAACGCACCTGTGGGCCCGGCTTCCGCGAGGCCTGGATGATGTCGAAGTGGCCGCAGCCGCCCGGCGCGGCGGCGTGATCGTCATGCCCGGGCGCCCGTTCTTCCCCGCCGAAGCCCCCGGGCCCCACCTGCGCCTCAGCTTCTCCGCCGCGGCGACCGAGACCGAGCTGGACGTCGCCGTCCGCCGCCTGGCCGCAGCCGCCCCCGAACTAGCTCACCCGGCACCGTGACACCATGGCCTGCCGGATCCGGGTGGCCCGCTGGAGTGGCAGAGGTCGCGCCGCTAGCCGGAACCAAGAGGCTCGTGCCAGGGCCCGCGTTAAGCTGGCCTTCGTGGTTGAACCGGAGTACGCCGTAAAGGCTCTCGATCAATCGACGTGGGCCGCTTAAGACGGGTGAAGGCCCTAAGCCGCAAAGGCCAGGAGACACCCGGACTGGCAGGGGCGAACGGCGCCGCCTGGCTGGCTTCGTCCCGCGCCATTGAATCTCCGATCCGCACGGCCTGCCAACGGTGCTGGTCCAGGGACAGTATCGACAGGCTCGGCGTGCCCTGCCGCCGCACGGCACGGGAAAATCGGGAGATGGCGGTGCCGATGATCGTCGCCTCCGCGATGTGGTCGCGCTGGTTCTCCCGCACCGGGCACCCGCGCTCCGTGATCCGCAGGCTCACGTCGGCGATGGCGACGCCCTCGGCACCCAGTCGCTGAACGTCCAGGTGAAGCTGGCTTCGAGCATCGTGCCGGACGTCGTTGACGAGTTCGGTATAACCGAGCACCTCGGCGTTGCCGGCGCTCCACCAGGTCTGGCCGCGCGTCAGCCGGTCGTCGTGCCGGACCCCTACCGAGATGCCGAACACCAGGCCGACAGGCACCCAGCCCGCCGAGATCAGCTTGGTAAAGTCCTGGCCGGACAGGTCGACGGCCACTCTCGATCGAGATGACCGTCTGCCGCGACACGCCCAGTGCGGGAGGCGGCGACCCTGAAGCAACTAGCGTGGGACCGGGGAATGGGGCCCTATAGGGAAAACTGGCAATATTCTGGGGAGGGCCAGCCAATGAGGTTCAGTATGACCGTAATGGCGGTATTCGGCTCATTGGCGATCGTCGGCGCGTCGACTCTGTCGGCTTACGCATCGGGCACCAGCCGTACGCCAAGCGGGAACGACGTGTCGTTCCCGCAATGCCGAAAAACGCTCCCCTCGCAGCACGCATTCGGCATCGTCGGCGTGAACGACGGACGCGCCGACACCACGAACCCCTGCCTGGCGGGCCAAATAAAATGGGCCCGAAATTCGTCCGGCAAAACCAGGCAGCCGAAGGTCTCTTTCTACGTAAATACCGGCGAACCGGGTAAACTCAAGGTCGCTGACTGGCCGACGAATAACCACGACCCTATTTCCGGCGTGGTGGTCGCCGACCCCTATGGCGCGTGCGCGGGCCGAGATGACAGGGCCTGCTCCTGGCAGTTCGGCCGCAACATGGCCGAGCTCGATGCGAAAATCCCCGGTATCTCGAAACCCGGCCGATATCGGTGGTGGCTCGACGTCGAGACGATCACGACCTGGGACTCAAGCACGTGGAACAACCGCGCCGACCTCGAGGGCATGGTCGCCTACTTCCACCGTATCGGCGGCACCGTCGGCATTTACTCAACGGCCTTCCAGCTGCACAAGATCCTTAAAATCATCCCGTCCACGAGTTTGCTATACCGCCTGGCGGACTGGATACCAGGGGCTAGGACACTCGCCCAGGCCCAGGCGAACTGCCGCTTGGCGCCTCTGACCGGCCGGGGCATCGTTACCCTCACCCAGTGGGAGCGGTCGAAGATCGACCACGACTTCTCCTGTCCGCGGTGAGCCGCCGGCCCGAGCAGGACCACACCAACGCCGAGGAAGACAACCGCGCCGCCGCCGTCGCCTGGCTGACGCGGCGCTGCCGGTTATCGGAGGGCAGAGTCGGCGGGCTCCGTCTCGAGCATGGTCTTGAGCCTGGACAGAACGATCGGCCAGCCCCCGCTGATGCTCTCGAGCATGGCGCCGCCGGGCTGGAGTCCGTCGTGAATCACGGTCAGCTCCACCCCGTCGTCGGCCATGGCTGCCGTCCCTCATACGCAGCCAATTGGCTGCATGTGAGAACTATATGCACCCGGAAGGATGCATGTTAACAGCGCTGGTGATGGACGGCGAGGCTCGGCGGAACCTAAACTGAACCCGCTGCCAACGCGCCGAAGGAGGGTCTTCTCCTTGCCCGCTGACCTGCTGATCTACCTCGGCGTCCTCGCCGCGCTTTGGGGCATGTACTGGATCCGTAAGCACCGGCGCCAGCGCGGCAAGCCGCAACTCGGGGACGCTGACGCCTACGACGGCAACCTGATCATTCCTCCAGTGCCCACCCGTCACGGCACACACGGCAGTGGTCACATTCCCCGCGACGCTGGTCACATAGGCCACGGTGGTGGTCACATAGGGCCCGGCGACGGTGGCGCCGGACACCATTAACCGGGAGGCAGGATGAACCGGATCCGGCGTTCGGTAAACGCAGCGGTCAATCCTATGTCGACCGCGGTCACCAGGTGGTGGTGCCATTCAGCTCTGCGTCACGTGCTGACCGGCCATGGGCCGACGGCCCGCCAGCGCCGGCTCATCCGCCACGGCACGCCAGGCGTCCCCTCCGCTCCGTCCGCCGAGCAGATGGAGGCGCGGAAGAGAGCGATCGACGATCTGCTCGGCCGGGACGGACACGGGGCGTGAGCCAGCAGGCATTCAGCTCCAGTGCCCGGGCCATCCTGGGCAGCATCATGTCTGCCCGGGTGAGCAGCCTGCTGCCGGTCCGGCCGGCCTGCCCGCGCCGCTCGCCGGCACCATCACCAGGGTCGAGCTAGCCCGCGGACAGCTCGGCGATCTGGGCCCGCGCCGCGGCGATGAGCTCGGCGTTGGTGTTGGCGTGCCCGGCCAGCCCCCACCCGCCGTCGGGCGCCTCGGTGATCAGCACCCAGGTCCGGTCCGCCAGCCCCGGGTCGCCCGCGGCTCCGGCGACGATGTCGGTGAACTGCCGCACCACCTGGAGTTGCTTGTCGCGGTCGAGCGCGCCCGCATTGGTCAGCACCTGGACCCGGACGTAGCTGCTGTCCCCGTCCACGTTGGACAGCGAGTCGGACGGCATCTCGTGCACGAACGCCGCCGTGTTCTGGCGGAACATCGGGATGTCCGGCACCTGCTCGATCCGCATCAACGTGCTGGCCAGGTCCACCGCCAGCTTGTGCTTGTCGGCGAAGGTACCTGCGCAGGCGTAGGCATCGATCATGGGCATGGCGGCCTCCCGCGCTCTGATGCGTGTCTCGCATCTCGTGCTGACATTCTTGATTATGACGACCATCATAGTCAAATCACGAGCAGCCCCGGTGCCCGGCGGCGGGGAGCGCTACCCGCCCTAGAAGCGGCCAGCCTGGTCCCGTAGCACCTGATGGACCGCGTCGAAGGGGCCGTAACTCTGCTCGGCCCGGCTCAGCGCGACCGCCCCTTCGCTCGCCGCGATCAGCAACGTCGCGAACGGCTGAGCGTCCGCGGCAGGCACGCCGCCAGCCGTCAGCACCGCCGCGAGCGCAGACTGCCAGCTCCGGAAGACCCGGCCCGCTGCCCGCAGCAGACCGTCAGAATCACCCGAACTCCCGTGGCTTCCCGCCACCGTCACCGCCAGCACCGAACACCCGGCGGAGAACTGCGATCGTTCCAGCACCGCCCGCCACATGGCCAAGAACCCGTCCACGATCTCCACCGGGCTGCGCCCCTCGAAACTCCGCAGCAGCGCCACCGCCCGGCCGCCCGCCACCTCGATCGCCGCGGCGATCAGCTCGTCCTTGCCGCCGGGGAAGTGATGGTAGATGGACCCGCGCGGCGCGCCGGACGCGCTGAGCACCTCGGTGAAG
>Ga0302325_10020115_pt1 | contig 14002 bp, 9 predicted proteins | sample Palsa_T0_2_FD_201948 | JGI IMG/M metagenome (GOLD analysis project Ga0302325, IMG submission 201948) | Peat permafrost microbial communities from Stordalen Mire near Abisko, Sweden - Palsa_T0_2 | ecosystem: Environmental > Terrestrial > Soil > Palsa > Peat permafrost | place: Sweden: Abisko... | reverse complement strand
GCGGCGCTTGCCGATGTAGCACCAGGGACAGATGACGTCGGACCAGATCTCCACGTGCATGATGCCTGCCATCATCCCACGTCCTTGGGGCCGCAGTAGTAGAGGTCGAGGGGCGGGCTCGGGTTGACCAGGCGGCAGTGCTGGGCGACCCACACAAGTCTCGGATCGGTCGACGCCGGAGTCAGGATCAGGTGAACCTCACCGGCGGCGATGTCATCCTCCAACTGTGCGAGCGTCGGTGATGGGACGTCACCCGTCTCGCCCCCGATGGGCAACACCTCTTGGCCGGAGACGTAGATGAACGCCGCCGCCAACGCCGACGTGTCCGTCGCCAGCAGGTCGGGCGCACCGAAGCGGGCCCGCTCCAACTCGGCGACGGTCCGACCGAGCTCCGCGTAGCGGCGCCGCGGCGCGGTCTGGGTGATGAGAACCGTGCGCGCCGACTCGAAGGGGGTGTCGAAAGGGCCTCGTTGTTCGCTGACAACCGAGGCGGAGGCCACGGCCGGCGCGAAGAGGGCAGCGGCCAAGGCCGCGGCCAGTCCCGCTTGGGAGACCGTTCGGGTCCCCCACTCTCGTGTCTCCCACTGGGGCAGCATGGTGGCGCCGAGGGCGAGGAGACCAGCCACCGTTACGACGGCCACCGCCGGCATCAACCAGCCGAACGACCCGCCGTGATGCGGGACGAGGATCACGGCGTAGACAGCACCGCCGGCGAGGGTGAGACAAGCGACCACCTGCGGCACGCCTGAGGCCGCCTCGTCGACGGCCACGCAAAAGCCGATCCCGATCAAGACGGCGACAGCCGGTGACAGCGCGGCCGCGTAGTACGGGTTGATCGCCGCCGCCGCGCTGAAGGCGACGACGTGAACGACAAACCATCCGCCCCACAGGACCGCCGCGGCGCGGATCGGGTCCGTGCGTGGTCGGCGGCGGCGAGCGACAACGATGCCGACCAAGGCCACGAACGCCGCCGGCAGGAGCCACCCGGTGTTGCGACCCCGTCCGGCAACGAAGAGGGCGACGGCGCTCGGGCCGGTGCGCTTCTGGAGCAGGAGAAGCGGTGAGTCCAGAGCCTGGGCCACGACGTTGTTGGGCGTGCCGGCATGGCCGAGCGTGGAGGTGTTGCCGAAGCGACCGGAGCCGTTGTACTCGAAGACCTGCTCGAAGATGGAGTTGTGCGTGCTCCCGTCCACGTACGGGCGATCGTGGGCAGGCGTGACGGTGACGAGCATCATCCAACTGAACGACACGACGATGACCACCACACCGGCGGTGGCGAGCTGCTCGATGCGGCGGCGCGTCGTGCTGGGGCCGGCGAGGAGATAGGCGGCGCCGAGGGCGGGCAGCACCAGCCACGCCTGGACCATTTTGGCCTGGAAGGCCAACCCGACCCAGAGCGCGGCGAGCAGCAGGGTGCGTTGGCTGCCGGTCTCGATCGCCTTGGACGTGGCGTCGGCGGCCAGGACGAGCAACAAGATGAGCAGGGTGTCGGAGATGTTGCCCCGGTTGAGCGCCACCGTGACCGGCGTGACGGCCATCACGACCGCGGCGATGAGGGCGGCTCGGTAGTCGGCCAGACGGTTGACGGCGCGGTACAGCACGAGGATCGTCAGCACGCCCTCGATGGCCTGGGGCAGCAGGAAGGCCCACACGTGCACGCCGAAGACGCGCACCGAGAGGGCCTGGAGCCACAACGCTCCGGGAAGCTTGTCGACGGTGATCGTGCCCGCGGGGTCGAAGGCGCCGAACACGAAGTTGTGCCAACTGTCGGCCATGCTGCGCACGGCGGCCGCGTAGATGGGTTCGAGCGCCTGGTGACGGGTGCCCCAGACATAGGAGAAGGCGGCGACGGCGGCGATCGCGCCCAGGGCGGGGCGAGCCCAGGGCGGCGCGGTGGTCTTGGTTTCGGTGGTCGCCTCGGTTTCGGTGGTCGCCTCGTCCACGCCCATGATGGTGGCATGGAAAATCTTCGACTGGGGTGTCTGGGAGCGGCTCGGATCGCGCCGTCCGCTCTGATCCGACCGGCGCGTGCCACCGACGGCGTCGAGGTCCGCGCCATCGCCGCCCGAGACCCCGCCAAGGCGCAAGCGTTCGCGACCAAGCACGGGATCCCCGTCGTTCATCGCTCCTACGAGGAGCTGCTCGCCGATCCCGACATCGACGCCATCTACAACCCGCTGCCCAACGGGCTCCACGGGGTGTGGACTCGCCGAGCGTTGGACGCGGGGAAGCACGTGCTGTGCGAGAAACCGTTCACGGCCAACGCCGTCGAGGCCGCCGGCGGGCTGGTCACGATGGAAGCCTTCCACTGGCGCTACCACCCGTTGGCGGCCCGCATCGTGGAGGTCGCGCGCTCCGGCTCACTTGGCACGATCCAGCGGATCGAGGCCGCCCTCTGCTTCCCCCTCCCCCGCCGCCACGACATCCGCTGGCAGCTCGACCTGGCCGGCGGGGCCCTCATGGACGCCGGCTGCTACCCCGTCCACATCGTGCGGTCGCTGGCGGCCGGCCTGGAGCCGACCGTCACCTCGGCGACCGCCCGCCTCCGCTCGCCCGGGATCGACCGCTACATGCAGGCCGAGCTCGCCTTCGCCGACGGCAGCAGCGGGCAGATCACGTGTTCGATGTGGTCGGCCTCCATCCTGCGGCTGAGCGCCAAGGTGACGGGGAGCGCGGGGACGATGCGGGTCTTCAACCCGCAAAGCCCGCACTACTTCAACCGGCTGACCATCAAAACCGCGGCCGCCTCGCGGCACGAGCGGGTCGCCGGCGGGCCGACCTACGACTATCAGATGGCCGCCTTCGTCGCCGCCGTGCGTCACGGCGCGCCGATCCTCACGCCGCCGAGCGACAGCGTGGCCAACATGGCCGTGATCGATGCCATCTACCGGGCCGCCGGGCTCGAGCCTCGGCCGGCGGCGGGGGCCTGACCGGCCGCGGCGGTCGCCGCGGTCGCCGCGGTCGCCGCCGCGGTCGCCGCGGTCGCCGCCGTCGCCGTGCACCGGCGCGTGCAGGTGCGCAGTGGCGTTAGGAATCAGCCGGCGATCGCGCCTGATTCCTAACGCCAGTGCGCAGGAGGTCGAGCCCGGGCCGGCGGCCCCCGCCCGTCAGGCCGAGAGCGCCAGTGCGCAGGAGGTTGAGCCCGGGCCGGCGGCGGCCCCCGCCCGTCAGGCCGAGAGCGCCAGTGCGCCGGAGGTCGGGCCCGTGTCGCCGGCGGCGCCGCCAGCGCGGCGGCGCCGCGGGCTAGCTCAGCCGGCGAGGAGCGAACGGCCGCCGTCGCCGTCCGTCGACGGGTGCCGCAGCTTCGACAGCGCCCGATTTTCGATCTGGCGGATCCGCTCCCGGGTCAGGTTGAAGTGCTGCCCGACCTCGTCGAGCGTGCGGGCCTCGCCACGGTCCAGGCCGTAGCGGAGACGCAGGACCATGCGCTCGCGCTCGTCGAGGGGCGCCAGGAGGCGCTCGATCTCGGCGGGGAGCATGGCCTCGGCGGCGGCGTCGAACGGGTTGAGGGCGCTGGCGTCGGCCACGAAGTCGGCCAGCTCGTCGTCCCCGTCCTCCGACAGGGGGGCAGACAGCGAAGCGGGCTCGGCGGCGAACCGCTGCACCTCCTCGACCTGTCCCTCACGCCATCCGAGCGCCTCGGTCAGGTCGGCGACGGTCGGCTTGCGGCCGAGCTCGGTCTCGAGCTGGGCCCGCATCTTGCGGAGGGCGGACACCTGGTCGCCGGCGTGGACTGGCAGCCGGATGGTCCGACCGGAGTTGGCGATGCCGCGGGTGATCGCCTGGCGGATCCACCACGTGGCGTAGGTCGAGAACTTGAAGCCCTTGCGGTGGTCGAACTTGCCCACCGCGTGGATCAGCCCGAGATTGCCCTCCTGGACGAGGTCCAGGAGGGGCAGGCCGGAGGCCTGGTACTTCTTGGCGATCGAGACGACCAGCCGGAGGTTGGCGTTGACGAAGATCTCGGCCGCCTCGTCGGCGCCCCTCACGGCGGCCCGCAGGGCGCGCTTGCGCGCCGGCGTGAGCGTCTCGCCGGACTCCAATGTGGCGCGGGCTTGCTGACCCGCTTCAATCCTGGCCCCGAGACAGGCCTCGTCATCCTTGGTCAGCAGCTGATGGCGACCGATGTCGCCTAGATACAGCCTGACCAGGTCTTCTTCTTCGCGCTCGGGGCGTTGCTTCGTCGACTTGGGCACGATACGTTTTCTCCCAACAAACCAAAGGGACATGGGGCGCCGGCATACGTCCCAGGGCCGACACGGGATCGGCTTTCGTGGAACGGGTGAGTATACTTCAACTTGCGTTCACCCTGCTCGTCCAATCGGATCTGGCTTCCGATGTGTCCTAGTTTCGGGCGAGGACCTTATGCGCCACGCCATCTTCCTCCCGCCATTCGGCGAGCTGGCCGACCCCCGGTGCCTCGTCGACCTGGCCGTGGCGGCCGAGGCCAACGGGTGGGACGGCATGTTCCTCTGGGACCACATCCTGCGTCCCCGCCACGAGCCTGCCGAGGTCGCCGACGTCTGGATCTGCCTCGCCGCCGTCGCGACGGCCACCACCAGCCTGCGGATCGGACCCATGGTCACGCCGATCGTGCGCCGCCGCCCCCAAAAGCTGGCCCGCGAGGCGCTCACCCTGGACCACCTCTCCCGAGGCCGCGTCACCCTGGGCCTCGGGATCGGCATCGACGGGGCGGGCGAGCTGTCCAAGTTCGGCGAGGTGACCGACGCCCGCCACCGCGGTGACATCCTCGATGAGGGGGCCGAACTCCTCGTCAAGCTGTGGTCAGGGGAGGCGGTCAACCACCGGGGAGCGGCGTTCGTCGTCGACGACGTCACCTACCTCCCCCGCCCGGTGCAGTCACCTCACATCCCGCTGTGGTTGGCGTCGGGCGCGACGCCCGGCCGGCCGGCGAGGCGGGCGGCCCGGTACAACGGCATATTCCCCATGGACGTCGACGTCGACGGCCTGCGCCGCCTCCTCGATGTGGTCGCCGCCGAACGGGGCAGCCTCGATGGGTTCGACGTGGCCGTGCAGCCGACGGAGCGCAGCGGGCTGGCGGCCCTGGCGGCGGCTGGGGCCACGTGGGGGATGACGTCGTGGTGGCCGGGGTGCCGGGCGGCCGAGGTCGCCGAGGTGATCAGCCGGGGTCCGGAGTCAGCGTGAGATCATACACGATCACACCGCCGACATCGGTCGGGAAGAATGCGTCCGATACCCATGTCGTGATCTGCTGCGCCACGTCATCCTGATTTCCGCCGCCGAAACCCCCGCCGCCGAACCCTGGGGCGCCGAGGAAGTAGTGGATCTTCCCGGCCGAGACGTCGGCCTCGAACTCGGTGAGCGTCGGCGCCGGATCGGTGCCGTTGAACCCGCCGATGGCCATCACCGGATCACCGGTCGCCAGTTGCACGCCGGCCGCCGAGTTGGATCCCACGGCGGCGGCCACCCACGGGTAGGCGGCGGCGCCCTTCTTGAGCATGGCCACCAGTTGGGGGCTGGGCGATCCGGCGCTCAAGAGGCCGCCGAGACCACCGAAGCCGCCGCCGGCCGGAGCGAACCCCCCGGCGGGGGCGCCCACCCCACGACCGGACGCCCCGCCGCCAAAGCCGCCGCCGCCAAAGGCGCCCCCGCCGCCAAAGGCGCCCCCGCCGCCAAACCCGCCGCCGCCAAACCCGCCGCCGCCGAAGGCGCCCCCGAAGCCGCCGCCCGGCCCCGGCCCGGGACCACCGAAGACGCCCGGCCCGCCGCCCCCAAACAAACCCTGCCCGCCCGGCGCCGCGAGGGCGCTCGTCCCACCGGGACCGAGGGCCAAAGCGCCCCCGCCCACACCCAGACCACGACCGCCGCGCCCCCGCGCCGCCCGACGGATCGACCCCCGCCGCAGTGGCGTGAACGGACCCGCCGACGGAATCGCCCCCGTGTGCGGAGTCGTCGCCGTCTCCAGGGCGTAGGCCGCCGGGCCGCCCAACACCGCGGTCAGTCCGAGCGCGGCGACGGTGGCGCCCGCCAGTCGCGGCAACAGGTGGGCCCGACGCCACACCGACGGCGGTAGCACGGAGACCACTGCGGCGATCGCGCCCGCCACCAGGAGGAGTGGCCGGAGCCACGGATACCAGTCAGGGTTGCGGTCGAGCAGGACCGTTGACCACCACGCGGTGGCGCCCAACACGACGGCGAGGGCGGCGCGGCCCGACCAGCGATCGCGGCGCTCCCAGCACAGCGTTGCGCCGATCCCGACGAGGGCGCCCACGGCGGGGGCGAGGGCGACGGTGTAGTAGGGGTGGATGATGCCTTGGGCGTAGCTCAGGATTGCGCCGGTGACGAGCAGCCAGCCGCCCCAGATGAGAAGGGCGGCTCGAGTTCGATCCGTGCGCGGTGACGTGCGAGTCAACCACAGGCCGGCGACGAGGAGCAGGAGGGCGGCCGGTAGGAGCCAGGAGATCTGCCCGCCCATCTGGGAGTTGAAGAGACGGGTGGGGCCGGTGGGGCCCCAGTCCCCGGCTCGGGGGGCGGCGGCGCCGCCGACGACGCTGCCCGCTTCATTGCCCGTGATGCGGCCGAAGCCGTTGTATCCGAAGATGAGGTTGAGCTCGCTGTTGTTTTGTGAGCCGCCGATGTAGGGGCGAGCTGAGGCCGGCCACGCGCTCACCACCGCGACCCACCACAGAGACGACACAGCGAGGGCGACGCCGCCGCCACACAACTGCCAGATTCGTCGGCGCAGCCGACGGGGCGCGGCGAGAACGTAGACCCCGCCGTAGACGGGGACCACAAACCAGGCCTGGAGGGATTTGGTGAGGAAGGCCAGACCGACGAGCGCCGCCGAGACGATGAGCCATCGGGCCCGCCCCTCCTCCAGGGCTCGGACCAGTGCGTAGGCGCTGAGCACGAGGAGAAGAACGAGCAACGAGTCGGGGTTGTTGAACCGGAACATGAGCGCCGCGACCGGCGTCAGCGCCAACACGAAGCCGGCGAGGAGCCCGGCCGCCGGCGAGCTCCATCGCCGCACGGTGGCGTAGAGCGCCGCGATGGAAGCCACTCCCTCGAGCGCCTGGGGTACGAGGACGCTCCACGCGTTGAGGCCGAAGATTCGGGCCGAGATGTCCATGACCCAGAGGGCGGCCGGCGGCTTGTCGACGGTGATGAAGTTGGCGGCGTCGGACGAGCCGAAAAACATGGCCTTCCAACTCTTGGTGCCGGCCTGCACGGCCGCCGAGTAGAAGGCGTTGGCCCACCCCGAACGGCCGAGATCCCACAGGTACAGGACGGCCGTGAAGGTGAGGAGTGCGAGCAGCGCCGGGCGCACCCAGGCCGGGTCCGACGGCCGGCCTCGCGCCAGCCGCCACGCCCGGGCCCGGGCGCGGCCCACGCTCAATCAGCCGGTCCGGTCTCGAGGGCGACCTTGGCGTGATGGCTGGCGCCTGATGGGTCGATCCAGTCGATCGTTACGCTGTCGCCCGGCTGGTAACGGTGCATGATCGTGCTCAGTCCGTCGGGCGAGATGACCGCCTCGCCGTCGATGGAGACGATGACGTCGCCCGCCACCAGGCCGGCGGATGAGGCGGGCGAGTTGGGCTCGACGCCGGCGACGGCGGCGCCCGAGGTGGCGGTGGTCGCCATCGGAGCCTGGTCGGTCGTTCCTTCGGCCAGTTGGTTGATGGTTTCGACGGCGACGCCGAGGAATCCGGGGATCCCGATCTGCACGGTGGACGTGGCCTTGCCGGATTCGATCTGGCCGGCGACGCTCAGCACCTCCCCGATCGGGATGGCGAAGCCCTCGCTGGCGACCGCCTCAAAGCGGGCGCTCGTTGATGCCGCCGTGTCCATGCCGACCACCTGACCCGAGCTGCTGACGAGGGGCCCGCCGGAGTCGCCGGGTTGGATGGGGGCGTCGGTCTGGATCAGGCCGGAAAGTTGTTCGGCGTTGCTCCCGTCGTTGTCGCTCGCGGTGATGGTCTGGTTGAGCGCGCTCACCACACCGGTGACGACGCTCGGCGCGCCGCCGACACCGCCGGCATTGCCGATAGCAACCACGGCCTGCCCGGTAGAAAGGTTGGAGCTCTTGGCGACCGGGATCGTCTTCAGGCCGGAGGCGCCCTGGAGTTGCAGCACGGCGACGTCGGCGGTCGGGTCGGCACCGACGACCTTGGCCGTGTAGGTCCGCCCGGTGGCGATGTCGGTCGCCGTGATGCTGGTGGCCCCGTCGATCACATGGTTGTTGGTGACGACCTCGCCGGCCGACGAGACGACCATGCCGGTGCCGGCGGCCTCAGCCCGCTGGTACCCGAGCGTGGTGTCGATGTCGACGAGACCGGGGGCGACCTTGTTGGCCACGGCGGCGGCCTGAGCCGAGAGGCCGCTGTCGGTGCTCGAGGGCTGGTCACCAAACGGCGATGTGGGGAATGTGGCCACTGCCGTTGGAGCGCTGCCCTGACTGCGGAACAGGTGGCTGCCGATGGTTGCGCCGATGAGGGCGGCGATGACCACGGCGACGAGGGTGAGGATGATGCTTCCCCCACCCGGCCCGCTCGAGGGGGGCGGGGGCGGCTGCCAACCTGGGGGGGGTGGCTGCCAACCCGGCGGGGGCGGCGGCCAGCCGGGCGGAGGGCCTCCCGTGTAGTCGCCCGGGGGTGGGCCGACGGGGGGGCCGACCTCCGGGCCGAGGGGTGGGGCCACTGGGTAGTCAGCCGTGGGCGGGCCGACGGGTGGCGGGCCGACCGGGGCCCAGGGAGAGCCGGCTTGCGTGGGAGGGGCGTCGAAGGTGCTCATCGGGTGCTCCTGCGGGGGGACTGTACGGTCTAGTAAACCGTGCGTCGCTGAGAGTCCCATGAGAGGACCCTGTGCCGCCCGTAAGACTTTAGGTCCAGACGCGAGCCGAGCCGGACCCCCCCGTCGGGACCCCGGCTCGACCGCCAGCGCAAGCGGAGCTCTGAGCTACTTGGCGGCGGCTCCGCAGATGGTTTCGACCATCAGCCGGGAGACGACGTAGGGGTCCATGTTGGCGTTGGGCCGGCGGTCTTCGAGCCAACCCTTCTTGGCCTTCTCGGCCGCCCAGGGGATGCGGATCGACGCGCCGCGGTCGGAAGCGCCGTAGCTGAACTCGCTCCAGTGGGCCGTCTCGTGGGCACCGGTGAGGCGCTCCTCGATACCGACGCCGTAGTTTTCGATGTGCTCGGTGACGTTTTTGCCGAGCGCCTCGCAGCCGGCGATGATGGCGTCGTAGCCCTCGCGCATGGCGGCGGTCGAGAAGTTGGTGTGGGCGCCGGCACCGTTCCAGTCGCCCTTGACGGGCTTGGCATCGAGGGTGACGACGACGTCGAAGTCCTCGGCGATGCGGTACAGCAACCACCGGGCGGTCCAGAGGTGGTCGCCGATCAGGGGCGGAGGGAGGATCCCGATCTGGAACTCCCACTGGCCCATCATGACCTCGGCGTTGGTCCCCTCGATGGCAAGACCAGCCTTCATGCACGCGAGGGTGTGGGCTTCGACGATCTCACGGCCGACCATCTTCTCGCCGCCGACGCCGCAGTAGTACGGACCCTGGGGGGCGGGGTAACCCTGCTCAGGCCAGCCGAGCGGCCGCCCGTCCTGGAAGAATGTGTACTCCTGCTCGATCCCGAACATCGGCTTCTGATCGGCGTACTTCTCGGCGGCGGCAACGCAGGCGGCCCGAGTGTTGGTCGGGTGCGGCGTGAAGTCGGTGAGCTCGACATCGCAGAGCACGAGCTTGTCGCCCTCGTTGCGAAGGGGATCCGGACACGTGAAGACGGGGCGGAGCACGCAGTCCGAGCTCTTGCCGGGCGCCTGGTTGGTGCTCGACCCGTCAAAGCCCCAGATGGGAGGCTCCTTGCCGTCCTCGACGATCTTGGTCTTGTTGCGCATCAACGGTGTCGGCTTCGTGCCGTCGATCCAGATGTACTCAGCTTGATAGCTCACTGGGCTCCCCTCACTTCGGGCCGCGGACGACTCCGCTCCTCTGGGCGCGCTCAGCCTCACAGGCCTTTGTTGCAACCCCATTGCTCGATTGTGAACTGACCGTAAAGTAAAGAGTCCCTTTACGTTGCGCCGTTGGCGACGGCCTCAACAACCAGAGCCGGGGGGCGGTGGATCTTGGCCGTCAGGACCGGGGAACGGCGGCGCGTTGGAGCTGTTGCCGGGGATGGCGTCGAGGGCAGATGCGGTCGCCGCCGCACCGGCCAAGACCGACCCGGCCGAGCCGGCGGAGCCGGCCGACGCCGGTGCCACCGTCGTCGGAGCACCGGCCGCGGCCGCCGCAGCCGCGGCCGCGGGGTTGATGCCGGCGTAGCTCGAGCCGGTGATCAGGATGAGTTGGTTGGCCGACAGGCTCGAGTCGACCTGCGTCTGGGAGCCGCCGACGACCTCGGTTTGCAGAAGGTGGGCGGCGCTTTGTCCGCCGGTGCCGTACTCCACGACCGACGTCTGATAGCCAAAGCTCGACGCGTTGCCATATCCACTGATCGATGCGCCGAATCCGGCCGTGCGCAAGGCCTGCGTCGCCGCCGTCGCCTGCCCCGAGATACCGCTGCCGTTGAGCACGCCAACGGTGATGGCCGACGGTGAAGGCGGGGGCCCGACGGGCGCCGGCGACGTCGACGCCGGCGTCTGAGCTCCCTCCCAGAGAGCGATGATCTGCTGGGCCGCCGCCTGTTGCAGGAGCAGGACATCGTTGCCGTCGATCACCGTGCCCGTGGTCGGCAGCGTCGCGCTGGGAAGCGCTGCTGGGTTGAAGTCCTTGTAGCGCCGGCCGAGGGCGACCATCTCGGCCTGACTGAAGCCGCTGTCGACGGTCAGGTTGTCGACCACGCCGCCGAGCACCCCGTTGAGCTTGGCGACGCTGTCGATGTTGGTGAGGCCGAGCGCCTCGGCCTTGGCGATGATCTTCCTGACAAACAGTTGCTGGCGCCGGATCCGCGCCAGGTCACTCTCGGCCTCGAAGATCCACTCACCGTCGTGCTCGTACTGCATGTGCCTGGTCCTGACCAGCGAGAGGGCCTGACTCCCGTCGAGGTCGTAACACCCGGGGGTCGTGATGTTGAGGCCGGAGTCGTTGACGCCGTTGTCGTTGTCGCGAACGGGCTCGGGGTACCAGAACTTGATCCCGCCCAGCGCGTTGACGACCTGCTGGAAGCTGTCGAAGTCAAGATCGACGTAATGGTTGATGGGAATGCCAAGGTCATCTTGGATGGTCCGCACCAACAGGTCGGGGCCGTTGTTGAAGGCGGCATTGATCCGCTGCTCGCCGACGCCGGGGATCGATACCCAGAGGTCGCGTGGGATCGAGAGCAGTGACGCTGTGCCGGCGTCAGGGTCGAGGTGGACGAGCATGATCGTGTCCGAGCGGGCACCGCTCACATTCGACCCCCCAAACTCCGCGCCGTCGGTGAGGCCGAAGCGGGTGTCTGAGCCCACGACAAGGATGTTCATGGGTGGTCCGGCCGAGCCCACCGGCCCGGCCGTCGGCGCCGCGGCCGACAGACCCTGGACGGTGACGCGAGTGATCTGCCCGAAGCGATAGGAGACGTAGGCGTACGTCGCGCCGGCACTGATCAGGCAAATGGCCACGAAGACGTTGAGGCCGATCAGCAGTCGGCGGGGCCACCGGCGCCGGGTCTCCTCGCCGCGCCCGGCGGCGCCAACGGCTTCGAGTTGGCCCGCGCCCTTCGATCCCACCGCGACACCCCAGTCCTCTTTGTTGCTGCTTCGGACACATCGGACGATCGCCTCGCCTGTCTCGAGGCGGGCGCCGACGACTACATCGTAAAGCCGTTTGCTCTGCCCGGGTTGCTTTGCCGACCCAACCGGCGTAAGGCGCGAGATATCGTGGGGCATGGCCCAACTCTCGGTGTTGTACGTGGGCGACGTGGGGACCGCGCGGAGCGCGGCGTTCGAGGTGTATCTCAAGGAGTGCTTCGGCGACGTCCGGGTCGCTGACCTGGCCGAGCTGGCGACGCTTGACTTCGACGACGCCGAGGTCGTGGTCGTCGACGGGGAGCCGGTGACATACGTCGACGGCATGCCGAGGACGTACAAGGTTGCGCCGGGGCTGACCGTCGACAGCTTGCCGCCGCCGACCGTGCTCGTCGGCGGGGTGGGCGGAGCCATCGCCGACGCCATTGGTCTCAAGCTCGGTTGGCGTCACGGCTGCCTGTGCCTCGACCATCGGGCCATCATCGACGAGGGTATGTCGCACCCCATTTTCAACGGCCCGTTGGCCGTGCCACCGATCGCGACAACCTCGACGCCGTCGCCGGAAAACTTCGGTCACTACGCCAAGGTCAAGGACGTTCCGGCCACCGTGGCGACCGTCGAGATCGCCATCGCGGCTGAGGACGAAGACGCCATTCGAGCCGAGATGAAGCGGGCGTCCCAGGCCGGCGACACGGCTGCCGTCGTGGCGGCCATGAGCAGCCTGCCGACGCCGGGCCTGGTGTCGACGAGCGCCGGGTTTTTGGACTCACCGGACTGTGAGCGGATCTGCGGCGGCATCAACATGAAGGCCCACGACTACGTCGCAGTCGGCCGCCAGGGTCGCATGTTGCAATGGGGCTTCGAGGCCGACCCGTCACGCATGACCCCACTCGGGCGGGCGTTGTTTGCCAACGCCGTCGCCTACATCGCCGCGTTCGCCGACGCACCCATCGAGGTGTTGCGCGTCGCCCTGCCGCGGGAGTCGCTGGCCATCAGCCTGGCCTTCCTCGATGGGGGCGGCGCCGGCCGAGTGGCGGGGCTCTTCGGCGGAGCGGCGCCGGCCGGACTGGCTGCGGCCACCTCGTCCGACGAGGCGCTCGCATGGTTCGCGACACATCGGGACTACGTGCGTCACGTGGGTTCGGGACCGGGCGCCCACTGGGTGCTCGACGAGGACGCCTTGACCGTGGGCCTGGCCATCGACTCGTTGGAGTTGCTGGACCACTGCCTTGCCGACCCGGGCGACGAGCGGTCCGGCAGGCTTTGGACCCGCTACACGCATCGGGCTCTCACCGACGCGAGCATCGAGCGCGCCTGGCTGGCCGAGCATCGCACCGACCTGTACTTCTCGGACTGGGCGGGCTATCGGTGGATCTCGCCGCGTGACCTGCCGCGGTTGCGGCCGACCGAGCCCCGACAGACAGGCGACGGCCCTGTGCTCGCGGCGCTGTCGGCGGTGGCCGATGCCACCTCGATCAGGGCTTGGGTGACGCTGCAAATCGCGCCCGGGCATCACGTCTACGCGCCAGGTGCCGGCGATGGACTGCCGGTGACGGTGGGACTACCGGACAACTCAGCGTTTAGCCTCGTCGACGTCACATTCCCCGACACCGAGGACGGACACCTGAGCGGGTATCACGTCATCGGGCTGACGCTCGGCGCCGCCCCCGTGGGCGCGGCCGGGCGTGACGAGCTGACGATCCTTCTCGGTGTCCAGTCGTGCGACGAGCAGTCCTGCCGGCCGCCGACCACGCTGACCCTCGTCTGCCCGGTGACCAGCTCCGACTGACGCTGCTCGGTCCAGCGGACCGCTGGCTGGCGCCCCCGGCAGGAGCCGACCTAGTCCTCCGCAAGATTGTGCGGCTAAAGCGCCGGCTTGAACTGCGCTGACCAGCGGTTTTCGAATCGTAGACGTTGAAGGCGTGGCGGCTGGCGTCATTCTCCTCACCATTTCGCGGGGATATCTGTCATAGGAGCGGCCGGTTTCGGCGATCCACGCTTGTGTCCCCCTCCGGGATTAGCTTCCTTTGAGATTCCAAAAGGACGGTTTGGTGCCTGAGACAACCAAAAAGCCGTCACCAGTGATCTGGCGATGTTCGGGCTGTGGAGCGCTGGTTCACGTCTCAGACGAACGCACGCCGGCTGCGTGGTGTTCAAGGTGCGGAAAGGGGACTGCCGCGTTATCTGGTGACAGGTTTTGTTAGGCGGCCTGGGTGGCCTTTGGGGTCATGATCATCTCGTATTCGATGGGGGTCAAGCGGCCGAGCGCGGGTTGGCGTCGTCGGCGGTG
>Ga0302325_10020113_pt1 | contig 14004 bp, 12 predicted proteins | sample Palsa_T0_2_FD_201948 | JGI IMG/M metagenome (GOLD analysis project Ga0302325, IMG submission 201948) | Peat permafrost microbial communities from Stordalen Mire near Abisko, Sweden - Palsa_T0_2 | ecosystem: Environmental > Terrestrial > Soil > Palsa > Peat permafrost | place: Sweden: Abisko... | reverse complement strand
GGTCGCGAGCTCGACGGCGACGAGACGGTCCACTGCGTCGAGGGCGACCAGGCGACAGAGTTGTGGCCGACCCTCACCCCCGGTGTGGGCGAATACGGCATTACCAAGCGCCGGTACTCCTGTTTCTTCGGCACCGATTTGGAGATACTTCTCAAGGGATTGCGCGCCTCGACGCTCGTCCTCATCGGCGGCTTGACCGACGTGTGCGTGCACTACACCTTCGCCGACGGCCATCAACACGATTACCACATGAGGGTGGTCACCGATTGCGTGATCGGGTCGACGCGAGCTCGCCATGACGCGTCGCTCAGCGCTATGGAATATCTCCAGCACGGAGCCTGCCGAAGCACTTCGGAGGTGATCGACCACTTCGCGGCATATGCCGCCTCATGCGGGACCACGGTCGCGCGAAAAGGAGCAGCATGATCGGAAGAGCCCTGCAGGCAGTGCCCACCGGTGCGGCAGTCCGCGCTCGCGGGCCGTTGCGACGCGCCCTTCTGGCTTCCTTATTGATGGTGTTGGGCGCGACGCCATTGGTTTCGTTGGCCACGGCAGGTCCGGCCGGTGCGGCGTCATACCCGACCAGCCACACCCTGACCCTCAGCTTCCTGCAGGATCCCGGTCAGCCCCCTGACCCTGACGTCTACTACGCCGGTTCGGGACTGCTCCTGACCAGGAACATGTACCAGGGACTACTCACCTATAAGCCCGACACGGCCGCAAGAGTGCTCGAACCCGAGCTCGCCACGAGTTGGACGGTCTCAGCGAACAAGCTTGTCTACACCTTCCAACTGCGCCACGGCGTCCTCTTCCATGACGGCACGCCCTTCACCTCGGCCGCCATTGCCCCCGACTTCGCCCGCCGCACGGCCGTCAACGGAGGGCCGGCCTACCAGGTCGCCGACGTCGCCTCCGTCCAAACACCTGCTCCTTACACGGTGATCATCACTCTGAAAACCCCCAACACCGCCTTCCTGGACTACCTGGCTTCCCCGTACGGACCAGCGATGGAGAGCCCGACCGCATTGGCCGCCAATGCGGGCACCGACAACGACCAGACGTATCTGGAGACCCATGACATCGGGACGGGTCCCTACACCCTCACCGAGGCCAAGGTGGGCGTGATGTATCAGATGAAGGCATTCCCCCAGTACTGGGGGCCAAAGCCCTACTACACCACAATCAATCTCCCCGTCATCGACAACCTTTCCACCGAGGAGATCGAGTTCAACGACGGTCAGCTCGACGCCATCCTCAACAACCTCACCACGTCGGCAGTCGCCCAATACAGCAAGAGCTCGAAGGCGTCTGTGTACAACCTGCCCACCCTGCAGGCGGAGACCGCCTACGTCAACGAGAACAAGGGATTCTTGACCACGACCAAGAACCGTATCGACCTGCTGGAGGCGATCGATGCCAACGCTCTGGTGGCCGGCGTCTTCCCGGGACGGGCCACCGTGGCCACGCAGGCCGGACCCAAGGGACTCCTGCCGCCGCAGTACGGCAAGCAGAACATCCCCTATGACCCGGCCAAGCTGAAGAAACTGGTGCAATCGCTCCCGGCATCGGAGAGAACCTTCACCATCGGATACGACACCGGGGCTTCCGACGACCAACTCCTGGCCGAGAACATCGGCGCCGAACTGGGAGCGGACGGTCTTTCCACCAAGGTGGTCGGCTATCAGACCTCGGAGATCTACGCCTCGGTCGGATCGGCGTCAACGGCGGCCGAGGCGTCCCAGCCCAACATGCTCATCGATTACTTCTGGCCGGACACCTACAACACCTACACCTGGACCCACATCAGCTTCGACCCCACCGGCGGGCTGCAGTACATGACCTGCAACGTGCCCGGAGAGGCGGCCCTCAACAGTCAGGCCGTGGAGACGGGCTCGAACGCCCTCTACAACCAGGCGGTGGAGAAGGCCGTGAACAGCGGCTGCTGGTTCAACATCGCCGACAAGGACGACACCATGGTGGCGCAGCCCTGGCTCAAGGACGTCCCCGAGGCCCACATCGTCGCCGACCCCTGGATGCTGGAGCTGGCCGTGCTGCGGCCCGGGTGATTCGGCCTCTCCGCTGCCACGTTCACGATCGAAATGAGTGAGTAGACGACTGGAGCCGAAGGACCTCATACAACTGATCAGCACCTAGGGTTCCGCGCCTCGGCCAGGCGGCCTGGATCGAGAGGTGGACGTGCCGCAACCCGGGCACGACACGGAGGGATAAAAGCCCGGGAGGTTCAGACCAACCGGGCTCTCGTCAATTACAGGAGCGCACCTAATGGACACATCATTCGAGATTGACGAAAGGTACGTCGAAGTGGCGGCCGGACTGGAGGCCCAAGGGGTCGAGTTCGTCTTTGCCTCGTTCATCGACATCGCCGGAAGGGCCAAGTCCAAGTGCGTCCCCATCGGGCATCTTCCCGAGCTCATGGCGGGTCACGAGCGCTACACCCCGCGCGGTCTGGGAAACCTCGGGAAGATGACACCGACCGAGGACGAATGTGTCACGGTGCCCGACCCGAGCACGCTGTGTGTGCTGCCCTGGGATCGCCGGTTCGCACACATGACGGCTGATCTCTTCTTCGGTGGAACCGAGCCGTTCGTGCACTGCACCCGCTCAATCCTGAAAAAGCAGATCGGCGTCGCCGCGTCCGCCGGCCTCGTCATGCAGCTCGGGATCGAACCTGAGCTCTACGTGGTGCAGCCCTTCGTGGAGGCCCGACGGGCGACCGTGCCCTCCCCCGAAGAGCTCGCTCCCTACAAACCGTCGGGACGCCTTCGCCCCACATCGGCCTACGACGTCGAAGCAACTCTCGATGTCATGGACTTCCTTCGACCGATGGTGAGCGCAATGAAGGAGTGCGGTTTCGGCGCCTTCAGCTTCGACCACGAGGGTGGTGACGGTCAGGTCGAGTTCGATTTCGACTTCGCTCCTGCGCTCGTCACCTCCGACCGCATGACCCTTTTCCGCCTCATGGCGAAGCAGGTAGCCAAGCAGTGCGGGCTGATGGCGACGTTCATGCCCAAGCCGTACACCGACGCCTGGGGGTCGGGAGCCCATTTCAACATGAGCCTCACCGACGTGGAGTCCGGTCAAAATCTGTTCCGCGACCCCGAAGACCATCGGGGACGGGGGTGGAGCAAGACGGCCTATAGCTTCGCCGCTGGGATCATGAGGCATGCGCCGGCCCTGGCAGCCATCTGCACCCCGACGGTCAACTCGTACAAGCGGCTGCAGCCGCGCCTTTCCGACGGCACGGTCTCATGGGCTCCCACGTGGGCCGCCTACGGCGACAACAACCGATCCTGCATGCTCCGCTTGCCCCGCAATCGCCCGGCCATTGAGAACAGGGGCGTTGATTCGGCGGCCAACCCCTACCTGGCGGCGGCCTTCCTGCTGGCGGCCGGGCTGGAAGGGGTCGAGGAAGGACTCGATCCCGGTGATCCGATCGAAGACCTTACTTACGACTGGACGGCGACCGGACCCCAGAGCGGGGACGTCAAGGCCACCCGGCTTCCGCGCAACCTGCTGGAGGCCATTGAGTCCTTTGCGGGAGACCCGCTCACGCGCACCGTCTTTCCCGACGAATTCATCTCTGCCTATGTAGGGATGAAGATCGAAGAGTGGGAGACGTATCACTCCCGCGTCTCTGAATGGGAGCGCGAAACCTATCTCACCATGTTCTGATCCGATGACCGCGACACTGCATGCGAATCCGCCGGTGCGTTGGGAGCATCTGAGCTGGCCGGAGATCGAGGAGCTGGTACGCCGGCGTCCGCACGAGGTCGCGCTGCTGCCGGTGGGCGCGACCGAACAGCACGGGCCGCACCTCCCCACTGGCACCGACACCATCATCGCCAGTGAATTGTGTGACGCCGTGTCCGCCCGAACGGGTGCACCGGTATTGCCCGCCATCGCCGTCGGGTCGAGCTACGGCCACGGCACCGTCTTAGCCGGCACCCTTTCACTCACCCCTGAGTGCCTGTCCGACATCGTCCGCGACGCGGTCGAGTGGGCGGCCGCATCGGGGATTACCCGGGTGCTGGCTGTCAATGGGCACTTCGGCAACCAGGCCTCGCTGTCGATCGCCGGTGACCACCTGCGTCGCGGACATCCCGAGCTCCGCTTCGGCGTCATGAACTGGTGGACGCTCAGCCCGACGATCGCGGCCGAGACTCTGGCCGACGGCGAGGATGTGCACGCCAACCGGGCGGAAACCTCGCTCATGATGGCGGTCGCGCCGGGGCTCGTGCGCATGGACCAGCTCACCCTCGCCGATGACCCCGACCGCACAGAGGGCCTGGTCTTTCGCTATACGGCTCCGGTCCTCTCGCGCAACGGTGTCACCGGAAGCCCCTCACAAGCCTCCTCGGAGTTGGGCCGGTGGCTGTTGGCGGAGGTGGTGCGCACCATGGCGGACCGGGTCGAGCGAGGACGGACCGAAGAGCCTCCCCTGGCCGGACGGCCCGAGCGGGTGAGGACCGCGTGACGGGTCCGGCCGTCGTCGGGATCCTCATTGGACGAGCGCCCGAAGAGCGCTACTCCACGCATCGGGGTTATGTGGCCTCCATCACGGCCGTTGGCGGTGTACCGATCCTTCTCCCGGCCGGCCCGGATCTCGACCGGCATGCGCTGACCGCAGTGGTCGACCTTTGCCAGTCGATCGTGGTCACGGGTGGGGGGGATGTCGACCCTCATCACTACGGCGTCGCCGAATCGGCGATACCCGATGAGCTGATGGATGTCGATCCCGCTCGTGACCTCGCCGAGATTGCCGTCGTCCACCACGCCATGGCCCAGGGGAAACGGGTGCTCGGGGTGTGCCGGGGTGCCCAGCTCCTGGCCGTCATGGGGGGCGGGACGCTCATCCTCGATCTCAAGGACAAGGGGCTGGACGGGCACTGGGCCGAGGACCGCCAATACGAGCCGATTCACGGCATCGAGGCGGCGAGTGACTCCAGAGCGCAGCAGATTCTGGGATCCATCGATCGGGTCAACTCCATTCACCATCAGGCCATCGCCGATCCGGGTCAGACGCTGCGCGCCACGGCGTGGAGCCCTGACGGCGTCATCGAAGCGGTGGAGGGGCCGGGTCTCCTCGGAGTGCAGTGGCACCCCGAACGCCTGACCGCTTCGGACCGGCGCCATCTGGCGCCGTTCGCCTGGCTGGTGGGGGGATGACCATGTCAGGCATCCGGCGGCCCGGCCGGCCCGCACCCTCACTCGGGCCCGCGAGTCCAGCCGAAGGAGGGGCCACTCGAAAGCCGGTGATCGCGCTGGACGCGCTGGAGGTCTCGTTCATGCGGGGAGGCCAGGCGGTGCGCGCCCTGCGCGGCGTCTCACTCGAGGTGATGCCCGGAGAGATCGTCGGCCTGGTCGGCGAGTCCGGCTCGGGAAAGAGCGTTCTCGGTCTCACCTTGCTGGGGCTGTTGCCCAAAAATCCACCACCCCAGGTTTCTGGGAGCGCGGTCGTCTGCGGGACCGACATGGTCCGGGCTTCGAGCGAGGAGTGCCGCCTCGTCCGTCGTGAGCACATGGGTGCGGTGTTCCAGGACCCCATGACCTCGCTGAACCCCACCATGCGGGTGGGTCGCCAGGTGGCCGAGGCAGCCGGTACGGAGACCGAGGCCCTACGACTGCTCGACGCCGTCGGGGTGCCTGAGGCAAAGCGTCGCCTCAGGGCCTACCCCCATGAGCTCTCCGGCGGTTTGCGCCAGCGGGTCATGATCGCCATGGCTGTCGCAGGTTCCCCATCCCTCGTCATCGCCGTCGAGCCGACCACGGCGCTCGACGTGACCGTCCAAGCACAGATCCTCCAACTTCTCGCCTCGTTGAGGGATGAGTTCGGGACGAGTTTCGTCCTGGTCACCCACGACCTCGGTGTGGCGGCACAGGTGGCCGACCGGATTGCCGTGCTGTACGGATCGCGCCTGGCCGAAGTCGGCGGGGCCGAAGACGTCCTGCAGCGACCCGTGCACCCCTACAGCGAAGCCCTGCTGCGTTCGCGATTGACGCTCGACTGTCACCGAACCCGCCCGATCGAGACGCTCCCGGGTGAACCACCAGACCCGCGGGCTCACCCGCCCGGCTGCCCATTCGGGCCCCGGTGCGAATTCCACGCCGCCGAATGTGACGCCGCCCTGCCGGAAATCGAGACCGTCTCCCCCGAGGGCCAACCCGTTCGTCTGGCGGCGTGTGTTCGCTGGAAGGATCCGTCCCGGGTCACGGCCACCCGGGACGCCCTCGACACTTGGCCGGCGATCGACCTCGGGGTCATCGGCGGCGCACCCCCGGCGGTGCTCGTACACGATGTGCACAAGGCGTTCCCGATCGGAGGCACCTTCAACCGCCGACATCTGCATGCACTGCGCGGCGTCACCCTGACCGTGGCCAAGGGTGAGGCGCTCGCGCTCGTCGGGGAAAGCGGCTGCGGGAAGTCCACATTGCTCCGGTCAATAGCGGGACTGCAACCGATCAATTCGGGTTCCATTGAATTCGGGCGCGGGGCCCGACCTCAGATGGTATTCCAAGACGCCGGGGCCTCCCTCACGCCCTGGCTCACCATCGGCGAGCTCATCGGAGAACGACTGCGCACCGAGTCGCTGTCACGGGCCATGCGAACGGAGCGGGTGCAGGCGGCGCTCCGGCAGGTCGGCCTTCCACCCGAAGTGGCCGAATCCAAGCCGTTGCAGCTTTCCGGAGGACAGCGCCAACGGGCGGCACTGGCCCGCGCCACCGTGGTACCCCCCGATGTACTGCTCTGCGACGAACCGACGAGCGCGCTCGACGTGTCGCTCGCCGCCACCGTGCTCAATCTCATCGGCCAACTCCGCCGTGACCTCGGGATGGCCGTGATCTTCGTGACGCACGATCTGGCGGCAGCCCGGGTGGTGGCGGACAGGATCGCCGTGATGTACCTCGGCCGGATTGTCGAGCTGGGTCAGTCCGACGCCATCTGCGCCAGTCCGGCGCACCCGTACACGCAAGCCCTCCTCGCCGCCGTGCCGGACCTGGCCCGAAGAAAGGTTCGGCTGCAGGGGGAGCCTGCCAGCGCCCTGGACCCCCCCGACGGATGCGAATTCCATCCCCGCTGCCCCATGGCGGTCGACTCGTGCGCCAGCGCAGCCGCCCCCCTGATCCCTCTCGACCTCGCGCCGCCGAGGGAAGTGGCATGCCCGGTGTTCGTCGAACGTGGCGCCACCTGGGCCGGAGACGAGGCGTGATGGCGGTAGCCGAGGCGTTCGTCCCCTCCTCGCCCCAGCGGCGCGGCATGGCCAAGGTCACCAGCGCCCGCAAGGTGTTCACGGGCGCCACCAAGGTCGATCGGTTCGGCCTCATCCTGCTCGCCCTCCTGGTGGTCGTGGCGATCCTGGCGCCTCTGGTGGCGCCCTACAACCCCACGGTTCCTTCAGGACTCCCGTTCACCCCCCCGCTCCACGGTGGGCACCTGATGGGAACCGACGAGGTGGGCTTTGACATCTTCAGCCGCGTGCTCTTCGGATTGCGCGAGAGCTTGCTAGGTGTGGTCATCGTCGTCACCTCCGGTGTCGTCATCGGCGGCCTCATCGGGTTGGTAGCGGGCGTGGCCGGGGGCTGGCTGGACGCCGTGCTGATGCGCATCACCGATCTCTTCCTGGCCTTGCCGGCCCCGCTCCTGGCCATTGCCATTGCCGCCGCGCTCGGGCCCAGCTTTGCACACGTCCTCTTGGCCGTAGCCATCGTCTGGTGGCCCTTCTACGCCAGGATCATGCGCGGTGAGGTCCGCGCGCTGGCGGCGCGTCCGCACCTGGAGGCGGCGGCGCTGGCCGGTGCCGGGCCGGTACGTCGCGGCGTTCGTCACCTGTTGCCGGGCGCGATGCCGGCCATCATTGTCACGGCCAGCCTCGACGTCGGAAACCTCGTGGTGACGCTGGCCGGACTGTCCTTCCTCGGGCTCGGTGCACCGGCGCCCGCGCCGGAGCTGGGCGCGATGTCGGCCCGCGGTCTGCAGTTCCTCCTTCAGGAGTGGTGGGTTCCGGTGATGCCGGGCATCGGGGTGTTCCTGTTGGCTCTGGGAGCAAACATGTCGGGGGACGCCATCGCCGACGCCACGGGTTTGGGCGCATGAGCGGGCTCCCGAAGTTCCTCGTGCAGCGCCTGGCGGCCATGGTCGTGATTCTTCTGGTCTTGACCGCCATCATCTTCGCCTTGCAGAAGATCAGCCACGCCAACCCGGTCCACGGCTACCTGGGGGCGAACGCATCGAAAGCAGCGATCGCCAAGGAGTCAGCGATCCTCGGCTACAACAAGCCCGTTTCGGACCAGTACCTGCACTATGTAGAGGGACTGTTCCACGGCAATCTCGGTCGGTCCCTCCGCACCCGGCGCGCCGTCACGACCGACCTTCGCGCCTATCTGCCCGCCACCATCGAACTGACGGTGGTCGCCCTGGCGGAGGCACTCGTGCTCGGTGCCGCGCTGGGGCTGGCCTCGGTCGGTCGTTGGCGGGGCTCGAGCGCGCTCCGCGTCGTGATGTTCAGTGGTGCCTCGACGCCGGCATTCCTGCTGGCCCTCCTCGGAGTGCTGATCCTGAACGGCGACCTGCACTGGCTGCCGGCGAGCGGCGACACCGGCGTGCAAAACGCCCCGACCGGCCCGACCGGCATCATTGTGCTCGATTCCCTGCTGCACACCGACTACGCCACCATGTGGGACGGGATCGTTCACCTGATCCTGCCCGCGTTTTGCGTGGCCATCGGTCCCGCCGTGTCGATCGGGAGGGTGCTCCGGGGGTCGCTCCATTCGGCCATGCGCTCGGACTTCGTCCGCACCGCCCGTTCGAAGGGTCTGGTGGAGCGCACCATCCTCTTCCGGCATGCCATGCGGAACTCCCTTTCCGCCGCCCTTTCGATGACCGGACTGCAGATCGGGCTCATGTTCGCCGGGGTGGTCGTCGTCGAGACGGTGTTCGCCTGGCCCGGCATCGGGCTCTACACCGATCAGAGCATCCCCGTGGCCGACTTCCCGGCGATCGCCGGGGTGACGCTCGTGCTCGGTGTGTTCTACGTCGTGATCAACGCCGTAGTCGACATCCTCCAAGCGGTCATCGATCCCCGCGTCACGCTCGAATGAGGAGAACCCCATGACAGAGTCGGCTGATCCGAGCGGACCGGCGCGGGCGCCCGGTCCCATAAGTCTCAACCGTTACGCCCTGGAGTTTGCCTGGCAGGGCATCCCCACCTTCATGAAGCTGCCGGTCTGCCTCACCCCGGAGGACCTGCGCGCCGGGGCGATCGACGTCGCCGTGGGCGGCGCCCCTTGGGACGGCACGGCGACGACACGTTCGGGCACCCACCTGGGGCCACAGGCCATCCGTACCTGCGATCACCTCGCCGCACCCCCGCACCAGCGCCCGCACCTCCACGTCCGGGTCGACCCCTTCGACCATCTCAAGGTCTGTGACTACGGAGATGCCGAGGTGGTGATCGGCAGCACCGATCGCACCTTCGAGAACATCCGGAGCTTCGTGGCGGAGATCCTCGAGGGCGGGGCCATCCCGATCGTGCTCGGCGGGGACCACGGCATCACGTGGCCGGCCGCCACAGCGCTGGCCGACGTGTACGGCTACGGGAAGATCGGGGTCGTGCATTTCGACGCGCACGCGGACACCGCACCGGACATGCAGGGGGTGCTGGCCGGCCACGGCACGCCCATGCGGCGCCTGATCGAAAGCGGCGCGGTGCTCGGTCGCAACTTCGTGCAAGTCGGCCTGCGCGGCTACTGGCCCGGACCGGACGTCGTGGCCTGGATGGAGGAGCAGGAGATGCACTCCCACTTCATGGCTGAGGTGCAGCGCCACGGATTCGACACGGTGTTGGAGCGAGCCATCGACGAGGCTCTCTCGGGAGGGGCTGACCATCTCTACATCTCGGTCGACGTGGACGCCGTCGATCCGGCGCACGCCCCCGGCACCGGATCACCCGAACCGGGCGGGCTGACCAGCGCAGAGGTCCTCCGGGCCGTGCGGCGCATGTGCGCCGAGGTCGGGATGGTCGCCATGGACGTCGTCGAGGTGAGCCCGCCCTACGACTCGGGTAACAACATCACGGCGCTCTTCGCCCACAGGTGCGTGCTCGAAGCCCTCACCGGGACGGCCATGCGCCGGCTCGGCATCACCCAACGCGACTACCTGGACGAGAGGTCGGCGGGAGGGCCCCTGGCCTCGCCAGAAGGGGAGCGTCCGTGACCGTCGCCATCACGGACGCGCTGGGCTACTCCGACGCGGATCGTCTGGCCATGGGAGCCAGTACGCTCGGTGAGCTCTACACCGGCGCCTCGGTGCTGGCCTTCGAGCGGGCCCATCTCTTCAACCGGTCGTGGTCGATCGTCGCCGACAGCCAAGAGGTCGCCGCGCCGGGCTCCTTTGTCACCACCACGCTCCAGAACGTCCCACTGGCCGTCGTGCGCGACGAGCTCGGTACCTTGCGGGCGTTCCACAACATCTGCCGCCACCGGGGCATCACCTTGCTGGAGGGTTCGGGGACGTTAGGACGCTTCATGACCTGCCCGTACCATCAGTGGAGCTACGGCCTCGACGGGCGACTGGTGCGCGTGCCCCAACAACGTGAGGAGTTCCCGGGATTGGAGACATGTTCCTTGGCTCTGTGCGACGCCCAGGTAGCGGAGTGGCAGGGGATGGTATTCGTCAATCCATCCACGCAAGCCGACCCCTTGGGCTCGGCCATGGCCGGTCTAGATGAACGACTCGCACCTTTTCTCTCCGCCCCCTTGCGCCAGGTGGCCAAGGTCAAGTACGCCGCCGCCTGCAACTGGAAGCTTCTGGTCGAGAACCACATCGACGTGTACCACCTGTGGTACCTCCACGCACGTTCCCTGGCCGCCTACGACCACCGGTCTTTCACCTGGGAGACGCTGGGAGACAACTGGTGGAGCCTCGAGCCGCTCAAGGACCCCTCGAAGGCGCAGGGTGGACTCGACGGGATTCCCGACGAGATGCGACACCGGATCGGCGCCTACCTGTTGTTTCCCAACCTGATGCTGGTGACCACCGACCAGTACTTCGCCACCTATGACGCCCAACCCGTTACGCCCGATCGCACGAACCTCACCTTGCGGGTACGGGCGCTCGATGAATCGGCAGCCGGCGAACTGGTGGCGTCGATCCGCTCCTTCATGTCCGAAGACGTCTCGGCGTGCGAACGGATGCAGGCCGGCGCGTCCTCCCCTCATTTTGGGATCGGTGCCACCGCGCACTCCCACGAGGCACCCGTCGTCCGGTTCCACTCGTCCCTGCGACGCCGCATGCTGGCATGACCGTGTTGGGCGAACTCCCGGTCGAGCTCGGGGACCTTGAGGGCGCGTGGCACCGTGAGGGACGATCGCTCTCGGACAGTCCGACGGCGGAGGTCGCGGACGTTGTGTGGCTACAAGTGGGCCGACACTTCTGCGACCTCCGCACCCCGCACCCCGACACGGACGCCGCTGCCGTCGTTCTCGACATGCCCCAGGCCTTCAGCGGCACCGTCGAGGTCGATGCAGGTGTCATCTGGTTCCACCACGACCTCGATTCGCTGTCACGCGATCCGGCGCATCCCGACACGGGAACGGTGCATCGCAAGGAACGGGTGATGTTCGAGCGGGGACCCGGGTTCGAAGAACGCTGGATTCTGACGTCGCGTCCGGGCGACCGGATCGGGCATGCCGAGCTGCGGCGGGAGGACTCGGCCCTCGTGGCGCGCCTCTTGCGCGTCGGCCCGCTGGCACTCGCCGTTTGGGGTGGCACGGCACCGGGCGGAGCGCAGTACAGCGCGGTACGCCACTGGGACACCGAGCGGTCGCTCGGGAGCATCGATCCGACCATGCAGCTCGACCGGGCCGTACGGGGCATGGGGAACGGCACCCCCCTCCCGGCGGGCTGGGTCATCGTCGACGACCATGGGAGGAGCTGACGATGCCGGGCGTTCGGCGCGTCGTGCTGTTGACCCTCGGGTGGGAGGATCTCCCCAAGTCCGTTTCGGTGCACGGCGCGCCGCCCGAGGAAAGATTGCGCGAGCCGGTGCCGGCTGTGCTGCTGCAATGTGACGGCGGGTGGCTTCTGCTCGACACGGGCTTCAATCCGGCGCTCATCCGGGACCCTCTGCTCAAACGGCGCTTTCACGGCGACCCGGCGTTCCGACCAATCCTTCCCGGACCCGGCGAACCCCTCGAAGAGGCTCTGGCCGGGGCAGGCATCCTCATGGAAGAGATTTACGAGGTTGCGCTGAGCCATCTGCACAACGACCACGCCGGCGGGGTCCGGCACTTCGCCGGACGCGTGCCAGTGCACGCACAACGGGCGGAGTTGGCGTACGGGCTGTCAGAGCACCCGGGACCGGAGCAGCACGCCATGTTCCGGATCGACTACGACGATCCGGCCATCGAGTGGCGTTTGGCTGATGGCGACGCTGAGATCGCACCAGGGGTCAGCTCGATCCTCACCGCGGGCCACACGCCGGGCCATCAGAGCTTCGTCGTCGATCTCGACCCCTCGGTCGGGGGTGGTGGGCTCGTTTTCGCCTTCGATGCCGCTGACCTGACGGAGAACATAGAGCACGAGTTGCCGATCGGGGGCAGGGTGGGAGTCCCCCCGGAAGCCACGGTCGAACCGATCCGGCGGCTCAAGCGCCTGGCCGCCGACCGGGGCTACTCCCTGATCCCGGGCCATGACCCCGTCGTGTGGCCCCGGCTCACCAGGGACTTGGCCGACCGCTTCACTATGACGGGCTGACGAGGAGAGAGGAAACGTGCCTGATCCCCTCGTGGTCGACGTCCACGTCCATGTGTTCGCGCATGCCGACGACCCCATGCGTGACGGCTACGAGATCTGGGAGTACGGCGAACGACCGGACGTCGCATTCGGCGAGCGCCGTGGGACGGTCGACGACCTGCTGGACTCCCTGGTCAGCTCGCCCTGTGCCCACTGCGTCGTGCTGGGCCTGTTCGTTCCCGAGGAAAATATCGCAGCGGGGCGCGGGGCTCTTGCCGACGCCCCCAGAGGTGACAACCCGGAGACCGCATCGCATCCGTCCCTGCCCGAACGCCTGCACGCCTACAACCAGTGGATCCTGGCCACGGCAAGCCAGTCGCCTCACCTCACCCCCTTGGTCGCGGCCGACCCTTCGGTCCTGGGTGGGAGAGCCGGCGCCGAGCACCTGCGGCTGGCCGCCGAGCACGGGGCCAGGGGTATCAAGGTGCATCCGGTGGTGCAACGCTTCCTTCCCGACGATCCCCGCATGACGGAGACCTACGCGGTCTGCGAGGAACTCGGACTGACCGTCCTCTCCCATTCGGGCCGGAGCCGCACCGCACCCCAGTGGGCCGATCCCTTCGCCTTCTCTGCGGTTATGGAGTCCCACCCGCGACTGCACCTCCTGCTGGCCCACCTAGGCGGCGCCAGCTGGCACCAGATCCGGGAGTTCGCGGCGGCGTTCCCTACGGTCTCCTTCGACCTGTGTGAGATCATCGCCTGGACCGGCGCGCCGGGGGCGCCGACCTCCGACGAACTCGGGCGCCTCATCCGGGACATCGGAGCCGAGCGGGTGCTCTTTGGGACCGACTTTCCCTGGTATGAGGTCGACCGCACCATCGACCAACTGATGGATCTGCCTCATCTCTCCGACGAGGAACGGCTCGGCATACTCGGTGAGAACGCCGTCCGGCGCATGGGCCTTGTGATCGCCGAAGGGTAGGGTCACACAGGTGGCTTCTCGACACGAGGGTGGTGGCTGGCGTGACCTGATAGGCCGCGACCGCGACCAGGTTGGGCTCTACGAAGGCCTGCTTACCACCCGGGCCATCAGGCGCTACAAGGACGAGGCGATTCCCGAGAGCGACCTGCGCGACATGCTCTTCGCGGCCACCAGGGCGCCGAGCGGGTCCAACCGTCAACCGTTTCGCTTCGTCGTCCTCACCTCGGGCCCGGTGGCCCAGGAGGCCAAGCGACTCATCGGAGAGGGCGCC
>Ga0302325_10020111_pt1 | contig 14004 bp, 20 predicted proteins | sample Palsa_T0_2_FD_201948 | JGI IMG/M metagenome (GOLD analysis project Ga0302325, IMG submission 201948) | Peat permafrost microbial communities from Stordalen Mire near Abisko, Sweden - Palsa_T0_2 | ecosystem: Environmental > Terrestrial > Soil > Palsa > Peat permafrost | place: Sweden: Abisko... | reverse complement strand
GAATGTCAAGCATGTCCGCCACCAACTGCCCGTACTGCCCTTCCTTCCCATCCGCCTGGGTCGTCAGGCTGAGCACGATCTTGCCCGTCGGATGCACCCGCAAAAAGACAGCTCGATACGCCTCGTTTGCCATCGCTAATCTCCTCCCATGTACATGTATTTGACACCATACTTCTTGTGGGCGCATCGACGACCGCCGTCGATGGCGCGTCCGGGGAATCGCCCTGAGAAATGATCGTCTATCACGGAACTACCATTGACTGCCTCGAGTCGATCGAGCGCGAGGGCCTGCGAGCAGGCTCGTTTGTGTCCGAGAATCGCGGGCTGGCGAGCCAGTATTCTTGGCTCAGAGCGACGACCCTCGGTGCCGATGCATGCGTGTTGATCGAACTCGACGTCCCGAGCGCCGCCGTGGTCGACGCGCAGAGCTGGTGGTGGGCCAAGGGCCAGCTTCAGCTCCCGGTCGGCTGCCCGGCATCGTGCATCGTCTCCGTCGATCACTCGGACCCCCGGCAGTTCTCGCTCGACTGAGTGTCTCCGCCCGCCGGTTTCGATCACTTCTCCATGGTTTCCGGGGCCGCGGGGCGGTCGGGGGAGTTCTTGCGCGGCGCTCCGATGTCCTCCCGCTGCTCGTACTGCACGGGGGCGTCGGTACCGACCACCGGAGACTTCGGCATCGAACCCGGCCGGCTCTGGCGACCGTCCGTATAGAGCTTCGCCGACGCGGCGCTCCCGTACGCAGCGTCCCGCAGCGCCGGACCTGACGGGCTTCCCGCGGCGATCGGCGCCTCGCGCCCGAGCCGCGCGAGCGTAAGCGCGCCCCTCGTATACACCTCGCCGATCCGAGGCGCCTTCGTGGTGGCACTCGCCGGGAACTTCCTGAACCCAGCGGCGCCAGAACCGGGGTAAAGACCATCGACCAGGCCGATCGCGTCCTGCATCCCAGCCTTCTTCACTAGCAGGCCTTCGAGCAGGTCGACCCCGGCGTCGAGGTGCTGATTGATCGTCTTGACGACACTGTTGACCGGTACGCTCTTGTCGGCGATCTCGCTCACGCCGTTCAAGATCTCGCCGAGGCCTGCGGTGATCTTGCGCAGCTGCACGATGATCGCGACGAGATAGACCACGAGCACGAGCACGATCAGGACCACCGCCAGGATGGTGACGGCTCCGGCTGCCGCGAATCCGAAGAGTGCCATGTGCGTCCGTTCTTATGCGTCGTCGAGGATCACGTCGAGGGAGCTGCCGTAGTTGGCGACCCCCGCAACCGTCTTGATTACCTGGTCCTGCGTCGTCAGCAGAAGTGGTACCGCGTTGAGGTCCCTCGATCCCGCTGCCGCCACCGACGAGATCCCGTCGACCGTGGCGGGAATGCCCTTGGCCGCGCGCAGGACGCCGGAGAGCAGGTAGATCACGATTGGAAGGACCACGACCAGGAGGATCACGTCCCCGAGCCACCAGAGGATCATCGGGGCCTCCGTTGCGCGACGATCGCGGCCTTGCTCGCGATCCCCGGCAGTGCGCCGAGAATGATCTCGAACTGACCGTTGATCGCCTTCACGGCACCCTCGAGCGGGCGCAGGTGCTGCGACTCCACGCCCTGGAGCGCCGTCGACAGCGTCGCGAGCCCCGCCGAGATTCGCTCGAGGCGCGTGCGGACCTCGATCAGCGCGACCGCCAGCACAAGTACGACTCCGACGGTCAGAACGACGCTCAGAAGCACGAGCAGATGGGTGCTGCTCATTGGCCGCCAAACCCGTCGGTAAGCGCGTTCATGTATCCGTCTTGGACCACGGCTTCCTCCACGATTTGAGCCAGCACGGGCGCGGTCGCCACGAGCTGCGGAATGTTTATGGTGTTGGCCCCGACCTTTCCGGCGATGTCAAGCAGGCCGTCAACCGAGCGCTCGATGCTCGACACGTACTCGACGAGCAACGTGAGCAGAATCGCGACGATGACCGCCGCGCCAAACGCGATCGACAATGAGATCGCCCAGAGCGTGTGTCCGCCGACTGCGTAGGGGATCATTTGCCCACCGCGACCTTGCGAAGCGCTCGAGCGGCGTGCAGGATCCTGACGCCCGAGTCGTTGATCTGCGCGATCCCGCCGAGCTCGTCCGTCTGCCGGCGGACCACGTCGACGCCGCGTTCGGCGGCACGCGCCTGCGAAGCGATCTTGAACGCCAGCCACACGATCGCGATCACGATCACCGCGGCGACGGCTATCACCACGATGCCGAGGACCATCCCGATCGTCCATCCGCTGCCCGCCGCGATCGTCAGCACTGGACACCGCGGCGACGTGCGTCCGGGGGCAAGATCCGTCTTAGCATCATCGTTCTCCTCCAGCGGATACCCGCGTGCGCGACAGGGCCTCCGCGCATTGGCGAGCCAGTCTCAGTGCGAGAGGCGGCGTAAAATACTGCCAGCCGCCAGTCGTGTCCAGTACGAGCCGGTCAGTGGATCCTTCCACGTGTCCGCTTCGACAGTCGCTCACCGTCGCGCCCGTAACGGACGGCCACGAGTTCGGCCATGATCGACAGGGCTGTCTCCGCGGCAGTTAGCGCGCCGAGGTCGAGGCCGACCGGGGCGCTGATCCGCCCCAGATCCTCCTCCGCCACGCCGACGGCCAGCAGCCGCTCACGTCGCTCCGCCTGCGCGTGGGTCGAGCCCATCGCCCCGATATAGGCCGGCTCGGCGCTCAGCGCGAGCATCAGCACCTCGTCGTCGATCTTCGTGTCATTCGAGAGCACCGCGATGTAAGTCGCCCGGTCGATCCCACCGAGCTGCTCGAGCGCGGGCGCGGGCCACGAGACAACGATCTCCAACGCGTCGGGAAAGCGCTCGCGGGTTGCGAACCGAGCGCGCGGGTCGATCACGTACGGTCGCCACCCGGCTACGCGGGCAAGGTGCGCGAGATGGTTGCCGTACTCGACCGCGCCGAAGATAAGCAACCGAGGAGCCGGCGCGGTGATGTCGACGAACAGTTCACCGCGCAGCTCAGAACGCTCCTCCCACATCAACTCGCTCGCGTGGGCGAGTGCCTCCGCGTCGAGCGCCGCGTCACCGAGCGAGCCCTCCTGCTCTCCGTCGGCGCGCACCAGCATCCGCTCGCCCGCGTGCGGCCCGCTGACCGCCGTGACCAGCGCCGCACGCCCATCCTCCCGGGCGACCTGCGCAAACGCAGCCTGCGCGGCCACTTCCGTCAGGCCTCCGGCTCGGCCTGCGGCTCGGGCTCTGGCGCCGGGTCGGGCTCTGGCGCCGGGTAGGGCTCGGGTTCGGGAGGGGATGAGAAATAGGAGCCGGCTGCGCCGAGGCCCCCGGCGAGAAGGGCGGCCAGCGCCCAGATTGTGCCCTTGCGCTCGCGCCCGATGGCGGCGTCGAGCGACAGCGGGCCCGGTCCCGCCTCCGCCACCGCGAGCGCCGCCAAGATCAGCACGAGGTTGTACTCGTAGCCGCCGTTGGTCACCCAGGGGCCATTCTTGAGATGGACGCGATGCATCGCGACCAGCATCGTCCCGATGATGCTCGCGGCCGCGAGGGGAGTCAGGAAGCCGGCGGCCAGCAGCGCGCCGCCCGCCGCCTCGCCGGCGCCTGCGGCGATCGCATTCGTCTTGCCGGGACGTAGACCCATCTGCTCGAAGCCCTGGGACGTTGCCTCGAGCCCGTGGCCCCCGAACCAGCCGAACAGCTTCTGGGTGCCGTGTCCGACGAACAGCCCACCCACGACCATACGCAGCAATAGACGCCAGATCTTCATCTCATTCCTTCCAAGCAATCGCGATCGACCGACGCCAAGATACCGGTCGGCCGACCTCGGCCTGAGCCGCCCGGCCTCATCGCTTGCCGCCGTGCTCGGCAGCGAGCGCCGCAACCTGAGAGAACAGCACGATTCGCTCGCGCGCGCCGACGCCGGCGGCGGCGCCACGATCGCGACCCGTCTCGGCGGCCCGTCGGCGGCGATCGATCGTGGCGAGGGTGATCACGATTCGCTCCGGCGAGTCCCAGCCGGCCCACGGGGCGTCGCGGTACTCGCGGCTTCGCAGCAGCTCGCGGGCGCTGTCAGGAACCGACCGGCCCGCAGCGAGTAGCGGCCCGGCGGCGGCGTCGAGCCACTTGAAGTAACAGCGGAGGAGCTCGACTTCGGCCGGCCCGCCGATCGGCCCGTGCCCCGGGACGACCAGCTCGACATCGAGCGCGAGGATCCGGTCGAGCGCGGTTATCCAGTTCGCCGTCGGCCCGGCCCACATCACCGGAGTCACGCCGACGAACAGCACGTCGGCGGCGAAGCAGACGCCAACGTCGGGCAGGTGGACGATCAGGTCTCCCGCGGTGTGCGCCGGACCGACCTCGATCAGGCGCAGTTGCCGCCCGCCCACGGTGAGCGTGAGCTCACCATCGAACTCCTGTCCCGGCGGGGTCACGAAGATCCCCGAGAAGTCGTACGGTGCGAGCATCGCGCCGACGTAGTCGCCGAGCCTTCGCGTCGGCAGGCTCGGCAGCAGCGGGAGGTCGATTCGTCCTAGCACCGGAAGCGGGAGCGCGCCCACGCGCCGCAGCGCACCGGCGAGTGCCTTGAAACGCGCAATCTGCTCCGGGCTCTCCTCGTGGATCACGCGTGCCGCCGCGCTCGTCGCCACGAACTTGGCGCCCGCGAGCAGCTGGTTGCCCCACACGTGGTCGCCGTCCGAATGCGTGTTGACGACAGTCTCGATCGGGACCGCGACACGCTCGCGGATGGCCTCGAGCATTCGCAGGGTCAGGCGGATGTCCCACAGAGTGTCGATCAGCGCCGCGGCGTCCTCGCCCACGACGAGGCCGGCATTCGACTCCCCCCACTCGCCGTTGGGCTGGAGCCATGCATACGTGTCCCGCGCGATCTCGTGCAGGCCGCCGGCGAACCGTGCCGGGCGGCCCAGCAGTGTCTGCTCCATCGCGCCCGAGCCTATCGGCCCGCAACCGCAAGCCGGCGGTCGACCGCAGGCGGAGATCGAGCACCGTAACCTGTCTGGCTAAGATGCCGCTGCAGAATCGGGTCACTCCCCTCGGTGAGCTGATCGCGGATCCCGCCCGCGGTCTCGTCTACGGAAACCGGGGCTGCCTGCATGACGAGCGGGGGCGGATCCGCAGGCGCTACAACGGCAAGCGCTGGATCGCCTGCCGCCTCCGGTTCCGCGGCCGCCGGCGGTCCGCGCTGCTGCAGCCGGGCCGGTACACGGAGCTGTTCTTCCTCGATGAGGCGACGGCGCTCGCCGCCGGGCACCGCCCCTGTGCCGAGTGCCGCCACGCGGACTACGCGAGCTTCGTCTCGATCTGGCGTGGGCTTCACCCCGGTCCGGCCGGCGCCGACGCGATCGACGAGCAGCTCCATCGCGAGCGCGTCGATCCCGGCACGCGCGGCCACCTGTGCGGGGAAGCACCGCTCGACGAGCTCCCCGACGCCAGCGTCATCCTGCTCGAGGGGTCGCCCTGGCTCGTGTACGGCGGCGATCTACTGCGCTGGACGGCGGCTGGGTACGTGGCCCGGAGACCGCGCCCGGCGGGGCGCCAGGCGACGCTCGTAACTCCCTCTTCGCTGGTCGCGGTGCTGCGCGCGGGCTGGCAATCAGACGTTCCGTTGCTGCACCCGTCAGCGCTCGCCGTTCAGAGCTGACGCGAGGCTCGCCAGGCGCTGTGCCGCCTCGGCGATCACCTCTTCCCGTTTGCAGAAAGCAAACCGTGCCAGCGTCGGGGCGGCCGAGGCGTCGTCGTAGAACGCGCTCGTCGGGATCGCGACGATTCCCGCACGCTCGGGTAGCTCAGCGCAGAAGGCTTTCGCGTCGCTGCCGACGTCCGCGTTGACGAAGTACGTGCCGGCGGGAACGAGCGGATCGAGGCCGGCGGCGGTGAGCCCGGCGCACAGGCGATCACGCTTGGAGCGCAGGTCCTCGCGCAGCGCATCCAGAAACGCCGGCGGTAGGCGCAGCGCGGCCGCCGCCGCGTGCTGCAGAGGGGTGCCGCCGGCGAAGGTCAGGTACTGCTTTACCGTGCGGGTCGCGGCCACCAGATCGGCCGGACCCGAGCACCAGCCGATCTTCCAGCCGGTGAACGAGAACGACTTCCCGACGCTCGAGATCGTCAGTGTGCGCTGTGACATCCCGGGCAGCGTCGCCGGCGGGATGTGCTGCCCGTCGTAGACCAAGTGCTCGTAGACCTCGTCGCTGAGGCAGATGAGGTCGTGCTCGATGCACGCTGCGGCTACCAGATCGAGCTCGAACCGCCGCAGGACACGCCCGGTGGGGTTGTGAGGAGTATTGAGCAGGATTACGCGCGCGCGAGGCCCGATCGCGGCGTCCAGTGCGTCGGCGTCGAGTGCGAAGGCGGGAGGCCGCAGCGTCACGGGCCGCCTGGCGGCACCGGCGAAGGCGATGCACGCGACATACGAGTCGTAGTAGGGCTCCAGGACGACAACCTCGTCGCCGGGGTCACACAGGGCGAGCAGCGCCGCGGCGATCGCCTCGGTGGCACCAAAGGTCACCAGCACGTCCTCGGGATCGAGGCCGTAGTGGAGTCGCTGGTGCTCGAGTACGGCCTCCCGGAGGGCTGGAACTCCTGACAGCGGCGCGTACTGATTCTCGCCGGTGCGCAGCGCCAGGATCGCCGCCTCGATCACCGAGTCGGGACCGTCGGTATCGGGAAACCCCTGACCGAGATTGATCGCCCCGGTCCGCGCGGCGAGCGCCGTCATCTCCGTGAAGATGGTCGTCCCGAGGCCGTCGAGGCGCGCGGCGCGAACGCTCATGCCGGCTCCGCGGCGCCCCAGATCCCAGGTCCCCGGCTGTGCTCGTAGATCAGCGATGTCTCGGCGTGGGCGACCGCCGGATGCGTGGCGAGGTGATCGACGACGAACTCCCTCAGCTCATGGGCGTCGGCGGCCGCCACCCAGATCAGGTAGTCGGTCGCGCCGGCGAGGTGGAAGACCATCACGACGCCGCTGAGCTCGTGCACGGTGTCGGTAAACGCGTCGATCTGCTCGCGCGCGTGCACCGCCAGTCGCACGGCGACGAGCGCCTGCAGCGGCCTGCCGAGCGCCGCCAGGTCGACCTTCGCGTGGAAGCCCCGGATCACACCGCGCTCACGCAGCGAGCGCAACCGGGCAACGGCTGTGGACGGCGCAATACCGACGCTCTCGGCGAGGCGCTGGTTCGTGATCCGGGCATCCTCGGAGAGCAACTCGAGCATTGCGCGGTCGACGGCGTCGACGACTGGCTGTGGATGATTCGGCATCGGACGGCGTTAAGGGCTACCAAATGAAGAATACTCGGTCAATCATCGATCTGACCGCATGATCATCGAGCGCTTGCGCTCTGATCGCAGAAAGATCAGACTTCCTGGTCATGCCCAAGACCATCGTCACCCCAGATGTGAAGCAGTCGATCCTCGAGACCATCGGCAACACTCCCCTTGTCAGGCTGTCGCGGATCGGCGCCGGTCTGCGCCCCCAGCTCGTGGCCAAGCTCGAGGCGTTCAATCCGGGCGGGTCGATCAAGGATCGCGTCGCGGTCGCGCTGATCGATGCCGCCGAGCGTGACGGCCTCCTCCGCCCCGGCGGCACGATCGTCGAGCCCACCTCGGGCAACACCGGAACCGGACTCGCGATCGCCGCTCGGCTGAAGGGTTACCGGGTGATCGCCGTGATGCCCGACAAGATGTCGAGGGAGAAGATCGATCTGCTGCGTGCATACGGCGCCGAGGTCGTGCTCGCCCCGACCGACGTCGCGCCCGACTCCCCGCAGTCCTACTACCGCGTCGCCGACCGGCTGACCGCGGAGATCCCCGGAGCGTTTCAGCCCAACCAATACACGAACCCTGCGAATCCGCGTGCGCACTACGAGTCGACCGGTCCGGAGCTGTGGGAACAGCTCGGCGACCGGATGACCCATCTCGTCGCGGGCGTCGGCACGGGAGGCACGATCACCGGGACGGTCAGGTACCTGCGTGAGCGCAACCCGGAGCTTGTGGTCGTCGGAGCCGACCCCGAAGGCTCGATCTACTCGGGCGGTGCCGAGAACGTCCGGCCCTACCTCGTCGAGGGCGTGGGCGAGGACTTCTGGCCCGAGACTTTCGACCCCTCGGTCGTCGACCGTTGGGTGACGGTATCCGATCGGGATGCGTTCCTGACCACCCGGCGCCTCGCCGAAACCGAGGCGATCCTCGCCGGCGGTTCCGGCGGCCTCGCGCTCCACGCTGCGCTCGTCGTCGCCGCAGAGGTCGAGGATCCGCACGCAATGATCGTCGTCATCGTCCCTGACGGCGGTCGCTCATACCTGTCGAAGGTCTATTCCGACAGCTGGATGCGCCAGTACGGCTTCCTCGAGCGTAGCTCCGACCTCACCGTCGGGGACGTGCTCCGTCGCAAGCGCGAGGCGGGCGAGATCCCGTCCCTCGTCACGGTCGCGACGCATTACCGCGTGCGCGACGCGATCGCGCTCCTGCATGAGCATCGGGTCTCACAGCTGCCGGTCGTGAGCGCGCACGATCCCGCCACGATCGTCGGCGCGATCGGTGAGCGCGGGCTCCTCAAGCACGCGGCCGAGGACCCGACCCGGCTTGACGCGGAGATCGTCGAGGTGATGGAGCCTCCGTTCGCCGCCGTCTCGGGCGAAGACCCTGTGCGTGAGGCGATCGAGCTGCTGGTCGGCGACCGGCAGGCGCTCCTGGTCACTCAGGAGGGCCGCGCAGCCGGGCTCGTGACCCGGGCGGATCTGCTGGAAGCACTGGCTTCGTGACCAAGCCAGAGCCGCCGCGCGACGCGTTCGCGACCAGGGCGGTCCACGCGGGCCTGACGCCCGACCCATCGTTCGGGTCCGTCATCCCCGCCATCCATCAGACCTCCACTTACGCCCAGCCCCGGCCCGGCGAGTTCGTCGGGGATTACGACTACGCGCGCACGGCAAATCCGACTCGTAACGCGCTCGAGCAGGCGATCGGTGAGCTCGAGGGCGGCCTCGCCGTCACGTTCGCGTCGGGGCTCGCCGCCGAGCATGCGTTGATCATGGTTGTGTGCGGAGCGGGGTCGCATATCGTGCTGCCGGCGGACCTCTACGGGGGTACGTACCGCCTCGTCGACAAGGTCATGAGCGGCTGGGGCCTCGAGTACGACCTGGTCGACCAGACCGACCTCGGGGCGCTCGATCGGGCGATGAAGACGAGCACCAAGTTGATCTGGGTCGAGAGCCCGACCAACCCGTCGCTCGACGTGATCGATATCGAGGGCGTCGTCGCCCGGCGCGGCGGCGCGCTGGTCACGGTGGACAACACGTTTGCCACGCCCTTCAACCAGCGCCCCCTCGAGCTCGGGGCAGACGTCGTCGTGCACTCCACGACCAAGTATCTCGGCGGTCACTCGGACGTCGTCGGGGGCGCGGTGATCACCCGGCGGCCGGAGCTCTACGAGCGCCTGCGCTTCGCCCAGAACGCTGTCGGCGCGATTCCCGGCCCGTTCGACTGCTTCCTCGTCCACCGGGGGCTGCGCACCCTCCATCTGCGGATGGCGGCCCACGCCCGGAGCGCGTCCGCCGTCGTCGAGCTGTTGCGAGCCACGCCGGCGGTGCAAGACGTTCGCTGGCCAGGCTTCAGCGGCATGGTCAGCTTCCGCCACCCCCGCGCCGCCTCGGTGGCCACACGTACCCGTCTGTTCACGCTCGCCGAATCGCTCGGCGGCGTCGAATCCCTGATCGAGGTGCCGCAGCTCATGACCCACCAGTCCGTTGAGGGCTCGGAGGCCGCTGTCCCACCCGACCTCGTCCGGCTGAGCTGCGGCGTCGAGGAGCCAAGCGATCTGGTCGCGGACCTCCGGCAGGCGCTCGCCTAGCTCGGGATCAGTCCCTCGGCGCTGAAATCGCGTGTGGCTTCCGCGAGCGAGAAGTCGGGCGGGGGTAGGATCGCGTCCGATGGTCCGAGGTGCTCGTCGCCGAGCAGCTCGCCGCTCCGCACGAACTCCAGCAACTCCTCGAACCGACGCTCGAACTCCTCCGGGTCTCCGGATTCAGAGGCCGCGACGAGCGCGCCGTCGAGCTCGTGGAGCCGACCGAGCTGGTCCTCTGCGAGTCGGTACTGGCCCTCGGTGGCGATGCGTACGATCATGACCCCGCCGGCTTCTCCGCGGCGTCCGGTAGCTGCGGCGCCGTGGCGCCGGTGCCAAGCTCGGCCTTCATCTTCGCCAGCTCGGAGTCGACCTCGCCGGCGCTCGTGACCTGCTCGAGCTGCCGGTCGACATCGTCCTCACCCGAACCGAGCTGCATGGGGTCGTCGAACGTGCCCGATTGCTCGAGCTCCCCCATCGCGTCGGCGCGCGCCTTCATGTCCTCGGTCTTCTCGATCGCGCGCTGCATCGCCAAGCCCACATCGGCCATCTGCTCGCCGACACCGGTCGCGGCCTCGGAGATCTGCACCTGCGCATCGGCCGCCGAGTACTGCGCCTTGATCACTTCCTTCTTGGTCCGAAATGCCTCGATCTTGACCTGCAGCTTCTGCTCGTTCTCGGTCAGCTGCTGCTGCTGGTGCTCGAGGTCCGAGACCTGCTGGTCGAGCGTTCCGAGCTCGCCCACGATCGCCTGCTTGCGTTGCAACGCCGCACGCGAGAGATCCTCGTTACCCGCCGCGAGCGCCTGTCGCGCCTGACCATCCAGCTTCGCGGCCTGCGCCCGCAGGGTCTCCTCCTGCATCTGCACACGCTTCTTCGAGGTCACGACCTCGGCGATACCGCTCTTGACGTTCTGTAGCAACTCGAGCTGCTTCTCGTAGCTGTAGTCGAGCGTCTCGGCCGGATCCTCTGTGCGATCGAGCGCCGCCGAGACCTTTGCCTTCACCACCGTGCTGAAACGTCCCTTAAGCCCGGGCATCAAATCTCCTCTCGAACCGCTGTATCCAGATCAACGATCCATCATAAGCTCCTGCGCGACCTGGCCGGATGGGGCCTGCGCTGGGATAAGCAAGAGACGCCGGGCGCGTGGTTCTCGCCCGCCCGAGCCAAATTCACGCCGGGCGGTCGCCGGGTGTGACGCGGACGATGGCGTCAGCGCCCGGCGCCAGGAACGCCAGCAGTGCGTTCGCTTCCTGGTGCGTCTGCGCGACGATCGGGCCGTCCAGCGCCCCGAACGGGGTTACCGTCAAAGCCGCCGACGACCCATCGGAGTCCCTGTTCCGTCTCCACACGCCGGCGAATACTCCGTCGGCCAGCAGCGTGCCCATCGCCGCCCCGTTGCCGGGCGCCAGCGGAACTCGATGGCCGTGCGGATTGATGCGAGCCCGGTGCGCGAAGGCGAAGTGCACGTTGTCGTACTCGGGCAGGAAGCGAACGGCGGCGGGCGTGTCGGGGTCGGCGACGGGCGCGTCGGGCAGGTCCAGCAACTCATGGCCCTCCTCGTCGCGGAGCGCTCGGAGCTGCGGGCGCAGCCCGTCTACGACGGCCCGCAGACCTGTCCAGCCTGACCAGCTGCGCATGTCGGCCACCGACGCGGGGCCGAACGCTGCCAGGTAACGCAACAGAAAGCCGGCCGGGGACGGGACGGGCTCAGGGAGGCGCGCTCCAAGCCACTGCTCGACCGTCGCCCACGCCACCGGGCCGTTGTGTCCCCACACACCGCGCGGCGTGGCCTGCACGCACGGGGTCAGTACCGCCGCCGCGGAACCGGCGGCCGCGGCCAGTTGCGGACCCCAGCTGACCGACAGGCGGTCAACCAGCCGACGGCGGGGCAACGGGCCGCCGGTGAGTTGCTCGCGCAAGTCGGCGGCGATCCCGGGCAGGTCAGCGCCGTGCAGATGCCCGGCGAACGTGGCCGCGGTCAGGTTGCGGGCGACCGCCGGCTCAGACAAGGCGCGCAACGGCGGGAAGTCAGCGGCGGACAGCAGATGGATCGTGGACCGCATCGCGTGCCCGCGCACGTACGCCCGGCTGCTCATCAGCGCGCCAAGCTCAGCGGCCGCAAACCCCTCCAGACGGCTCCACAGAGCGACATAGGGAGCAAGCGGCGCCTGCGCTTGCAGCCCGACGAGCCGGTCGATGAGATCCGCCGCCCGTCCGGGCTCACGCGCCAGCAACTGCTGACGGGCCAGCAGAGTGCGGTTCAGTGTCCGGTGCGACAGAACCGGCGGGCGGCGCGCCTGATGCACCGGCTCGGCCATGTCGGCCAGCGTACCCACGACCGGGGACACGCCGTGGCTGTTCCCAGCCAACGGCCGGGCGTTCGCGTGATGCCCCATCCGGGATGGAGGAACGGTCACGGCTCTGGTAGTGCGAGGAAGGGCTCGATCCAGGCTCGGTAGGAGCCCATGAAGTCGCGAGCCGCGTCCCGCACCAGGATCGCGGCGCGATGGACGTCGCCGGCGGGCGTCTGGACATAGCTGTGCTCAATCCGTGTCCGGGCGTTCAGGGCCCGGACCAGCCGGCGGCAGAGACCTTCACCGATGACCTTGGCATCCCGCATCGCCTCGAACGCTTGCTGTGCCGGCGATCCGTGGCTGTCCGTCGATCTTGGCAACGCGGCGAGCTTGACGCCGGCCTCGGCCAGCTCGGCCACGTAGTCCTGGACGCGCCCAAGCGCGCGCTCGACCGCCTGGACGCGGTTGTACGCGTCCATGTCTTCGGCGGTGTTGTACGCCTCCTTGAACTGCTCGAGGTCGAAGTCCGCGCCGAACGTTGCCATCGCGTGCTCCAGCGCTGCGTACTGTCGTGGGAGATCCTCGAGGTGGCGGACGACTGCAAGACCCCAGCGCTTCGCATCCACGGGCTTGACCTCAGGATCGGGCATGCTCACTGCGCCAACATGCGGTCAATGCCGGCCAAGGCGGCCTCGAAGCGCTGCGCCCCGGTCCGCCGACCGGATCGTCGCAGGCTCGGCTCCCGGCTGCGAAGTCGTGGCCACAGCCCTAGGCGGTCGACGAGCACGCGGCCGTCCGCGATCACGTCGGCGAGGAACGACGGCTCGCTCTGTGCATCCTCGAGCCGGACGACATCCAGTCGCTGTCCCGTGGCCGCTGTGAGTTTGGCGCTCAGCTCGATGATCCGCTCGAGGCGCGAATCACGAAGAACCACGAGCACGTCGATGTCGCTTCCAGGCACGGCCGTACCTGTTGCTACCGATCCGAACAGCAGTGCAAAGCGGACGTTGTGCTCAGTGCGCAACGCCGTCCGCAGAGCCGAGAGGAGCTTCCACGAACGTCGCACGTACTCTCGCTCGGACAGCGGCATGTCCAATTTTCTTGGGGTCGGCCGCACCGCGCGAAGGCTGCCTTCCGTCACCGCGCGGCGAAGGGTGCGTTCATGCACCCCTACCTCACGAGCCAACAGCGCCAGCTCTGTCATGCGTCCATTATACCGATATCATGTGTCCGTTCCATGGCGCTCATATGTCCAATCTCGCTGGATCCGGACGACGCGGAGCTGCCGGTCCACCGACAGCCAGATCGCGCGGCACGCGGACACCGAGAACCGCGTCGTCGTCACAAGGATCAGGACTTCCGCGACGGCCACCTGCTCGGGCGATCGCCGCGGAAGCTACTCGTCGTCGCAATGGGAAACATCACGAACGACGCCCTCCTCTCGATCTTCGAGCTCCACCTCGTCGCCATTGTCTCGGCGCTCGGTGAGGCCGACTTTGTCGAGCTGACCCAAGACGCTCTCGCGCTGGGCCGGCGCCCGGACGACGCCCCCTGCTGACGCCCGGGCGATCGAAATCGACCGTCCGGCCGCGGGCCGATCGCGACGGCCGCCAAGACCGCGGCCCGTTCACGCGCGTCCGTTCCCGACGTCCCGAGAGCCCGAACTTGTTCCCCGTTTGTTCCCCGTTTGTTCCCCGTCGCTCGCGTCATCGCGATTGCGGATGCCGGAAAACCCCAGCTCTGTGTGATCGTTCTGATCTCGGGCTGGTGTTGTCCGGCCCGGCGTGTAGTTCCTCGGGCTGGCGGCGGGCTGACTCTAAACCCCGCTGTCGGGTTGGCCTGTTTGCGCAGGTCTGGCCTGACC
>Ga0302325_10020110_pt1 | contig 14006 bp, 8 predicted proteins | sample Palsa_T0_2_FD_201948 | JGI IMG/M metagenome (GOLD analysis project Ga0302325, IMG submission 201948) | Peat permafrost microbial communities from Stordalen Mire near Abisko, Sweden - Palsa_T0_2 | ecosystem: Environmental > Terrestrial > Soil > Palsa > Peat permafrost | place: Sweden: Abisko... | reverse complement strand
GCGGACACCGCGCGCGCTCTTCGCGAGCCTCCACCGAGCTCGCTCGCCTCGAAGCCCTCGCCGTTCCCGACCATCGAGCGCGCGAAGCTCGACAGCGGCATTCGCGTCGCGGTCGTCGAGGCCCATGCGATTCCGGTCGTCCAGATCCGCGTCGTGACCTTCGCGGGGATGGGGTACGGCGCGCCGGGCGTCGCTGACATGACCGCCGAAATGCTGAAGGACGGCGGCACCCGCACGATGGCGGCGACCGACCTCCTCACGCACGTCGAGTCGCTCGGGGCGTCGCTGTCGGTCGACGTCGACTTCGATCGCTCGGTCCTCTCGCTCGGCGTCACCGTGCCACACCTCGACGAGGCGCTCGGCCTGCTCGGTCAGATCGTTCAGTCGCCGAGGTTCGACGGGGGCGAGCTCCGCAAGCTCAAAGCCCGACGCACCGACGAGGCGCGCGAAGCGGCGCGTGGGAACGGCACCTGGTGCGCGACCCACCTGCTCTTTCGCGAGCTCTTCGCCGAATCGAACCCTTACGCTCACTACGACGTCGTCCCGAGCGAGATCGCCAAGATCACCGACCAGGCGATCCGGGACTTCCACAAGAGGTTCTACGTTCCCGAGAACATCGAGGTCATCGTCACGGGCGACGTCACGGCGGCCCGAGCCCAAGCGGCCGTGAAGAAGGCGTTCGGAGGTTTTGCGGCCGCCGCTCCCTTGCAGAAAGTCACGTTCCCCGAGGCCATCGCCCCCGCGAAGCGCCGCGTGATCCTCGCGAGCCGTCCGCACAGCGAGCAGAGCGACATCTTCGTCGTGGGTCTCGCCCCAGCGCGGAGCACCGCGAGCTGGCCCGATCTCCGCGTCGCGAACCAGGTCCTTGGTGGAGGCGTCGCGAGCCGCCTCTTCGCCGACGTCCGCGAGCAGCGCTCCCTCGCCTACAGCACGCGCTCGCAAATCCTCGAGCTCGCGCACGGCAGCGAGCCCGTCCTCGCCTACGCGGGCACGGCGACGAAGAAGACCGGGCTCGCCATCCAGGGCGTCCTCGAGAACATGGAGAAGATCTCGACCGCCGGTCAGCCCATCGACCAAGCCGAGCTCTCGAGCGCAGGTCGGTACCTCAGCGACATCTTCGCCATCCGCCTCGAGAGCATCGGATCAATCGCTGACCTCGTGGCCGTGCAGGACACGCTGGCGTTGCCCGACGGCTATTGGGACACCTACCGCGCCGCCGTCCGCGACGTCAGCGTCGATCATGCGCAAGCAGCCGCCAAGAGGCTCTTTGGTGGGACCGCTCAGCTCATCGTCGTCGCCGGCGATGCGGCCGTCATCGGCAAAGCGCTGTCGCACTTCGGAGAAGTCGTCGTCGTCGATCCCGAAAAGGAGTTCGTCACGACCAGCACCATCGCCGCCGATCCCACAGCGGCGCTCGAGTGAGCATTTCGGCCGCGTCGCGTCGCACAAGTTGTGGACGACCGCTGAACAACTTGGTGCTCACTAGGAGAGAAGCTGTGTTCATGCGTGCCGCAAGTTCAGTGCTTCCAAGCGCTTAGGGTGGCGGACAAAAGGGTGCGCCATGGACGGCGATGTCTGCCCCTGTAGCACAACATGTAGAGTGTCGATTTGGTGGACATCCACAATCCATTGGGGTAGAAGCGTTATCTCTGTCCCAAGTGCCGAGCTGCCTTTCTGCTCCTCGAGTCGGGCGGGAGGAGGCTGTGGCGCGAGGGAGCTTTACCTGCTCACCCGTCTTCACCTGAACACATGACACTTGACGTCATGTGGGAGGGGTGAACCCTCGGGTGGGGCCGAACTTCTTTTGGAGCTTGCAGAGCGTATGGGGATGGCAATCTGAGCGGACGACGAATGTCCCCTTCGAGCGCCAAACGTGTTGGACGCGGCCCGAAAGCCGCGAGACGTAAAAGCGAGGCGGACATGGCACAGTCGACGGTGATCGGTGCAAAGAAGGGCAATGGACACGCTCCTACAGCGAGCGTGAAGAGCAAACGTGGCAAGCCCACGGCAGCGAGGACGGGCGTCACCGTCGCGCGCATGTTCACGCGTCCTTCCGTTGATCCACTCGAGGCAGGGTCGCCTGGCGAAGGCGGCACCCCGCTCGTCTACGAGCGCCGCTCGAGCGTCATCACCAACCCTGACGGCTCGATTGTCTTCAAGATGGACGGCGCCGAGATCCCGGCGGGCTGGAGCCAGCTCGCGACCGACATCGTCATCTCCAAGTACTTCCGCAAAGCCGGCCTTTACGGCGACAAAGACCAAGGCGAAAAGAGCGTTCGCCAAGTCGTGCATCGCATCGCCCACACGATCCGCAGCGCTGGCGAAAGGTTTGGGGGCTACTTCGCCGAGACGGCCGACGCCGACGCCTTCGAGAGCGAGCTCTCGTGGCTGCTCCTCCACCAATACGGTGCGTTCAACTCCCCGGTCTGGTTCAACTGCGGTCTCTTCCACGAGTACGGAATCGACGGCTCAGGCGGCAACTGGGCGGTCGACCTCTCCGAGGGCACGGCCGTGCAGACAGCGAACGCGTACGAGCGCCCGCAGTGCTCGGCGTGCTTCATCCAAAAGGCCAACGACGACCTCATGTCGATCTACGAGCTGATGAAGAGCGAGGCGCGTCTCTTCAAGTACGGCTCCGGCACTGGCTCGAACTTCAGCGCCATCCGCGGCAAGCAGGAGAAGCTCTCTGGCGGCGGCACGTCGAGCGGGCTCATGAGCTTCCTCGAGGTGTTCGACCGAGCAGCGGGCTCGACGAAGAGCGGCGGCACGACGCGCCGCGCCGCCAAGATGGTGTGCCTCGACATGGACCACCCCGAGATCGTCGACTTCATCACGTGGAAGGTCCGCGAGGAGAAGAAGGCGCACGCGCTCATCGCGGCAGGCTTCTCGAGCGACTTCAACGGCGAGGCCTACCACACGATCAGCGGCCAGAACTCCAACAACTCGGTTCGCGTGAGCGACGAGTTCATGCGCGCCGCGCTCGCAGGCGGCAAGTGGCACACGATCGCGCGCACCACGCAAGAGGTCGTCGAGACGCACGAGGCCAAAGACCTCTGGCAGCTCCTCGCCCAAGCCGCGCACGGCTGCGCCGACCCCGGCGTGCAATACGACACGACCGTCAACCGCTGGCACACCTGCCCCAACACCGACCGCATCAACGCGTCGAACCCGTGCAGCGAGTACATGTTCCTCGACGACTCGGCGTGCAACCTCGCGAGCGTCAACCTCACGAAGTTCCTTCACCCTCGCGGCGGAGCCGCGGAGCATGCAGGCGGTGGGGCATTCGACGTCGATGGGTACCGGCACGCGTGCCGCGTGTTCTTCATCGCGCAGGAGATCCTCGTCGACCTCTCGTCGTATCCGACGGCGAACATCGCGAAGAACAGCCACGACTATCGCCCGCTCGGGCTCGGCTACGCGAACCTCGGGAGCCTCTTGATGCAGCTCGGCGTCCCCTATGACAGCGAGGACGGGCGAGCGATCGCCGCCGCGCTGACCGCCATCATGTGCGGGCACGCTTACAAGACGAGCGCCGAGATGGCGGCGTCCAAAGAGCCGTTCGCCGGCTTCGCGCGCAATCGCGAGCCCATGCTCCGCGTGATGGGCATGCACCGCGATGCGGCCTACGCGATTCACCGAGAGCACTCCGTGATTCACTCGTCACGAGGCGCCGGTGTCAGCCCGAAGCCCCACACGACGACCGATCTCTACAAGGCCGCGTGCGTCGACTGGGATGACGCGGTGAAGCTCGGCGAAAAGCACGGGTATCGCAACGCGCAAGCCACCGTGCTCGCGCCGACAGGCACCATCGGTCTCTTGATGGACTGCGACACGACCGGCATCGAGCCTGACTTCGCGCTCGTGAAGTTCAAGAAGCTGGCAGGCGGCGGCTACTTCAAGATCGTCAATCAATCGGTACCGCCGGCGCTGTCGAACCTCGGCTACTCGCCCGCCCAGGTGCAAGAGATCGTCGCCTACGTGAGCGGGACCAACACGCTCCTGAGCGCGCCGCACATCAATCGACGCTCGCTCGCGAAGAAGGGCTTCGACAACGATGATCTCGACAAGATCGAAGCCGCCATCCCCGGCGTCTTCGATCTCGAGAGCGCGTTCGCGACGTGGGTCCTCGGCGAGGAGACGTATGCCCGCCTCGGAGGTCGACACCTCAAAGGGGGGCGAGCGCTCCTTCGCCTCGTCGGGTTCACCGACGACCAGATCGACGAGGCAAGCGACACCATCGTCGGCCGCATGACGATCGAAGGCGCACCGCACCTCAAGGACGAGCACCTCCCTGTCTTCGACTGCGCGAATCGTTGCGGCAAGACGGGCAAGCGCTTCCTCATGCCGATGTCACACGTGCGCATGATGGCCGCGGCCCAACCGTTCCTGTCGGGCGCCATCTCGAAGACCGTGAACCTCCCCAACGACGCGACGGTCGACGACGTGCAGGAAGTCTACGAGGAGGGGTGGCGGCTCGGTCTCAAGGCCGTCGCGCTCTACCGCGATGGGTGCAAGGCATCGCAGCCGCTCTCGACGAAGGGGGACTCCAAGGACGCTGACGAGCATGCCGAGGACGCCGACACCTCTCCGCCGCTCGCGCCTCTCCCAAAGAGCACCGAGCCGCAAGACACGTTGCAGCTCGCCCTGCCGCTCACGCGTCCCCATGGCATCCGCGTTCGGCTGCCGAAGAAGCGCCGCGGCTTCACCCAAGAGGCCCGCGTCGGCGGTCACAAAATCTTCCTCCGAACGGGCGAGTACGAGGACGGTACGCTCGGCGAGATCTTCATCGACATGCACAAGGAGGGCGCGGCGTTTCGCTCCCTCATGAACTGCTTCGCGATGAGCGTCTCGGTCGGCTTGCAATATGGCGTGCCGCTCGAGACGTACGTCGAGCAGTTCACGTTCACGCGCTTCGAGCCGCAAGGCACCGTCGAGGGGCACCCGAACGTCAAGCTCGCCACGTCGATCGTCGACTACCTCTTCCGCGTGCTCGGCATCGAATATCTAAATCGCTACGATCTCGCGCACGTGAAGCCGGAGGTCCTCCAAACGCCGTCCCACAAGGACGAGAGCGTCGTTCCCGAGGAGCCGCCGTCGTTGCCGCCCCATGCGATTGCGGCGGTGGCCTCCGAAGCATCGGACAATCCGCCGACGCTCTCCTATACGCCGCAGGCTCTCGCGCGCGCCGCGGTGATGAACGAGGGGCTCGGCACGCACGACTCCCCCGCCCACGGGCTCGATGCCCATCTCGACGCGATGATGGGTGACGCCCCCGTCTGCGACGTCTGCGGCCACATCACCGTACGCAACGGCGCTTGTTACAAGTGCCTGAACTGCGGCAACTCGATGGGCTGCAGCTGATATAACTCTCGCATGCGTGTGCCCGTCCTGCTCGTCCTCGTGCTCACGGGTTGCCCACGAACCGAAAGTGCAGACGACGGCGGAACGTCCACCCAATCAAGCGCGACGGCCGCGTCCAGCGTGGCCCTTGCGCCGCTCGTGGACAACAACACCACGGCGATTCCCCTGACCAGCGAAACGGCTCGGCCTACGCCGCTCGCACCGCTGGTCACGGGGACGGCGGTCGTCACATCCCCAACGCGAACGGTGGCGGTGGCGAGTGCCTCGAGTCAGGGAGGCATCTCTGCGCAGGGGCAGTTTCGCGCATGCTGCAATGCGCTTCGCACGAAGTCGCAACAGCCGTCTGCCCAAGCCGCGCAGCTCGCGCAAGCCGCAGCCATCTGCGACGGCCTCGTTGCGGCCATGGGAAGCGCGGGCGGCGCACCCCAGCTCGAACAGATCAGGCCGCTCCTGCAAGGAGCAGCGCTCCCTCCGGTGTGCCAGGGTCTTTGACTGAGCAAGCGAGCACCCCGGACTTAGTCCGGGGTGCCAAAGTGATCGAAGCCACCAAGGGCGGCTCGCTCTCCGTGCTCCCCGCGAACGACGACGCCGTGCCCATGCTCCACGTGGCCAATGCGCGTGAAGCCATCGATCGAGATGGGCGACGCGCTCGTGCAGAGGAGCGCGTAGTCCTCGCCGCCCCCAAGTGCCAGATCCAGGGGGTCAACGCCGAGCGAGCGCGCAAACGCGATCGTTTCAGGGTGAAGACGAGCGCGGAGCGCAGCCTCGTCGAGCACGATCCGAACGCCACTACCTCGCGCGAGGTTATCGGCATCCCGCGCGAGACCATCAGACACGTCGATGGCCGCGCTCGCCACGGCCGCCATGCGGAGACCCTCCGCAATCCGCGCTCGTGGACGACGCCACGCTTGCGTCGCCGCTGGCGGTGCGGCCTTGCCGAGCTCGAGCATGCGAAAGCCTGCGTTCGCGAGCCCCAGGTCGCCCGACGCGTAGAGTCCCTGCCCTTCGCACGCCCCACGTCGGAGGACGGGACGCTGGGCGGTGCCGAGCCAGGTCGTCGCGATGCCGAGGCGATCGCCTCCAGACAGGTTGCCGCCGACGATCGCAGCGTCGATGGCGTCGCACGCCTCCCGTTGTCCGCGCACCAAAGCCTCGAGATCCTCGTCGGTCACGTCAAGCGGGAGGACAATCGCAGCCAGTGCGCCAAGGGGGCGTGCCCCCATCGCAGCGAGATCACTCGCCGCGGCCATCGTTGCGCGGAAGCCAATGTCCTCGAACGAGCAGAGCGCCCGTCGAAAATGGACGCCCTCGACCTGCTCGTCGATCGTCCACACGAGGGGCTCCGGCTGCGCGTCGATTACCGCCGCGTCGTCACCAATTCCCTCGCGAACGCCCGAGCGCTTCCCCGTCGATAGAATCGCAGTGAGCCGCGCGATGCGCTGAAGCTCCGTCGCGCCCACGCTAGTGCGCATCACCGGCTTCGGCCCGAGCGACCGGAAGCGTCACGACGAACATCGCACCGCGCGGCACGTTCTCCTCGACGCGAATCGTTCCGTCGTGAGACTCGACGAGGCGCTTCACGATCGAGAGGCCCAGCCCCGTTCCCCCGTACTCACGCGTCGACGACGAGTCGACCTGGTAGAACGGGTCGAACACCTTCTCCCTCTCGGCCGGTGGAATGCCGATGCCGGTGTCGAGGACGCGCACCTCGAGGTGCGACCGCACCGGGGAGAGGAGCGCAAAGCCAACATCCGTTTGCGCCGAATCACCTTGGGTGACGCTCGCCACGCGATACGTCACGGTCCCACCGCTCGGCGTGAACTTGATGGCGTTGTCGCCGAGGTTGATGAACACCTGACGCAGCCGCTCGGGATCGGCGCGCAGATCCGGCAGACCAGGCGCGCAGTCGATGCGCAGCGTGACGCCTTTCTTCCGCGCGCTCGGGGTGAGCGTCTTTTGCACCTCGCCGAGCACGTCCTCGATGCGCAGCCTCTCTCGGCGAACGCTCATCGTGCCGCTCTCGAGCTTGCTCATGTCGAGCAGGCTTTGAATGAGGTGCAAGAGCTGCTCGCCCTTTTCGCGAATCGTACCGACGAACTCCTTCTGTTCGTCGTTGAGCGGGCCCGCGATGCCTTCGGCGAGCATCTCGCTGTAACCGATGATCGACGTGAGGGGCGTGCGGAGCTCGTGGCTCACGGTGGCGAGGAAGTTCGACTTCAACCGGTCGAGCTCACGCAGGCGATCGTACGCTTCCTGGACGCGGGCGTTCTTCTCGGTGAGCTCGCGAAAGCTCTCCCGCACGCTGAGGAGATGCATCTGGCTCGTGAGCAGCGTCTTGTGCCCCGAAAAGAGAATCAGATCGAGGGCCGCCTTGAGGTGCCGTGCGACGCGCTGCACCGTGTCGGGTCTCGCGCGAGGCACCTTCATCAAGAGGCTCTTGGCCGTGGGCGGCTCGATCCTGGGGTCGAGCTCGAGCAGCGACGACGGCGCGTCGGTGACGTCCGCGGGCAAGTACGGTCCGAGGATGAATCGGCCGATGCGACGCGCGTCGTAGTCGATGGCGACGATGCGGTACTGAAGCCCCGAGAAGCACGGGTGGACGAGCTCGCCGGCTTCGTCGGGGTCCGCGATCTTGACGGCACCCACGGTGGCTCCACATGCCGCGCGCCCGGAAGCGAACGTGTTGATGTAACCACACAGCTCGTGCTCGCGGGCCGAGTCGGCGAGCAGCGTCCCGTCCTTGGAGAGCACGCGCACCGGGATGCCGAAGAGCGTGAAGAAGCTGTCACATAGCTCGACGAGCGCTTCGCGATCGATGAGCTCCTCGAGGCGCAGCGTCGCGTCGATGTCCAAGCTCGTGGGCTCGGCTTGCGGCGTCATCACTCGAGCCCCCTTCGGGGTGTCGGCTCGCTAGCGAGCCTCATGGCTTCGGCTCGCGGAAGTCGAGGTTGCCGCCGAGGCAGCTCGCGAGGATCGCCGACACGTCGCGCTTGATTCCCATCTTGCGTGCTGCGACTGGGACGAACTCGTGCGGCTGGATTCCGATGATGCGCGACAGCTGGTGCTCGGCCTCGAGCTTGCTCCACGTGAGGTTGAGCAACCCGAAGAACGTCTCGACGACGCCCTCGCCGCTGAGCGCCGCCGCACGAAAGACAGGCTCGCGCCCTTGTTGGGCGAGCGTCTTGAGCTCTTCGTCGCTGCGGATCTGCGGCAGATCGCGCTTGTTGAACTGGATGACGATCGGCATGTCCTTGACCGACACGTTCAGCTCTTTCAGGTTCGCGCGGAGATCCAGGAAGGATGCGGCGTTGTGCTCGGTCTCGGTGAGCTGCGAGTCGGCGACGAACGCGACGCCGTCGGCCCCCTGAAGCACGAGGCGGCGGGTCGCGCCGTGAAGGACCTGGCCCGGGACGGTGAAGACCTTGATGCGCAGGCTCATGCCCATCGTCGGATCGACCGGCGTGTAGCTCCGGTCCCCCGGTTGGCGCGGGCGATCACCCGCGCGGAAAACGAGCGGCAGCATGTCGAAGAAGAGCGTGCGATCGTCACGCGTCTCGAGCGTCATCAAACGCCCATGGCTCTCGTCCGCGGTGAGCTCGTGGAGCGCCTTGAGATTCGTCGTTTTTCCCGAGAGAGCCGGCCCGTAGTAGACGAGCTTGATCGTTATCTCTCGACCTGCGAAGTTGAGCTGCACGCGTTACCTTTTTTTACCCCAACCTACCAACTACCCAAAGCGAACCTCATGGGCAAGCTCTCCGCGGGAGACCGCGCACCGGCATTCGATCTCGCGTCTGATCTCGGAAAGAACGTCAAGCTGAGCGATTTCAAAGGGCAATCGCTCGTTCTCTACTTCTATCCCAGAGACAATACACCCGGATGCACGCGGGAGGCGCAAGCGTTCACGAAGCTCCTTCCGGCGTTCAAGAAGGCCGGCGCTGACGTCGTCGGGGTCTCACGAGACAGCCTCGCCTCCCACGGCAAGTTCCGAGACGCGCTCAAGCTGAAGGTAGCGCTGCTCTCGGACCCGGACCTCGTCGCGCACAAGGCATATGGCGCCTATGGCGCGAAGACGATGTACGGCAAGAAGACTATGGGCGTCATTCGCAGCACGTTCCTCATCGGCAAAGACTCGCGCATCGTAAGGGTGTGGGGGAGCGTGAAGGTCGACGGGCACGCGGAAGCCGTGCTGGAAGCGCTCAAGACCTGAGATGGACACGGTCGTTGTTTGGGTCGACGGATCCGCCGACCCGATTCCGAACCTCCTCCAAACGTGGGCTGCCGCACGGGGCCTTCGGCTCGTCATGCCGCACGAGGGCGGCCGTCACACGATACCCGTCGAAGGGGCCGTAGCGACGCGTGTGGAGGAGAGCCTCCACCTCGCCCGTGAGCTGCTCACGCAGCACGACGCCGACGGCGCCGAGCGCGCGCTCGCGCATGCCGAAGCGCTGCTATGCGCCCACTCCGAGCTCCCGCAAGCCGCTTGGCTCCTCGCCGAGGTGGAGCGCGGTTACGCGACCCGGTTCGCGCGCCTCGAGCCCGTCGACCTCGCCCGCGCTTCGCGGCATTGGCGCGCGGCAGCCGCCCTCGATGGTGGCCGTACGCCCGGCGTAGGTGAGCTTGGCGCGACGGTCGAGCCGTCCGTGCCGTTCTCGATCGACGTCATCGGCGAAGCGGGTGACGTCCGTCTCGATGGCGAGCTCGTCGCCGCAGGGCACCACGAAGCAGCTCCCGGCCTCCATCAGCTCGTTGCGAGGGCTTCTGGCGAGGTCGTGTTCGCGCAGTGGGTGGGCATCGCGAGCGGCTCGACGCTCCACATCGTCCTTCCTACGCCAGAGCCATGCTCGCGTGCAGAGCTCGCGGGCGGTCTCACCTCGCAGGTGCAATGTCCCTCGTGGGTCGCGGTCCGCCGGGGTGACCGTCCCGACACGTTCATCGTGCAAAGCTGCGCCGCAGCCGTGTGTGGCTCGGAAATCATCGTCCGCCCGCTGCCTGCCACCGGCGAAGACCGCCACGTGCACCACCGCGGCCTCCCTCCGTGGGCAGTGTGGACGCTGGTGACGGCTGGAGTAGCGGTCGTTGGCGTAGCAGCAGGCGTCATCGGATGGTTGGCGGTTCCCCCCACGCAGCAAACGATCTGGAAGACGACCAACCCCACCCAGTAAGGCGGGGAAGTGTGGCTGGCGCGGGCGTGGCGAAGCCATTACGTTACCCCCCATGGCGTACACCCCCGCTCTCGACTTTGACGCGTTCGTCGCGAGAAAACGCACCGAACGTGTCACTTCAGGCGGCCTCGTCGACAGCACAGGCCACGAGTACGCCTACATCTCCGACCGGCAAACGCGGGCGGCCTTCGAGCGCGTCAAACCGGTCGAGATGGCCGTGTCAGCGACGGTGCGCATGTGGAAGCAGGTGCTCCGAAACCAGCTCCTCGGAAGCGCGGTGCGCGTGTCGGACAGGCAGTTTCCGCGCATCCAGCGCATCGCTCAGCACTGCGCCGACACGCTCCACATCACGACGCCGCACGTCTACATCGTCAACGAGCCGCACCTCAACGCGGCGACGTACGGAACGAACGACGAAGCCTTCATCATGGTCCACTCGGCGCTCGTCGATCACTACTCGGACGAAGAGCTGATGACCGTCATCGGCCACGAGTGCGGTCACATCCACAACTCCCACGTCGTCTACCTCACGGCGCTCCACGTCCTCACGCGCGTCGCTGGGGCGCTCGTCCGCTGGGCCATGGAGCCTGCGGTCGTCGCCCTCCTCGCGTGGTCGAGGCGCGCCGAGATCACGTGCGACCGTGCGGGCATGCTTTGCAGCAAGAGCGCCGACGTCTCGGGCCGCGCGCTCACCAAGCTCGCCCTCGGCTCGCGCAAGCTCTACGAGGAGTTCAACCTGGAGGCCTTCCTCGAGCAGTACGAAGAGGGCAAAGAGGGGATTGGAAAGTACATGGAAGCGTTCGCGTCGCACCCGTACCTGCCGAAGCGCGTCCTCGCGATGCGCGTCTTTGGCGAGAGCGCGCTCTACAAGAAGGCGTGTGGCACCGGAGATACCGGCCTGACGATGCAAGAAGTCGATGACCGCGTCCGCGCCCTTCTCAAGGGGGACGCGTGATCTCCTCGCTCGCCGCGCCCCTCGGTACCACCGGCAAAGACGGCCTCGCGGGCTTTCGCGAGCGGAAGCTCGACGTCGGCGTTGCGCTCCAAGGCCTCGCCGACATCGCGCAGTCGCTCGGAGCCCATTCACTCCGTGATCGCGTCTTGAAGGACCTCGTCCGCAAGCTCGAGGAGGACCGCTTTCACCTCGTCGTCGTCGGGGAGTTCAACCACGGCAAGAGCACGTTCGTGAATGCGCTACTCGGCGAGAACGCCCTCCCCGTTGGCGTCACGCCGACCACAGCGGCGATTCACCACATTCGCTATGCCGACAAGCCAGAGGCCACGGTCGTCTTCAGGTCCGGCAGGAAAGAGCCGCTCCCCTTCGAGCAGGTCCGCGAGTTCGCCGTCGGCGGCGCGCGCGCACTGTCCGTCCACAACGCGAGCGTTCCTGCGCCCGAGGCGGAGGCCGACGAGGTCGACTACGTCGAGGTCGGCTACCCGGCCACGCTGCTCAAAGAGCGCATCTTGCTCGTCGACACACCCGGCGTGAACGACCTGTCTCTCCAGCGCGCCGACATCACCTACAGCTACATCCCCCGCGCCGACGCGGTGCTCTTCCTCCTGGATGCCGGTCAGATCCTGAAGGAGAGCGAACGCGTGTTCCTCGAGGAGAAGCTCCTCAAGGCATCGCGCGACAAGATCGTCTTCGTCATCACGAAGTGGGACCTGCTCTCGCCCTCGGAGCGCGAGGAAGCGCTCGCCTACGCCAAGAACCAGCTCGCTCGCTTCGTCCGCGATCCCATCGTCTTCCCCGTGAGCGCCGAGCAGGCTCTTTCGGGCAGCGCAGCGACGAGCGGGCTCGGCGAGCTCGTCAGCCATCTCACGCGATTCCTCGCGGAAGAGCGCGGGCGCATCCTCCTCGACAACGCCCTCGGTGAGGGGATCAGCGTCATCTCGCTCCTCGAAAAAGGCGTCAACGCGCGTCGGCGAGCGCTGTCGATGACGGCCGAAGAGATCGACCGCCGCATCGCCCTGCTCGAGAAGGATCTCATCGGGCAGGCCGGCACGCTCGAGCAGCGCCGCAGTCACATTCGCGAAGAGGTCAGCGGGCTCAAAGTGGGCGTCCGCAAGGATCTCGAGCGGTTCGTCGACGAGGTCGTGCAGAAGATCCCCGACGTCATCGACAACGCCAAAGCCGACGAGCTCAAGCAATACTTGCCCTCCTTCCTCGAGGAAACGTTCCGCAAATGGGCCGAGGAAGAGAGCAAGGAGATCGCGGGCAAGCTCGAGGATCTCGCCGAGCGCACCATCGCGCTCGTCCGCGAAGATGCCCACGACGCGACCGAGCGTGTGGGGGAGACGCTCGGCACCGACATGAAGCGGCTCGACGTCCAGGTCGACACGTTCCAGTACGACGTCGGGGTCACGGCCCTCGTCGCCGTCGGCCTCGGCACGCTCCTCTTCAACCTGATGGTGGGCGGTGTGCTCCTCGCGGCCGCGCCCGTCGTCGCGTACATGCTCAAAGGGCGCGTCGAAGGCGAGTACAAGAAGAAGGCGAAGGAGCTCGCGCCCGACGTCGTGCGCCAGGTCGCGCAGAAGATTGGGCCCAAGCTCGACGAGATCATCGACGACTTCGCCAAGAAGCTCGACGCGTGGGTCGTCAGCGCCAGCGAGGAGCTTCACCGTGAGGTGCTCGAGGTCCTCCGCGCAGCCAAGACGGCGCGCGAGGGCGCTCTGAGTGACGAGGATGCGGCCGCGAAGGACATCGCGACGCAAAACGACCTCGTCACGACCGCCAAGACGAAGATCGACGAGCTGCGCGCGGCGCTCTGGGCCCCGGCCGAGAAGGTCCGCGTCGCTGCTGTCGACGCGGCCGCCGAGGGTGCCGTTTAGGAGAGCCCGGTCAAGCCGCGAAGACCGACGGCACCCATCGCTTCGAGCGCATCGAGCCTGGCGAGAAATCGACGCCAGTCCTTCATCACGCGCCGGTCGTCTGGAAGAGCGGGGCGCATCGCGTAGTCGGTGATGCGCGTGATCGTGAAGCGAACCGCTGCAAGGCACGCTTCTACGTGGACGCCCTCGCGCTCCGCGCCATCGAGCACCCTCACCGATTCGTACCCTCGGACGAGCGAACCAACGAGGGCCGGTGCGAAGTCATCGCCGAAGCACCACGCGAGCATCGTCACTGCAAGATCGTAGATGAACGCCCCAGCGGACGCGCTCTCGAAGTCGAGCAATGCAAGGACCGTTGCACCATCCCAAAGCACGTTGTCACGAAAGAGATCGCCGTGAACGAGACCGTGCGGCAGGGGTGTATTGCGCCGCGCCTCGAGCGCGTCGAGCGTGCTGCGCAACCGTCGGACGGGAAAGTCCACGTCTGAGCACCGCTCGAGGCGCGTGCGAAGCGCGGCAGGGTGAAAGCGCCCCTCGGTTGCTTCGATGGACTGACCGGCAACGTGCAAGTGCGCGAGCGATCGACCGATGCAATGCGCGTCGTCCACCGAGACACTGCGCTGGCACCGTATCCTCCATTCCACCCACGGA